>Ga0123354_10021180_pt1 | contig 10241 bp, 8 predicted proteins | sample TergutLab28metaG_2_FD_97872 | JGI IMG/M metagenome (GOLD analysis project Ga0123354, IMG submission 97872) | Labiotermes labralis P4 segment gut microbial communities from Petit-Saut dam, French Guiana - Lab288 P4 | ecosystem: Host-associated > Arthropoda: Insects > Digestive system > Gut ...
CCAGTCCATATACCCACATCCCACCTCCTGGAGATCCGTCCTGATATTATCCACCCATCTACGCCTAGGTCTCCCCAGTGGTCTCTTTCCCTCCGGTTTCCCCAGAAAGACCCTATACACCCCCCTCTCCTCATCCATACGCGCCACACGCCCAGCCCATCTCATTCTTCTCGATTTTATCACCCGCAACAGGGGAAATTACTAGAGCTATTTACCAATAGCATTTTTTCTACGTGGATTCTGTTCCGTGGAGTAACCCTGAAGTCGCGGAAACAAGCCCCAACGGATGGTGACGCTTAAGTCGTTAGAGGCTCTACACTCTGTTTCTGCTCTTGTATTCCCTTCCAGTCTCCTCTGGCCTATGTCAATCACGATAAAGCGACTTCCGTCAGCTGGAATTATCGCGCTGTTTTCCATACATAGTATTCGTTTAAACGGAACGGTTCGAAGACTGCAAGGTAATACCAACAGGTAAATTCCCTGAAGAAGGAAACGTAGCAGGCAGAGGGTAGTGCCGAGGATGGTCAATGGGAAATATTTCTGTGGCCTCAAAATGGTCACATCTACCTTAAGGTGACACATACCTGTTGCATTACTAAATTTAAATAAATGTTATAATCAGATAACACATCATTATATTCAGAAAGAATTGGCTACACGTTTCGGCAGAAAATAATTATCCATCATCAGGCCTTAATCACAAGAGTACAAAATGGCGTATATTTTAAAACTGTACTGCCCTGAAATAAGCTGTAATATATACCAGCTTCTGTATCCCTGTAACAAGGCCTTACGAAGGCTAATCATTTGAGCAGAATCACGTGACCTTATTCTTCAGAACTATAACGCCGTGTTGAATGATTAAACAATGATATGTATAATCACAATTACAGTAGAACCCGGTTATAACGACATCGGTTTATGCGACACCTCGCCTAGACTGTCAGATATTCTGTGGTGCCAATTAATTCCTACATTAACAATAAAATTGTACCAATGCGTTATAAAAAGACCCGTTTATAACGACACAAAATATCCATTCCCCTTCATGACGTTATAACCGAGTTCTACTGCATTTTGTTATGGATATAGTGGCGACATCAGCGACACCAGAAGGTACTACGAATGATGAAGATGGTAAAATAGGCTCTTCCACCCGGTATTCCTACGCCCTGTTTCCTTACAACCATTCACAAAGGCAAAGCGTTTTGAGGCACTTCAAAAAGAACAGCCCCACTCCCTCCCTCCCCCAAAAGTTATGCCTAAAATGCCACCGTACACACCATTTATATTGGGAGATACTTACGACGCCGCCACCCGCGGAGTGGACGAGGACGCTCTTTCCCGGCGCCAGGCCCCCCAGCTCGAAAAGCAGGATGTAGGCGACCAGGTAGTTCATGGCGATTGCGGCTGCATCCAAGTAGCTGAGGTCGGCAGGAATGTGGTACACGTAGCGCGCAGGGACGGCAACAAGCTCAGCCCAGGCGCGGTATTCCGGCAACGCCACCACTCGGTCACCCACCTGCAGACAGAAACGACGTCCAATATACCACCGCATCAAGTTTAACGAAATTTGGTACCGGGGCGTCTCTGTTTAAGGTATACCAGATCATAAAGGGAAAATCAGGAAGACGGTACTACAGCCGCAGCAGCGACAGTGGCAAAAACCAAACAAAATCAACTAAGAAACTTCCTGTCTTCCCCTCTCCTTCCCGCCCTCAACCTACTTCCTCTTTCTACAACTTTATTCGACTCACTGTACTTATCTGTTAGGCGTTTTCGCAAAATTGGGAAAAGCGACTTTTAATTCGCTGGTGATTTTCGAAAGAAGGATCACGAGAAAAATATTTGGTCCTACAAGAACAGATGATGGCTACTGGAGGATTAAAATTAATCAAGAAATCAACGATATATTAAAAGGACAAATTATAATTGGGTTTATTAAAAAACAAAGATTAAACTGGTTAGACCATGTTGAACGCATGGCTGAGGATAATATTGTGCAGAAGATTAACCTTTTGGCGCCGGAATTATTTGTTTTTTAAATTTTAGCACACCCTGTATATAAAAATGTGAATAATACAGGAACCAAATACGTTAGAATTATGAAACAAACTGTATTTTGAAGAGAAAAAAAACTGAGAGTATATACCGTGTTTAAAATATTCAGTACCTATATTTGTTGAATAAATATATAAAATGCAACTTTAGAGGTTAGCGGTGCGGTACGACCACTATAGTTCACATTAGGCGTCAAAGGGTTAAGAGATGGAGACCCATGTCTAAAAGACAAATTGGAAGACCTAAAACACGTTGGGAAGATGACGTTTTGGAAGATATAAAGAGCATAAACATAGGCAATTGAAAGAAAGTAGCACAGAATAGAGATAGTTGGAAGAAAGTGGTTGAACAAACCAGAACCTTACATAGGTTGTAGGGCATTGTAAGAAGAAGACTTTTAATTCGTCACGCCTGTTCGTCTTTCCATCCATCCGCATGGAATAATTCTGGTACCCTTTGAAGGTATTTCATAAAATTTCATATTTGATTATTTCTCCAAAATCTATCCAGAAAAGTCAAGTTTAATTAAAACCTGACATTGTCCCTTTAAACGCCGAGCTAAATCCCATCTGCCACCTGCTGGCATTATTAGAAGCTCACCATATTCTACACGTTAGCAGGATAAGGGTTAATAACGGGTACTTTACATGAAGACCGATATAAATTTATGATAATATCTCGCTGAATTCTTGTTAGATGGGAAATGTGAGTGGGTTGTAAATTATCTAAAAGTGCTGTGAAGTGAAGTGAAGTGAAATGAAGTGTAGTGCAGTGAAGGGGGGTAAATCGGGATGTACCGTGAAGGGCACTTACGGTTGGTGAAGTGAAGTGAAGGTCCTGTTAAAATTGGTGTGTTATACCTATGCAGTAACAATATTAGAAACAAGGTACAGTACTTTCTTCCCCTTGTGTTGCTTTTCCTATGTGCATTGCTGTTAACTGTAGTTGGTTCTTTTTTGTATTGTGTTATTATCTTGTGTGTATTTTTGTCACTTCACGTGTTTGTTGTTCTGTGTGTGTATTGCTGTCTTACATATTTTAGTTGCCGGACTGCTGGCTAGAAGTCAGTATCCGGAAGGTCCTGCGACCGGCCACCTCGACACAGGTTTTTCTTGGTTTCCTTGTGTCTAAAAGCAAATGCTGAGATGGTTCCCAATACTCCAAGTTGCTACTGCATGCTTCTCATGTAGGCCTCCCGACTTAAATTTATTAGTAACCAATTTCACATTTTGTATACATGTAAAATAACCACTGCCACCGGGTGACAACCCAATTGCAGTAAATAAATATTATTATTATTATTATTATTATTATTTGTACTTTAGATGCCGGATTGCTGGCTAGAAGTCAGTATACGGAAGGTCCTGCAACCGGCCACCTCGGCACAGGTTTTTCTTGGTTTCCCTGTGTCTATAAGCAAATGCTCAGACGGTTCCCAACACTCCAAGTTGCCACTACATGCTTCTAATGTAGCCCTCCCGACTTAAATTTCTTAGATCCTTATTTCATATTTATGTACGTGCATAATAACCACTGTCACTTGGCGACAGCCCATTTGCAGTCAAATATGTTATTATTATTATTATTATTATTGTATTTCACACAAAAGATGAAGAGAAAATCAAAACAAACATTTTATGTTCAACTACATTTTTCCGAAAATCGTTCCAATATGCGGTAATGTGGACAAATGCCCAGAGAAGACAATATAATACGGCGCATGCGCTTTGCATGCTGAATAACTAAGGCTACAAACACACAATCAAATATACAATCATTATTGCTTTTCCACTACAACAATGGCTGCACAAACGCGCCTCAATGAAACGTTATACGTCCATTGCCTGTCTTTCTCCTTTCATCCTTCCATCTCGTTTTGCTTCACCCACATCTCTTTTTACGCACCGTTCTCTTTTTTTTTTTTTTAACCTCCCCCCTCATACAATTTTTAATCTTCTCCTGCGTCTCTAGTCCTTTTTCTTAATTCTCACCTTCCTTCTTATTTTTCTTCTTCCCCTTCCCCCACACATCTTCCTCAATCTCCTCTTTACACTTCAATTTACTCGTCCCCCTTACGCTGATGCACTCCAATTTCCTGACCCGATAAAAGTGAAAGTCATTGCTCTGAAAAGCACCAATATCGGTTTCCGTAACCGAATCAATGAACAAAGACATCGAGAGAGATGGAAGCACTCAGCTCGCTCTTTCTTCAGTCCTTCCAGACGTGCTTAGAGAGAGACAGAACTATGCCTTAATTAGAACGAACCGAAGCAGTCTCTTGATTTGCGTCTGAAGAGGAAGTAGCGTACGATTCAGAAGGCGACGAACTATGAAGTGGATTCAAAAGAAGGATGAGAGCGATTTAATTTGAATTACTGAGCACTTCACACCACTGGCACAGAGCAACGTTCACGCCACTGACTTCTCAGTTAACGGGAGGCTTACAGATGACGTCACAGTTGCGGTGCCTAATGCGACAACAATCTTGAATCTTAGCGTTTAACCTTTAGACGCCTAACGTCAACTATAGTTGACGTACCGCACCGCTAACCTCCAAGGTTGCATTTTATATATTTATTCAACAAATATAGGCACTGAATATTTTAAACATGGTGTATACTCTCCGTTTTTCTCTTCAAAATTCAGTTTGTTTCATAATTCTAACGTATTTGGTTCCTGTATTATTCACATTTTATATACAGTGTGTGCTAAAATTAAAAAAAAAATAATTCCGGCGCCAAAAGGTTAACCAACATAATGCACAAATTCTTGTTTTATAACAAGTCTATAATGTTCCTCTATATGTTTCCAGTACTGTTGTTCTCATCATCAGGAGGTCAAATTGTATTATACAGCATCTGGTATCGTCATACCTGTAGGTGGCCGTCCGGTACGCACCGGACGGCTGACCGTGCATCTCAGTATAATCTTAGTAAATGACCAACTTAATGCACAAATTCTTGTTTTATAATAAGTTCATTACATGTTTCGAGCACTGTTGTGCTCATCATCAGGAGGTTAAAATTGTATTGTACAGCATCTGGTATCATCACACTCTGTAGGTGGCCGTCTCGTGCACAGTCCTCTCTCAACCTGTGCACCGGAAGGCCACCTACAGGTGTGATGATACCAGATGCTGTATAATACAATTTGACCTCCTGATGATGAGAACAATAGTGCTCGAAACATGTACAGGTATATAATAGACTTGTTATAAAAAAAAGAATTTGTGCATTAGGCTGGTTAACTGCTAAGAATATACCGAGATGCACGGTCAGCAAAACATCAAAAACAATCTTGAATGTCACTAAACAATACCAAGAACGAACATCACCGTACGTATTAAGAACGCAAGACGCACAATATACTACAACGTAACACTGAGACGCTTTCGCATAACCATTGTCACCGTGGAAAAACAATAAGTGTCACACATTTTGAGTGTGTCTGTAGCATCAGTTATCCAGTATGCAAAGCGCATGCGCCGTATTATACAGTAGTGCTGATAAGTCCTTAGCCCGACCAGGAAGGAAACAAGCTAATGTTTCTGTCAGAATGAAGTGAATTCCCTTCGGCGCCTTGCCGTGCAGGGGAAAAAAAACCTTGATGAGAGCTCGCGTCTCGATGTTGTTAAAATCGCGCGCGCCCCTGACATGCTTCCGAGCTTGTTTCCTTTCTGGTCGGGCTAAGGACTTATCAGCACCCCGATATTGCCATCTGTGGCCATTCTGGCCGTATAGCATTTTTACACATTATCTCACAAATCGTACCATTTTAGAAAAAAAAAAACTTTTTGCACATAAAATGTGGTATTACTCAATTATTGTACCAACCACTGCACATATATATAATATTTATAAAATTTACACATTAATACATTAAAAACGCTCCGACATGTTTCGATCCTAGGACCATCATCAGGGAGCCGTATCGTCCTTGCTAAATTTACATTATAAATAGTCACATTAATTTCGCTGTACCAGTTGGGTATTGTACAGCGAAATTAATGTGACTTTTTATAGTGTAACTTTAGCAAGGACGATATGGCTTCCTGATGATGGTCCTAGGATCGAAACATGTCGGGAGCGTTTTTAACGTGTTAATGTTTTAATGTGTAAATTTTATAAATTTTATATATTTGCAGTAGTTGGTATAATAATTGAGTGACTCGACAACATGCATGATGTAACAACGAAAATAAAAAATGTGGTATTGATCTCCTACAAGCTTTTTTCTGAAAAATTTCTCATTCTAAGAAGAATTCCGCGAGATATTATAAATTTGCATCGTTCTTCATGTAAAGTGCCAGTTATTCTTGTGAGATTTTAATGGAACTGGAATTTCCTCGACAGATTTTCGAAAAACCCAAAATATCATATTTCATGAAAATCCGTCCAGTGGGAGCCGAGTTGTTCCATGGTGACGGACAGACAAGAAGAATTAATAGTCGCTTTTCGCAATTTTGCGAAAAGCGCCTAAATGTGCAAAGAAAGGAAACGTTACAAAACAAAAAAACCAAAAAATATTCTCGTAAGTTTTTGAACAGATACTCCACCTTAAGATGATCTGCACACTCTGAAATATGCCGTGTAATGTACAGTCAGTTAAAATACATTTATCCTTCTTATTATAATGTTCCCAGCTATTGAAACTCGCTACAAATATTTTTTTGTGCAGACGAGGAAATACCCGGCAGTATTTGAAATATTCGCTCTTCTGAAATATCATGAAGTTTGGCTTATTGACCCTTGAAGATGGTACGGATATGTTGTCCCGAAACGTCGGTAAGGAATTACCACAAATCGCTGCGTAATAATCCAGAGGAGCGCAGTTCTCAAATTCGGATATTCTGAACAAAATTTCATAAAGTCCCCAGCATAAAATTTCAAGGAAATCCCTCCAGTGGAAGGCGTGCTGATACAAACGAACAGACGGGCGGACGTGACGAATGCACAAAACCTTGCAAGCAGCTTCATGACCAAAACTGAACAGAAAGACGGAAAAAGAGACAGGCTTACTGCCATATTGCAGGCGGCTAGGCGCTGAGTTACAGAGCGACACAAGTCAGTGCGCCCTGTTATCCTTTAGACGCCTAATGTCAACTATAGTTGACGTACCGCACCGCTAACCTCCAAAGTTGCTTTTTATGTATTTATTCAACAAATATGGGTAACGAATATTTTAAACGTGGTGTACACTCTACTTTTTTTTCTCTTCAAAATGCAGTTTGTTTCATAATTCTAAAGTATTTGGTTCCTGTATTAGTCACATTTTATATATAGGGTGTGCTAAAATTAAAAAATAATTCCGGCGCCAAAAGGACACCACCATTCACTTTCTTTACTACAAACACGAGACATCAGGTTACAAATTAAGAAACTGGAGGTACATGGAATCGGCCATAAAATATTCTAATCAGAAACCGAATTATCGGCAGTTTTTAAAATTCATATAAAAATAAACACGTTCATTTAACGACGCTCTCGGTACACCACGAAGGTCGAAAGTCGAAAGACTGGATGATTATAAAAAATAAATGAGAAAATATATGGTAAGAAAATAGAGATTAAAATATACGAAAATATAATTCATGAGGACCTTTTTCTCTCATATTAAGGCAAGAATTCAGGCGAAAGAGCAGAATGAAGTCAGGAAATGCTTGCTATCATTCGGTGAAGAATCTTTTGTCTTCCAGTTGGCTATCCAAAAATTTAAAGATTTAGATATACAGAACTATAATTTTGCCTGTTGTTTTGTATGGGTGTGAAACTTGGTCGCCCACATTCAGGGAGGAACGTAGGTTAGGGGTGTTTGAGAATAGGGTGTTGAGGAGAATATTTGAACCTAAGAGGGACGAGGTAATGGGGGAGTGGAGAACACTACATAACGAGGAGCTTAATGATCTGCACTCCTCACCAATATTGTTCGGGCGATAAAATCGAGAAGAATGAGATGGGCGGGGCATGTAGCATTATGGGGAGGTGCGTAGGGGGGAGGGGAGGTTTATACAGGGTTTTGGTAGGGAAACTTGAGGGAAAGAAGCCACTTGCAAGACCCAGGCGTAGATAGGAAGATAATATTAAGATAGATCTTCAGGAAGTGGGATGTAGGGGCATGGGCTGGATCGTTCTGGCTCAGAATAGGGACAGGTGGCGGGCGCCTGTGAAGGTGGTAATGAAACTTCGGGTTCCATAAAATGCGGGGAGTTGCTTGACAAGCTGAGAACCGTTTAGTCCTCAAGAACACGGCAAAGAATGTGCGATTTCACAAAATGAGGAAAGTGTTTAACTTCATAAGTAGGACTTCGGGTCATGGAGTTATTCATTTAGTCAGTTAGCCAGCCAAGCAGTCAGTCACTCAGTCAGTTAGCTAGCCAGTCAGTCAGTCAGTTAGCGAGTCAGACAGTAATCAGCCAGTCAGTTAGCCAGTCAGTCACTCATTCAGTTAGCCAGTAAGTCAGTTAGCGAGCCAACCAGTCACTCAGTCAGTCAGTTAGCCAGCCAGTCAGTCAGTCAGCGAGCCAGCCAGCCACTCAGTCACTCAGTCAGTTAGCCAGCCAGTCAGTCAGTCAGTCAGTCAGCGAGCCAGTCAGTTAGCCAGCCAGTCAGTCAGTCAGCAAGCCAGCCAGCCAGTCAGTCACTCAGTCAGTTAGCCAGCTAGTCAAGTAAGTCAGTCAGTCAGTCAGTCAGTCAGTCAGTTAGCGAGCCAGCCAGCCAGTCAGTCAGTTAGCAAGCCAGTTAGTCACTCAGTCAGTCAGTTAGCGAGATAGTCAATCAGTTAGCCACTAAGTCAGTCAGTCAGCCAGCCAGGCAGTAATTCAGTCAGTCAGCCAGCCAGCTAGTCATTCAGTCAGTCAGCCATTTAGTCACTTAGCCAGTCAGTCGGCCAGCCAGTCAGCAAGTTAGCTACGATGGGAGGGAAGCGGTCGTATCCTAAAACACCATTTCGGCAATGCTTGGTGGAACAAAGAAAAACCACGTAAAAATACCAGTCAGGACAGCCTGTGTGCCGGCACAGACTCGAGCCCCCCACCTTTCGAATATAGGTCAGAAACGTTATTGGTTGAATCACAAGTATATTTATCAAATCAGTCGCACACAACACCAGTTTTTCTCGATCTATCCACAGCAGTATGTTTCGACTCTCTTTGCGAGCATTCATCAGGCCTTTTACAAACGTAGATACAAGAAAAATCAGGTCCAGCATTAAGATGAAGAATTTTCTTTTATCGATGCTTATAAAAGGCATGATGACGGCTCGCAATTACAGCCGAAACATATAGCCGTGAAAAATCGATAGAAACTGGTGTTACATGCGACTGATTTCAAACATACATACAGGGTGTTTCTTTTACTACTTGATCGATAAGCGCCGGCCCAACGATCTAGTAAGCCTTCATTAGACTTTTTACAGGTCATCACCTTTGCGAACGTTTGTCTAGCTCCTGTCCTCGACAGTTAAAACTTCCCGACATGCAGCGTTGGACGCAGAGCTGGCAGAGCGACCGGCGGAATGTTAGGCTGGCGCTCATGGGTCTGGTAGGAAAAAAACCTGTACTTATAATTGGTTAACACCAAGGAGGACGGTAAAGGTAAATGTAAAGTTCTCCCTAGAACATGCCAAGAAGGCCCAGAGATGGAGTAGAAGTATAGCTCTACTCTTTCATTAACCTCGGCGTTACGTGTGGTGGGTGGTCGAGGCCACCACCCAGCCGATTTACTCCCGGGAAAGACCCGGTACCCATTGGATAGGATGCTGGGTGGGTCCCACGTCCGGTATGGACGGGTGCGGAAAATATCGCCCCCACCGAGATCCGACCAACGAGGATGTCTCATCTTAAAATTTCAGTTATTGGTTGAGAGTATGAATCTACACATTACTTGTGTCACGATGTTCATGCAGTGTGAAAAAGGTAAAGTGATCCCGTTACAGACCCGGTGTGGCCCAGAGGGTGGGTACAGGTATAGCTGTACTCTTCCATGATCGCGGCACTAGAAGGGGGTGAGTGGTCAGCAGCACGCCCCGGCCGCACTTTACCCCCGGTAAAGACCCGGTAGCCATTTTACAGGAGGCTGGGTGGGCCCCAGGGCCGGTCTGGACGGGCGGAAAATCTCGTCCCCACCGGGATTCGATCCCGGACCGTCCAGCCCGTAGTCAGTCGCTATACCGACTGAGCTACC
>Ga0123354_10021181_pt1 | contig 10240 bp, 6 predicted proteins | sample TergutLab28metaG_2_FD_97872 | JGI IMG/M metagenome (GOLD analysis project Ga0123354, IMG submission 97872) | Labiotermes labralis P4 segment gut microbial communities from Petit-Saut dam, French Guiana - Lab288 P4 | ecosystem: Host-associated > Arthropoda: Insects > Digestive system > Gut ...
AAAAAATAAAAATGGGTTTTTTAAAAAATAAATTTAATCATCATAAAAGCGACAGAATTCGGGAGAGCTTGGGGGGGGGGGGGATTGCAGCTCTACCCCCACGAAAGTCCTTAATTCAGGAACACACTGTGAAAAGAGGCAGGACACTATAATGCTACAAATAACATCAGCAGCATTATGGGAATCCCTGTATCCTGCCTGCCACATGCAAATTTATCACTGTCAGTCATGCAAATTTTACTTCACTGCATGGCCTTGCATGCAATTATGCAACACGGTGCCAAGAATGACAAAGTGACAGTTTGGCTTCTTCTTCTTCTTCTTCTTCTGTAACCTTGTACGGGACATCTATCACAAAATCTAACTCCAAACTAAGGAAAGGTACCGGTGAATAAGTCTTAGCTCCTTCTCCTATCATGAAAAGAATTTACGATCCAATAGCCTATTATTAGCCGCCACAACTGTGTAGGAATAATTTATCTCTGCTTGTTCTCAATTATGTCATCAGAGTAGCCGAGATAAGGAGGACGGAAATGAAACTCCGAAACGAGACACCCGAATATGCTAACGATTTTAATTTATGAGAATACACAAGGCATATAGAACACAGACAGGTAAGCCAGACTCGCAGGTATAAAGACAAAGGCACAAAAAGCCGAACATATACATATCAAGATTACAATACCGACAAAAAGTCTTAACTGCTAATAAATCAAACAAACATGGCGAAATTATAAGCACAATAAATTCAGGCCGTGTCACCGATCACTGGCGAACTTTCCCCCTCCCTATCTGTCGTTGTAAAATCAGGTTTAAAAGCGCACATTAAACTACAATTTTACCTGTCAGGGCACTCAGACAGTTACTCCACGGGATACATTCGAAAACACTCGATATATTTGAAAACAACGCGAAGAGGAGAATTGTTCATTAAACCCCCACAACCTATTTAATTTATTTAAGACACCAACAAACGCACACATATTCATTTAATGATCTAAAATTCAATTTAAAACACTTAAAACGCTCCTACATGTTTCGATCATACGATCATCCTCAGGGAGCATACATTGTTCCTTGCTAAAGTTATAGTTTAAAAACACTCAGTGATTTACATGGTTACGTTGGGTTGGTGCTGTGGCAGCATGTCTTGTGTATTGTGTGAGTCGTATACTGTTCAGAATGTATGCTCCCTGAGGATGACGGTATGATCGAAACATGTAGGGGCGTTTTAAGTGTTTTAATGTGAATTTTAGATCATTAAATGAATATATGTGCATTTGTTGGTGTATTAATTAAATAAACCACAGAATACACGGTGTAACGATAAAAATAGTTAGTCCCCATAACCTAATTTACGGGAACATTTCGCTTCTCTTACTAGGGAGATTTCAGTGGTTAAAGTACAGCCAGCTGTACTGTAGAGAACAAATAGCCCATACTCACCACTTCACCCAAAATGAAAAGACTTTCCTTTTTAGGAGCGTTCGAAAAATTGCAAAAAGCTACTTCTGGCTTCGTCATGCATGTCTGCCCGTCCGTCCGTACGCCAGCACGGAACAACTCGGCTCCACTGGACGTACTTTCATGCATTTTGACATGAGTATTTTTCTATAATACGTCGAGAAAATTCACGTTTTACTGAAATGTGCCAAGAATAACGTGTAGTTTACATGAAAACCAATATACATTTATGACAGTATCTCACTTAATTCTTCTTAGAATAAGAAATGTTTCAGACAAAATTTATAGAGAAAATCAAAACACCTGAACCCTCCTAATGGCGTACTCTTAAGCAAAGTTAAAAAGCATTGGTGATAGAGCGTCTCCTTGTTTCAAACCATTCCTAATAGGGAACCTGTCAGACACATTCTTGCCTACCCAGACTCTGCTACATGTTTCAGTCAGACTCATCTTTATTAAACTTACACGTTTCCTAGGGATACCAAACTCAATGAGAATCTTATATAAGACCTCCCTCCTAACTGAATCATAAGATTTCTTGAAGTCTATAAAGAGCTGATGAACTTCTTCATTGTAGACCCATTTTTTCTCAAGTATTTGGCGAATGCTGAATATATATGATCAACAGTCGACCTGTTGTGTCGAAAACCACATTGATGATCCCCGGTAATTTCCTTTGCATATGGAATTAACCTTGAGAGCAGGATATTGGATAAAATTTTGCAAATGGTTGGCAAAAGTAATATGCCTCTCTAATTATTACAATCTGTTTTATCTCCCTTCCTATGAATGGGTACTATGATCGACTCCTTCCACTCTTCAGGCAATTTCTCCTTCTTCCAAATAGCAGTAATAAGTTTATGAATCTCCAAGCAAATTGTTCTACCCCCTGCTTTAATCAGTTCTGCCGGTATTTGATCAATACCTGGCGATTTGTGACTTTTTAGCTTGTCGATATCCAACTCAACCTCAGAGGCACTTCGCTCAGGTACTAGTGGAGAGGGGGTGCATAGGGTCTTGGTGGGGAAACCGGAGGGAAAGAGCCCACTGGGGAGACCTAGGCGTAGATGGGTGGATAATATTAGGATGCATCTCCATGAGGTGGGATGTGGGTATATGGACTGAACTGGGCTGGCCCAGGATAGGGACAGGTGGCGGACGCTTGTGAGTGCAGCAGTGAACCTTCGGGTTCCGTGAAATGCGGGGGAATTTCTTGACTAGCTGCAAACCAGTTAGCTTCTCAAGAAGGACTCTGCACCATGGAGTAAATAAGTAAGAGTGAGACTTGACAGCACACCGGCGGAACTGAAAGACCACCCCCCTATTGGTTGTTCGCGACTGCTTATTCAATATCTTCACATCCACATTCCATATCCGGAGGCCGTCTCCAACACCCGCAACATGAGAATGCACCACGCCGTGTGAAAACGGGACCCTCTCAACATTATTCGAATGTACAGGTCTACCGTAGCACGCACGCACATACATACATACACACACACACACATATATGTGTGTGTGTGTGTGTGTGTGATATGAATTATTTGTAAGATAAAGAGTTCTGAGAAAACTTGTAACATTCTGTGAGTGCCACGTAAAACACAATTGCCATACTCAGGCGTCAAATTTCGTCTGGTCAGATGTTCCGGAGACGAATCATGCAGAAGGGCACGACAGGACACGACCTATAATTTGTACTCATTAAATGTACCTCGGCCGATTCCGGTGACCGCGCAGTCTAAAGCGTGGGCCTGCGGCCGTTCGCTTGCTGGGATTGCGGGTTCGAATCCCGGCCGGGGAATGGATGTCTGTCTCTTTGTGAGGGCTGTGTGTTGTTAGGTAAGAGGTCTGTGCGATGGGTCGATCACTCGTCCAGAGGATTCCTACCGAGTGTGTGTGTGTCATGGATTGTCATCAGGTGCAACAATAGCCCTCTACACCTACCACGAGTAGGTAGAAGAGGTCAGACTAAAGAGAGGAAGAAATAAAATGTACTTTGTATAAAGAAACCAGGGGACCGCGGCAGTACAGTGGTTAAGGTGCTGCGCTACAAATCGTAAGGTTGCTGGTTCGATCCCAGATGGTGTCAGTGGATTTTTCATTGACATAATCCTTCCTATCGCACTATGGCCCTGGGGTCGACTCAGCTTCTAACAGAAATAAGTATCAGGAATGTTTGCTGGGTATAAAGAAGCGGCCGGTGCTTAAGGCTGACAACCTTACCATCATCCTGTGCCACTGTCACGAAATCTGGGAACCTTAACTTCCTGGAACCCTCTGGGCACCTCGGGCCTGTAATGGCACTGATTTACCTTTTACTTTGTGTAAAGAAACTACGAAAATAATCTGTTCAAGTTTGGCAGTTGAACAGCTTGGCCTGTGAGGGCCAATTGCGTGAATGTTTCACTTTCTCTTTCACCTCACGGCAGGGACCGATCGTGTCTATGAAAAGTGATGTTTTTAATTTCATTTAAAACACTGTCGATGGACAAATTCCGAATACTTAATGATCCCAAACGTGATTATCATCGTCACGAGCCCGGGAGACCTGAACTGCCCCCATGCTGGTCTCACAATGTACACCGACGGCGATCCAGCACGGACAGGGCAGAAAGGCGCATGTGTTTTAGGCCACCACCTTACGAGCAGCTGTGATATTCTACGAGAAAGTTTCTTTACGCTCAGGCTCTTAGCGTACTTGTAAATTTCTATTTATTAGACTAATCTTCTCTTCTGTACCGCAGCCATAAGTTAGCACGGCTGAATGATTTATGGAGTATGCAAGGCACTTAAGGGAAACCACATCAACTCCATCAACACTGTAAGCTGAACAGAGAGCAAAACCAATTTAACAACCTGTACATCCTGTCCGAGCCTTACATCAACTTAAAATCTGTAATTTGCAGAACAAATACCTTTTGTCCTTTAAAGCAGCCTCATTTCCACTACTAATAAGGTAAAGCAGTCCCATTACAGGCCTGAACAGGCCCAGAGGGTTCCATGAAATTAAGGTTCCCAGATTTCGTGACAACGGCACAGGATGTTGGCAGGTTGTCAGCCTTACGCGCCGGCCGCCTTTACCCCCAGGAAATACTCCTGGTACTCATTTCTGCTAAGAGGCTGAGTCGACCCCAGGGCCATAGTGCGATCGGAAGGATTTTATGTCAATGAAAAATCCACTGACACCAGTTGGGATCGAACCAGCGACCTTCTGATTTGTAGCACAACACCTTAACCACTGTGCACCGCTACTAATACTTAGCAAAAGAAAGAATTAAACTTGAGGCTGCACAAATTTTCCAAAAAATCTAGTAACCACCATCAAATTCCAGGCACCAAAAGGGCGACATGGCCGAAATTTCATATAGAGGACCCACAAACATTAGGCGCCACCGGGGGCGTCGGGGTTGGTGAACCCCTAAATTGAGTTATTTTGTACAAACTACATACAATAAGACGCTTGACAGACTGAAATCAGGTTGGCAAGTCCGAGTGTATAACCCTTCCAAAACCAAAATTATTACATATTATATAATGATTCAGTTGGTGCCCCACAAGCGTGCTCCCATTACAAAGGTCAATCGGCTGATGCTGTATAGTGAAACAGTCGTCATTCATTACGAGAAAACGCACAGATTTTAGTGCTGAACCTGGCGTTCCACATACCAAGCAAAATGGCATTAGGGAACTTTGTATCTATCTGAGGACAAACTTAAGTCTTTACTCTCAAGTAAACATTCCTGCAAACCTGGTAAACGGAAGATGCCTCGAACATTTTTTTCGAAACTGTGAAAATTCAAAGCAATGCAAGCAAAATCCAATTCTGTCTAGTCCACATGCATACTTGCGCGTGTGCATTACTGCAACAGTACAATCCATTCGTGTCTGCAATGAAGGAAGTACAAAAAATGGAAAAGAAAGAATTTGGAAAACAAGCCACATACGTACGGCGTTGATTTTGCAGAGGGTAGAACACCAGTAACAAACTTGTCAGTGATGATTTCCGCAAAATACTGTCCTCTGTAACGTGACGCCGTACAGTCTGGTACAAATAAGATACTTTGAATAAATCTACTGCAGCCATATTCGGAGTACATCCCGAAGATAGTAGTTTCCTTCGAAACGTCGATAACGTACTACCAGACTAAACGGCGTCACATACCAAAGGATATAATTATTCATTTTCAGCGTCACAACATTTGTATATATTATCAATTCCTGGTTCTTCGTTCGCAGAATAAGGTCACAGTGTGCTGTATTAAAACCAGCGTGTCGCCGGTTTACGCCAATTACTACAACCACAATTCAGTTATAGTGTGCTTCATGTTGCAGTATTTATCAGGTTATTTAATGTCGCTACGACCCAATAAATCCGCCGATTACGAACTCGGCATTCCCATGCTGACGGCGGAGAGATAAGAACCCGGTATCTACCGAACATAAGTCTTGTGAGTTACCGCTACGTTAACCTGTTTTATGCTTTGTATTGCACAATTTTGCCTCGTCTCCCCCACGAATTACACAAGCATTTTCCATACTTGCACCTTACAGGCACCAAACATGGCATCTGTTACGCTTACCAAAGAGTGATTTGTGTTGTTGTGGAAACTTCTAATCCTTTTATGATAATCGTTTTGTCTTAAGCTTCGTAACAGTGTATTTATTCCTCGTGAGGCTTGAGAGCAGCTGTCGTAGCAGGCGAAGACTTCTGATACACAAACAGAATGGGGCGGAAATAGGATCTAAACAGGACTCTTCTTTGTAGGCCTCAGAAGCGGGATGCTTTTACAAGCTGCTGATGGCAAGGATAACCAAGACAGGCTTCAGTAGGGACAGGGAATACACAAAAATGACACGAATGGGAGGAAACAATATGCAGCTGTTAATAATATACCAATTTGACACAGGTCTCTTCGTGTTTACACCAAGTCCACCTGCTCTTTAAGCTACATCACACGCAGTCTCTTCAGAATGAGCCTTACAGCGGTTGAAAAGTACTGCGTTCCTACAGAACGTCACGTGACAACACGTAACAAGATAGGCACTGTACTGTACGTAAAACGTGAGAACCCGGAATATCGTAGACGGTATAGCGACTAGCTACGGGCTGGACGGTCCGGGGATCGAATCCCGGTGGGGGCGAGATTTTCCGCACCCGTCCAGACCGATTCTGAGATCCACCCGATCTCCTATAAAATGGGTACCGGGTCTTTCCCGGGGGTAAAGTGCGGCCGGGGCGTGGCGTTGACCACCCACCCCATCCAGCGCCGAGGTCAAAGAAAGAGTAGAGCTCTACTCCCCCTCTGGGCCTTCGTGGCCCGTTCTAGGGTGAACTTTACCTTTACCTTTACAGTACGTATAACGTAACACAGGCACGTTCGCGTAAACAATGTTGCAGTGGAAAAACGTTACGTACTGAACAAAAAATGAATGTTTTGGTTTTCTCTACAAAGTTTGTCCGCAACATCTGCCACTCTATGAAGAATTTAGAGAAATATTATCATAAACGCACACAGGTCATCATGTAAAGTATTTCTCGTCGGATTTTCGAAAAATGCTTTAAATATCAAATTTCAAGAAAATCCGTCCAGTGGGAGCCGAGCTGTTCCATGCGGACGGACGGACACAGGACAAAGCTAACAGTCGCTTTCCGCAATTTTGCGGACGCGCAAAAAAAAAAAAAAACTAATAGAATGAAAACTACCCGTAACGTTGACCCAAAAGTTTCTGAGCGCAAACTTCCACAAATTACAGCTATTTAAATCTAAATAACAAAGAAAAAGAGACGACAATGTCGTGACGTAAATATTACTCAGTTACTATTTACACGAATGGAATGCAGTTACTGGGCAAAATACCGTACAGTCTCGAATCTAATCCGCGCGCCTGTTACAGTTTCAGAGGGCTAAAAAATCAGATGCGGATTAGAATCCCGTGCGGATTAGATTCGCGGTCGTGAGCTGGATTTTGGAAAAATGATCGAGCCGCTGTACGTGCCGTAAGAACGATACTTACTTACTCACTCCATGGTGCAGAGTCCTTTTTGAGAAGCTAACTGGTTTTCAGTTAGTCAAGAAATTCCCCGCATTTCACGGAACCCGAAGGTTCATTACCGCACTCACAAGCGTCCTCCACCCGTCTCTATCCTGGGCCAGCCCAATCCAGTCCATATACCCACATTCCTTCTCCTGGAGATTCATCCTAATATTATCCACCCATCTACGCCTAGGTCTCCCCAGTAGTCTCCTTCCTTCCGGTTTTCCCACTAAGACCCTATACAACCCCCCTCCTCACCCATACGCGCCACATGCCCAGCCCATCTCATTCTTCTCGATTTCATCACCCGCACAACATTGGGTGAGGTGTACAAGTCATTTAGCGCCGCAAGAACAATACAATACACAATTTATTATTTTATTTAATATTTATAATCATTCATCAGATTCGCCGTCATCACTCATAACTGAATCGTTATCCGTCACCTAGTCACTATCATCTTTATCTTCACCGTCGTCCTCCCACAGAATGTCATCTTCGGAGCAGATGTGGTGCGTTTGTACCGCTGACAGTTAAATGGCCACTTCACACACGGCGCGTTAGTCGGATAACGGTTAAAGCATTGGTAACATCCAATATTATTCAATCAGTGTGCCTTGTAGGCAAGGGGCGGTTGAAGGAAAGGTGCGGATTAGAACGGCGAACTAACTTTTTTTCGTTTAAGAAATCGGCAAAAACTAGTGCGGATTAGATTCCAGAACATACGGTATACCGGCGAACAGAGAATTTTGGAAATTAAATGCGAGAGTCAGAGTGAGTAGGAACAGGAACAAACGCTTCTATTGATTCCTGATACAAAACTGAAGTTTTCATGACCGGGGCTACTTAAAGTTTACTCCTGTAATTTAGCAGTTTTCCTCTTCATTTCCACGACACAAAAATAAGTAAAAGAACCGCATACATGCGGAGACCAAGGGTGGGGGACTGGGTGTGGCTTAGGCAGAAAAAACATGCACTACTAAATAAAAACCAGAAATTTACAAATATTTGGGTAACGAAGACTCATACACCGCCATATATCTGTATTAGTTATACCTACACTAATTTTAATGTTTAATTCACAATTTTAATGGTTCTGAAATAAAAGAAATTTAAAGGAAAACATCTCCGTAAAATTATACGTTTAAGTATATCGCAAAATTTGCCTTTCGAATATCCCGAACAGACAAACGGCTATTTATATGGCGTGATACGCGACAATGGGGAACCTCCGAAGGAACAAGAAATAAATTAACTTCAGAAGGTAATGTGTCAAGCCCCTTTCGGAATGCATAGAACTAGCATGCCCGTAAAAAAAGGGGGGGGGATAATTAATGGATAGTGTACAAATGAACAAATTAATTACGAATCATATGACATGTTCTGGAAGGGCGCAAACTAACAGAATACATGAGCTTCGCACAGATGCACTCAGCGATCCTGAACACCGCACACAACTGTCATCAATATAAATTAATGTCCTGACCCACCAGGCGCGAACATAAAGCCAGACAGACAGACGCACGCAGAAAGCACATCGTCCCTTCACAATTTTAAAAGGACAAGTTGCAAGTAACAGTATAAACTTTTAAGTCACTAAGTCACGTCCATCCAAATCTTACTATATTATATCTGTGTATTTATTCACTTCTTTACGGCTTATATACTAGACTTGAAATTACTGCACCTTAGCTCTGGGTTAACAACGAAGCTGTCTTGATGCAATTTACATTTCCGTATTTACATAAGTCAACGTGAGTACTGCTTTCCAATTACACAACTTGACGAACTGAGGCCAACCAGATGTGTTAAGGTTTTATTGGATGTTACTGCGTAGGTCTACATATCTGAAGGCTGTTTTCTGTGGACTGACGGTATACGACTCTATAATGCATATATAATAAACACCAGACAGCGTTTCAAGAATTGTAGAATAATTCGTTTGTCGAAAATGAGTCCGAATATCGTCGCGTGGCTGGTGGTCCCATTTCGTATTCGGATGATCCTTGGTAGGAAAACCCAATATCCGGGCAGTTGTTTGTCGCTGCTTCTCATTGGCATCTGCCAGACCGTTCCTGTCTTCTACAGCCTAAAGGATTCATCCAGCATAGCGAACTAAACACAAGACCAGCAACTGACCGAATGTCAGAATATAAACCAATAATCGAGTGTGGGGATGTCAGCACTAACAAATTCCCGCTACTGCTGCGGTGCCTGAGGTGGTTGTAAGCACTACTTGTTTGGTTAAAGACACGGTATTTTGGTTGGCTGATATGTCTGCTGCAAGCCTTCAGCTTTCGGTACGAATTTGTTGAGAGTCGTGTTGCCATACACGACACACGATACGCTGGGTTCTGATGTGCCGTTTACCAAGGTCCTGGAGACATTAAGTTTCGAATATGTTGGTCGGTAATGCTGCCCATCTGAGCAGCGATATCAACCCGGAGACGCAATAGAAAAGTGAATTTACACCTCCTCCGCATCTGTTATCAGGGAACACTTTTATGACTCATCTATAGTGATTACGTTAAAACCCTGGGTTTCATCCGCGGCAGGGGCAGACATTTTTCCTTTCACCAGCGCGTCCATAACGGCTCTAGTAACTTCAAGCCTTGTCTCTAATGGGTGTTGGAGGCTCTTTCTCCGGGTATAAAGTGGCCGCGGAATACGACTAGTCACCTCCACGTAATGTCGATGTTACAAACTACCCCCCCCCCCCCCCCCCCCCCCACCCTCCATT
>Ga0123354_10021183_pt1 | contig 10240 bp, 2 predicted proteins | sample TergutLab28metaG_2_FD_97872 | JGI IMG/M metagenome (GOLD analysis project Ga0123354, IMG submission 97872) | Labiotermes labralis P4 segment gut microbial communities from Petit-Saut dam, French Guiana - Lab288 P4 | ecosystem: Host-associated > Arthropoda: Insects > Digestive system > Gut ...
GGATAAAATTTTGTAAGTGGTTGGCAAAAGTGATATGCCCCTATAATTATTACAATCTGTTTTATCCCCCTTCTTACGAATAGGTACTATGATCGACTCCTTCCACTCTTCAGGCAGTTTCTCATTCTTCCAAATAGAAATAATAAGTTTATGAATCTCCAAGCAAATTGTTCTACCCCTTGCTTTAATCAGTTCTGCTGGTATTTGGTCAATACCTGGCGATTTGTGACTTTTTAGCTTGTCAATAGCCAGCTCAAACTCAGAGTCACTTGGCTCAGGTACTAGTGGTTCTGCTGTATGTACTTCTGTCTGCCCAACATCCTTAACCCCATGCACGTTGATTAGCTGGGATAAATTTTTCCTCCACCTAGCCACAATACTGTGGGAGTCTGCAACCAAGTCACCCTTCTCATCCCTTACTATATTACATCTAAGCTGGTACCCCTTCTTAAAGTCAATGATGCCCCTATACAAGTTCCTAATGTTTTTGATCATATTGTTAGTTTTAAGTTCCTCAATTTTAGCTCTCAGATATGCCTTCTTTTTGGTCCTGAAATGCCTGCTAACTTCACGCCTCACCTTATTAAAATTATCTACATAGCTTTGGCTTGGATCCTGTATCCACTGAATTTTAGACCGCTTCCTCTGATCCAAAAAACCTAAACATTCTTCATCTAACCAGGGTTTATTCTGCTTAAATTCATCCAAACCCAGACTCTCTTTCGCTGACGTAAATACCATCATCTAGCATACAATTATAGTTGTGTTTTGTGACTGAAATTAACTCACCATTAGTTAGGAATAGGTCCCCTGTAGGTTATGATAATACGGATGAAGCCGGCTGTGGCAGCCACAAGGCCTCTTGTTTAAAGCGACCCGGAAGCTTTTCCTCTATTAAAAGTAGTGAGGAGGTTACAGTGTGCATGTGCATATACCACAAGCAGCGTCCCATTCTCCTCCATGGTGTGAGCAACTTGGCCTTTTTCCCCCTGCTTTATCTCGCCTGTTATCCAAAAGCAAAACCTATGTTCGCCTAAGTTGAGTATCTACTTTTTAAAACGACTAAACTCGTCTGAAGAGAACGCCCAGTTCCGCTAAGCGCTTCATTAAGTACACTGCAACTTTGTCGGAAAGTGAATTACCAGCAGAGAATACGATCGTTTAAAGGCTGCACACAGCTGTGTACCACAAAGACTTGACTGCTCCTTTCAGTGCCCCTCCGCTACTATGCAGAGGGACGTGCATGGAACACTTTGAAGCTTCTTCATACGAAGTACGAGGAAGTGTCTGCGGGCACTCCGTGGAGGAGCGGAACACAATAAACGGCTGTAACTATGTATTAACTGCTAACAGCGCCGTGGTACTGAATGTTCCACAGCTGTTTATAGTAAAGGAAAAGGTTCCTGCCGTAAAAGTTGTAATTTACATAGAGTTTATAAACAAGGCACAAAGAATCAGTCATTACAAGAAATGCTGGTGGATTGGGTAAACGGCCGACTCTGTGACATCAATGAATGCCTGCGTCATTCACAACTGATTACAGAAAGACTGGCATACCCAGAGACTGCAATAAATATAGGGCTCAATGACTAATACTTCAAACATCGACTCCCTCCGAGACTAATGATTCGCTTACCGGCTCGTTTTACGACTGCTGCTTTTTGTGATAGGGCACAAGAATTTAGCAGCGGTAAGAAATACAGCTGTCTCGAAATACAATCCCAAGCCAGTGTCTGCAGTTTCAACCCATTTAATAATACGTTTTTCAATCAACCCCAAACGTTTTTCTTACTATTATTCTTCCTATTTCTGTGCTCCAGTTTCTGTCTTACCAGTGACTACTTCGCCGAACCTACGTTGAATTCTTGTCTTCTCATCTGAACAACGTGCCGTGATCATATCTACTTCCTTGTTTTAACTGCCATGCAGTACTGGGTAAGCTGCTGTTATGTACAGTACATAGGTCTAAATTAAAATACAGTCGAACCTTGTTACAGCGATATCGGTTTATGTGATACTCCGTCTATAACGTCAGATATTCTGTGGTACCAATTAATTCCTCACTGTTAACCATAACGTTATACTCCTTAGTTAGAACAACATAAGGACACAAAATATTCAGTAACTTTCATGACGTTATGGCCGAATTCAACTCCATACATTACATAGATAAATTAAATATAAGGTTTATTGGGGTGTGGAAATGGCCGATCCCAGTGGTCGCGCGGTCTAAAGCGTGGGTCTACGGCCGCTCGCTTGCTGGGATTGTGGGTTCGAATCCCGCCGGAGGCATGGATGTCTGTCTGTGTTGTGTTATATCAGGTAAAGGTCTCTGCGACGGGCTGATCACTCGTCCAGAGAAGTCCTATCAATTGTGATGAGTCGTTGTGTGTGATCTAGAAACCTCAAGAATGAGGAGGCCATGGCCCGCGTTGGGCAGTAGCGCCTTATTTTCAATCAATCAATTGGGTGTGGAAGTAAACTGTCCGATCGGTAGCAAATAAATCGTACTGCCACTAAACTTTTCCAGACATCCCATGCATAATTTTACCAAACCTGACAAAGGGCTAAACAGCAAAAAGGACCAACAGACGGACGGACTGCAGATAGCAAACAGTTCTTTAAGCCTGGTGAGTCACGACGTAAAAATAACGTGTTATTTAGTCCCATCAAAATATGTGCAGAACCGTTTTAGAAGGACGCAACACCACTCACCAGCTCTGCCGGACAAGACAAATCAAAACTTCGTTCCAGACACGACTGGATAGAACGCCCGTAACTAGCAGCGGCGCCAACAAATGAACTTGCCAATCACGTGAACCCGAAGAACCCGAAGCACGCTTTCATTTTCCATAATCCTGCAGAATGTAAATCAAATTTGCAACGATTTTCGACCACGTCTGTCTCTTGCTATGAGTTATAATGAAATGATTCGATTACAACCAGACCGCGATCACCAGAATATTATTGTCACACATATAAAGCAGAATTCTATATCTACAAGTAATTAACTCTGGAAATTACGTCATTATGGCGAATAATTAACTTACGAGCAGCCCCCCGTCCTTCTGCTGCCAACCGTCGCTTCATAAGATGATCTAGACAGCTTAAAGGGGCACTGTCAACCTGAGTCTGGATTTAATGTCCTCTGGAACCAATCCTGGTACAGTGCGGTGCAAAATCAATAACCGTGATCTAATACACGGATGTAGTTTTCAACATAAAGAATTGGTTATTGGGAAACGCAAGAACGACCGCTGTTCCGAGGTAAGGACTAGATCTAAACCTTTGTGTAAGCCATTCAGCAAATTCTAATCAAAAGGTGACCAGCACTAGTACAGCCGCTATTAGATTCAAGAGGGCACCAAGTCTTGAACGAACCGTTCACATTACAAACGAAAAAAAAATTAGCAAAAAATAAAGCATGGTCTAATATCAAACAAATACACTTCGCCCATAGGACAGAAACATAATTTGTGAAATGGTTTATTAGTACAGGTGACAAAAGGAAAAAGATAATGGCCTTAGAGGCTCGAATCACATTACAGAAACAGTCACATTCCCGTCATACAAGAACCGGCCAAATATTTTTCACTGTCTTTGAACAGGAGTGACAAAAGTGGCGATCATGTTCAAGACACGGTTAAGATCAAGAACAGATGCGTTTAAATACAGCCAAAGAGCATTTTTCCCTGGCCGCGAGTGGGTCGTGAGCGGACCGTGAGCGTACCCAAAGAATGAATTGTAGTACAAAATTATTGAGATCAACCGCAAATGCAGCTCTTGGATTGTGGAGTGTTTAGCATAAACATAAATAACATTATGGCGAACGAACTTTCCCACACAAGCACACAAACTCCTACTCAACTGGAACACGTTCCCTTCTGCATAAAGATACGAGTGTATTCAGAGATAAGTAACTGCAGAATTCCGCAACCGTTGTGGTAAATTTTTGCAAGCATATTCTGTACATGTTTCAGGCTTCAACGGCGGGTTTTGATCGAATGGTACTCTTCTGGGTTATTACGCCGTGTATCATACTCAGTCTCTTCCGACATTTCGGAAAAACATGCTGCCTCCATTTCAGGGTCACTGAATTTCATTCAAGGGGCTGGTAAAGTGATAAGTGTAGATTTTGTAGGAAGTCTGGAAGGAATGTAGCAAATCGGAGATATCGAAAGGGCAGAAAAGATAGATTACGTGCGGGATCAATGGAAATGACTATGTCATGTTTTAAATACACAAAGACCAGCAAATTTATGCACAGTGCGAAGAGACGTTCATAAACTAATAAAACAAGTGGTTCATGAACGAGAGACCAATTATCACTTCTAATAACTGAGTACAGACTTACAAACTAACACTAAAAGGTAAAGTGATTCCGTTACAGGCCTGGAGTGGCCCAGAGGGTTTCAGGAAGTTAAGGTTTTCAGATTTCATGACAACGGCACAGGATGGTGGTAAGGTTGTCAGCCTTACGAACCGGCCGCCTTTACCCCCCAGGAAATGTTCCTGGTACTCATTTCTGTTAGAGACTGAGTCGACCCCAGGGCCATAGTGCGATCGGAAAAATTATGTCAATGAAAAATTCCAATGACATCATCTGGGATCGAACCAGCGACCTTCCGGTTTGTAGCACAGCACCTTAACCAATGTGCCACCGCGGTCTCATTAAACAAACACTGCCCACATTAAAATAAGGAACGTATGTTTTATAATAACTCTCTTCACGTGAGGAACAGGAAATCTTATTCTTCCAACTTCAAACAGCCGTCTACTTCTTGGAAGTTCAATATTTCATCTTACTCTTTGTGTATAATCGAGGACCTCCTCTAGCATTCACGTATTGTCTCTTCGTTTAAGATATTATAACCACAAAGAGCTCTATAATTCTTTATTTCAATTTCCATTAAACCTATTTCTAATTATTCTCCTCATATTAACCGTCTTTTTCTATCCATCCTTGTACATTCCACGAATTATGTTGAAACTGTCACATCTTTGGTATAAAACTCGTCATTTTTCTTCTTATCACGCCCGTCTCATTTCCATATACTCGTAATAAAACTAGGCTTATCACTGGCTTCAATAAATACAGTACTCTGATGGGAAATACTGCAACATGCGTATTGCCTTGTCAAATTAGTTAGGGGAACAACATGCAAGGTGTTCGGCCGCTCTTCCACTGACACAAAACTGAATCTTATTCTAAATTCATAAAATATACTTCAGCAAAACAAGCATTTATTGGAGCATACAAGCTACATGTTTCGACCTGTTAACAGATCATCATCAGGCCGCCAGCAGAATGAGTCAAAGGTGCTGTTGAGAAATTGAGATCCCAATATTTTTTACAATTGTAAACCAGTGTAAAATCTGATACTGGATAAAATATTATACATACATTGTCTAGTTAAAACAATTTAAAACGTGAGTAGGTACTTGACACCTAGGACAGATCTTTTTTCATTAAGTTGTTTGTTGGACTACCGGTGCTACTGTGCGGTGGGACTTGTGTGGTACTGCCTCTCAGGGTTTCCGTGTTCCCCACTATTATTTAGATTGACGGTATTCAACCATTCATTCTGCTGGAAGCCTGATTATGACCTGTTAACAGGTCGAAACATGTAGCCTATATGCTCCAATAAATATTTGTTGTGCTGACTTATATTTTATGAATTTATTATATATTTCATTAGAGAAGCCTTCTCTTAAAATGAATCTTATTCACTCATCCGTGTGTTATTTAAGTGCGTCGCATTGATTGTTAACACGAAGTAAGTTGGAGTGATAATGAGTAAATACTATGAAATTAGTCTTAAAAAAGCGCTCAAGAATGCATGTTATCCCGGTGGATAACGACATAAAAGTCAGTCGAAACGCTCTGCAGGGACGTGGATTAGAAACAAATGCCCCGATTTACAACTCCAGTGTGATATTTTTGGTAATACAGACTGCGGATGAAAATGTGGGTAGATTTTTTAACGCTCCGTGCAGAATTGTGTGCGCAGAAGTGTCCGCGGTGTCACCTGCAAGTCAAGCCCCGGTGGGAAATAATTGGACGAAATTTAATAGGACAAATATCCACGCTCATTAAATTAGCGGAATTTTTAATTAAGAAGCGACGCACAAACTAACGTTCTGGAAATATGACACCGCTAGCTGATATAATAGTCTTTGTAAAAGTAAGGTGCATAAAATTAAATATCGGTTTTTTTTCAATCTGTGTGATTCCTAGTGCTCCTTCAGTTACACGGAAATATATAGCATAAGAACGAATATATAAATAAAATTAGAACGTATAAAGAATGACGCCTGTGTAAGGCAGCAGAAAGTATTTCCTAAAGCGCTAACGTAATTAATGAAATCGCCGCGAGCAGAATATCAGGTTTGCGAAACGACACGCTGTAGCGAGACCGAATTGTGAGGCAGCCACGTTTCTACTCCACAATGAAAGAAATATTTGCGCAACTGTCGTATAACGAGAAACATGTCTCTGTCCTTACACTTATGACATGAGTTGCAACTATATAAGATTCTTGTTCTACACTTACGAGACCTGATGGTCTGGTAGCTGTAAGTCTTTTTGCCCTGCCCTGAAGAATGAGGAATTGGCAGTCTACGAAACACTGGTACGTGTGTACCGATCTACATGGCGTCATATCCAAGAACACTGGATGATCCTTGTTACACTCTTTCGGCTGACTGTACAGTTTTAAAATTATACAACTTTATACTTTCTGTTGCTTTGTTTCCCCCACGTCATAGACCATTATCTTCAGTGCAAACTAACTAAATACAAGTGTACGAATACACTCGCAGGGAATTGTCGGTGAAACTGAAGAGTATCAAGCACACCGACATGGAGATTAAGAGGAGATGGGGGGGTATTTTTATGGGGGGTCAGGGAAATTAAAGTGGATGACAGAGAAAGGAAATGTTCCAGAGTCCGCTGAGATCGTTTAAAATTTAAAGTTGTGAAGTGTCCCTTGTTCAGCTCTACGGTTACCAAATATTTTATATTCGATTCTCATCCATATTCCGGAGCGGGGTGCAAACCACCATGTTATTATGTATGACAGGTGTCTCCAGTTCGTAACATGAAGAGTAGCTACTCTTTGTCTTACAGCTAGGAAGCGTGTCATCCCCGTTGTGTGTGTGAAACTTGGAAAATTGTATGTAGTCAAACACAACTGTGTCACAAGAGGTGTATTTAATGACTATATAATGGACAACTACATGTTTTGGCCTGTCTGGCCATCTTCAGCTTGTCTTGCTTATAGTAAGACCTTAAGTTCCCCTAAGACAACCTGAAGATGGCCAGTACAGGCCGAAACATGTAGTTGTCCATTATGTAGTCATTAAATACACCTCTTGTGACACAGTTGTGTTTGACTACATGCAATTTTCCAAGCTTTGTCTTACAGGCTTCGTGATGAAATCAACACTTAGAAAGCTGCGGTAACTTGTTGCAGTCTACCTTGCAGCTGCGTGGTTTAATCTTTTGGCGCCGGAATTATTTTTTTAAATTTTAGCACACCCTGTATATAAAATGTGAATAATACAGGAACCAAATACGTTAGAATTATGAAAAAAGCTGCATTTTGAAGAGAAAAAAACGGAGAGTATATACCATGCTTAAAATATTCAGTACCTATATTTGTTGAATAAATATATAAAATGCAACTTTAGAGGTTAGCGGTGCGGTACGACCGCTATAGTTGACATTAGGCGTCAAAAGGTTAATAACTCACTTTCGTTGCACGCCTACACTTTGGCATCACAGGTCGCAAAGGGTATTGACAAGTGGCTTCGTTAACGTGTGCTTGTCGCTGGGAGTCTTGCTGCCAAAGACTAACGCACTACCCATGAACATGTTCTACAGAACACCGCCCACTGAGATGTAATCTCCAGGTCCAGTTCGTTAAATAAAGGTGGCGGCGGCAGATGTGGTGGCGGTGGTGGTAGCGGCGGCGAAGTTGATATGCCTATTAATGACAGTCCAACACACAGTTAGGTCACTACGTATGACCTGCTTCCGCCCTTGTGTTCACACAGTCCAAGAGTCGTTAAAGTCGATGCCCCAACTATTCTCATTCTAAATAAATGGTTATTCAGGATTTGTTCTGTGAACGTGTTGTCTTCTATTCAATCGACGTGTTGAAGGCAATTATCCGCGTATTCTACACAAGGAAGTTTCTTCTACGATTCAAATTCTGAGTTCTTCTGATATTCCTTAATTTATTTCAAGGTCGCGAAGACAACTGAGCGGCGTTCATGTTGAGCACACTTCATAACTAGTAGCCGTAGTCTATTCCTGCCACGTTCTCTCTGTCTAAACTGTAATCCCATTAAAACAGAGATATAATATCTATTGAGGTGGACAATTTTAATCTTGGGCTCACTTGAAACTGTTCTGGTACACAAGGATTCTTTAAGTCCCAGAACTTTCCACGTTAGTTTAATGTATTAACCCCAGCAGGAAGATCTCTTTTCGTTCTCGGATATGATATTGCAAATTAACAGTTCACTAAATATTAGGTAATAATAATAATAATAATAACAATAATACAAGCCACTGACTTCAAATCACTACGTTAGGAAATCTACTACAGAAGCTTTCATCTGTGTGTTTTCCTACTTTCGAAATATCAGTTTTTAGCGAGTAGTGTGATTGTAACGCACGATATTTTCTTCAGTGTTCTACACATTCGCTTTTTTTTTGTGATTTATATATTAAAACCGCCAAAATTAAAAAGGATCAGTATAATAACTCCAACGCACAAAATAAAATCAAACAATTTTCAATACAAAAACTTAAATAATCATAATGAACAAGTAACTATACGCTTCTCTAAATACTTTTTCCGGGAACTCTTCTGTTTACTGCGTGTACATTAAAAACCTTGGAAAAATAATAATAAAAAAAAACTGTTCGAAAAGTACACAGTATCACTGAAAATTAAAGGACTGTGCTGCCTCGAAGACTCATTTCCACCTCGGGTTAACTGTTAAATAAACATAACAATTTCGCTTTTCCAAAACCAACTAATTTAAATCGCTACAGACGGATCTGCAGTAGAATTAATTATTACGTATTCACAAAATTATTAAATTGATTTTTAATCCTTTCAGCATTACAGGAAATGTATATTACAAAAGGAAGTTAACTGCTGTGACAGACGTGTTCAAAGGAAATACCTCAACTCACCCGCTCATTACTGAAACATAAACCTGGCAGTAACATTCAGAAAACTTTCATATATGTACATGATATTCCTGGAAGTAAGGATCTAAATTTTTCAACTCATTTTTTTTGTTTTGTTTAAAGAAGTACAAACGATAAATGAAATACGAAAACTACTACAGCTAGCATTTTCAGATAACAAATATGTTTTCATTGTTTTGTTCTGTACGTTTTTGTGTAGGCGTACCAATCTCAATGTATTCCACGATGTTCTGTATGGCTAAATTGAAATTTTTAATAATGTATAGTGATTACTATTGTTTCTCAAAAAAAGTCAACATGAAGATGTCCATATGAGTGGCCGAAACATGTTCGTTACCATAATACAACAAAAGTACAACAATAAAATTGAAGTTCACTTCTTGGTGTTCAGTACATTTCATATAAAAGTACAACGCGTGTAATTACATTAGTACAATGACTCTTTTACTTTCCCTGCACAAAATAAATTCAGACTCAAAACACTTCGTAACTGGTCTTAATATTTAGCTATAGGTAGGTTTTCACCCTTTTTATAGGCCACGAAGGCCCTTAGGGTCAGTAGAGTTATAGATGTACTCTTTTTAGGACCTCGGCACTAGATGAGGGTGGGGGGTCAGCCCCACGTCCCGGCCACCTCAACCCCCGGGAAAGACCCGGTACCCATTGTACAGGAAGCTGGGTGGGCCCCAGGGCCGGTATGGAAGGGCGGAAAATCTCGTCTCCACCGGGATTTGATCCCGGGCCGCCCAGCTCGTAGTCACTCGCTACCCGGTCCACATATTTATCTACAGATACTGCAAATTTGACTTGTATTGTAAGTAGGGTTATTTTTATGCAAGACGGAGCTCCTCCCCATTTCAGTTGCTTTGTGACTGACATCTTCAATGCGAGATTCCCTGATGCCTGGATTGGAAGGGGTGGACCAATACCCTGGCCACTTCGAAGCCCAGATCACTCTCCACTTGATTTTTTCCTGCGGGGGCACATTAAGAACATTGTGTATGCTGAGAA
>Ga0123354_10021184_pt1 | contig 10240 bp, 6 predicted proteins | sample TergutLab28metaG_2_FD_97872 | JGI IMG/M metagenome (GOLD analysis project Ga0123354, IMG submission 97872) | Labiotermes labralis P4 segment gut microbial communities from Petit-Saut dam, French Guiana - Lab288 P4 | ecosystem: Host-associated > Arthropoda: Insects > Digestive system > Gut ...
CACACACACACCACACACACACACCACACACACACACATACCACACACACACACACACCACACACACCACACACACACAAAACACACACAAACACACACACACACACACCACACACACCACACACACCACACATATACAAATACCAACAAATCTCACGTACTTCAAAGCTTATTACTTTTTCAGCTCTACAATTTTTTTCCATTTTGTTTCTGCAAGTAGCCGGTACAATTACCCAGTTCTACCGCCACACTCGACCTACTCTCAGGTATGTCAATTATTTCCTGAAGTGGTCATAATACTCGTAATTACGAGCTTCAATTGCAGTTGTTGACATTCGTGTAATTTGAAGTAAATTATTTCGTTTTAGTCTTTCATGAAAATTCGTAAATATGCTTGAAACATTAAACCTGTTTTTACGAGGTAAAAATGCACACAGTTTTTTTTTTACTGTCCATATTTTGAAGAAAGTGCACGATGTGCAGACAAACTGCATTCGATTCCTTGTGGTCTATTTTATGGAACTGTCGAAATGGGGCACACGGAAGGTGAAGTGTATGTGATGAGGGATAGGTTTTAAAGGAATTCAATAATAATTGCATTTTGAAAAATTTTATCCGAAGCACGTGTTGGCGCATTTGTTTGAGGCACTGCGCTACAAACCGGAAGGTCGCGGGTTCGTTTCCCGATGATGTCATACGAATTTTCACTGAAATAATCCTTCCGGCTGCACTATGGCCCTGGTTTCGACTCTGCCTGTAATAGGAATGAGTACCCGAAATATTTCCTGGGCGGTAAATGCGGCCGGTGCGTAGGGCTGACAACCTTACCACCATCCTGTGCCGACTGTCTTTAATTCTAGGAACCTCAACCTCCTGGGACTGCAGTAAGGTTTATCAATTTAGCCCACTACCCTATACGTTTCGATACTATTCTTTCGCTGAGAATAACAGCTAACCTATGTACTTCAACACACAACAGTGAAGCGGAGACCTCCACCTCATTATACTGTTCGGTTTTATGTTACTGCAATTCTACTTGATGATGGCCGAAACGTGTTGTAGAATACAGATAAATACATGGCCTTCAAAGTGTTGTGTTAGCTTTAGCAATAAAAAAATACGCCAGTGGTCGTTGTCTAAACGAGATAATACCGTGTTATTTTTCCAGAGAGGTTGAGGAAAACCATGTAAAAGTCTTAGGTTAGTCGGTGGTTCTGACAATATTCGAACTACGCACTTCCAGAACACATTACAAGCGTTATTGTTAAATCTGAGTGTTATTTTTTTTGAAAATATCAGTACTTTCTACACATTACGAGACCCGACGTTAATTGGGTCTGGTCAGTAACAAACCTACACTTTTAATTACAGTTTTAGCCTAATCATGCAGTTGAGTAATGCATGGGTAGGTGCTGAGACTTCAGAGTATTTATGAAAATCGCTGGAGACTTGATAAATAAGACTATTGAAATTTATTTATTTATTGCGGTTAGACTTCCACCTGGTGGCAGTAGTCGGTAGACATGTATAGAAATAGGAGAGGGACAGCACGTGAGGAGAAACAGTACACAAAACAATACACAGAACAATGCAAAACCACACAATACACAAAACAAAAAACAAAAACACGAAACAAAAAACAAACCTAAAAAGAATATATAAAAAAAACAGACGTCGAATTATTAGAAACAAAGAGAAGCAAATAATAATGAGCCAACGTACTGCACAGAATGTACAAATAACTAAAAGTTTAAAGGTAAAGCATTCCCTGTTACAGGCCTGGAGAGGCCCTGAGGGTTCCAGGAGGTTGAGGCTCACAGATTTCAAGACTGTCGGCACAGGATGGTGGTAAGTTTGTCAGCCCTACACACCGGTCGCCTTACACCCCAGGAAATACTCCTGGTACTCATTTTTGTTAGAAGCTGAGTCGACCCCAGGGCCGTAGTCAAATGTCAAATGAAAAATTCCAATGGCATTATCGGGAAACGAACCCGCGACCTTCCGACTTGTAGCGCAATGTCTCAACCAACTGCGCCACCGCGTGCCTCCACTCTCTACAAACAACTAAATAACTACAAATCAATGATAATACACACATTTCATCCAAGACCATCACTTCACTTCACTTCACTTCCCATCAGTTCGTAAACTTCACTTCACCCACTTCATTTCACTTCACTTCACTTCACTCACCATCAGTTCACCAACTTCACCCACTTCATTTCACTTCACTTCACTTCACTTCCCATCAGTTCACACACTTCACTTCACCCACTTCATTTCATTACACTTCACTTCCAATTTTTAACTTACCCGCACTTTTGGAAGTTTCGTCACCCCCACCCTTCAGAAACCCTTCACTTCTACTTATTTATATTTACTTTCCTAAATATTAATAATAACATTTTCCGTTAAACACAACTAGTTTATTATAATTTGAGTGGCAACATGTTTCGACCCTCTTAGGTCATCATCAGGCCTTCACTATGAACCAGTTAACTATAAAGCTGCATGCATTCTTGGGATCCCAAACAATGTTTACAAGTAATAATTATAAACAATTCAGTGTCTAATTCATAAAAATAATCTACACGTTTTTCTAATAGCATTTGTTTTGCATGAGAAAGCCGTTAGTGTCTGTGCACGCAGTTGGTTCCACAGTTTGATCGTCCTGTTTACTGGAGTTCTTACCGATAACTGTTCTTTGTTTTCTGCCCTAATTTTGCGATCGTGATCATTCCTGCTCAGGTAGCATGGTCCTTGTGAATGGTCTCATATAGATTTCATTGCCGGTTTTACGGTGTGTGCTTTGAAGGGAGCGCAAATGCATGTCTTTCTACGTTATGCCGAACTTTTGCAGACCAAATCGTTCGTGTGGCTTGAAAATGTAGCCGCTTTCTTTTGCACGAGTTCTAACGCGTTTAGCTGACCTTCCCTGTACGGATCCCAGCACGAAGCCCCATATTCAAGAATCGGAAGCATTAGTGACATATTGGCTAAAATTTTCGTGTTACTATTTCCCTTTTTCGACTGACTACGGGCTGGACGGTCCGGGATCGAATCCCGGTGGGGACGAGAATTTCCGCACCTGACCAGACCGGCCCTCTGGCCCAGCCAGCCTCCTGTACAATGGGTACCGGGTCTTTCCCGGGGGTTAAGTGTGGCCGGGGCGTGCTGCTGATTACTCACCCCCTTCTAGTGCCGCGGTCATTTAAGAGTAGAGCTATACCTCTACACATCCTCTAGGCCACACCGGGCCTGTAACGGGATCACTTTACCTTTTTACCTTCTTTACTTCACACGTTTTGGGCCCGGAAGCTCAGACGGTATAACCACTGGCTACGGACTGGACGGTCCGTGGATCGAATCCCGATGGGGGGCTAGATTTTCCAAACCTGTGCAGACCGGTTCTGGGGCCCACCCAGCCTTCTGTGCAACGGGTACCGAGTCTTTCCCGGGGCTAAAGAGCGGCCTGGGTGTGACGCTGACCCCTCACCCCCGTCTAGTTACGTAGTCAAGAAAGAGTAGAGCTATAATTCTAGTCCTCCTATGGGACGTATGGACTCTACAGAGCCTCAGTGCCTGTACAAGGTTGCACATACCTTACCTTACCTTACCTTACTTCACACGATCCAAGTAGGTACAATGAAGAATATTTACATTAACTAACAAACATACAAATGCACGTTAGTAAACTATATTCGATTTCATCATATATTACAATCCATCGACATATTTCGTTATCTTCTGAGACCATCATCAGGACATCACATAATAGTAAAGTGCACCTTAAATCAGGCCACGAAAGCCCAGAGGGGGAGTAGAGGTAAAGGTCTACTCTTTCTTTGACATTGACGTTAGATAGGAATGGGTGGTCAAAGCCACGCCCCGGCCGCTTTACCTCCGGGCAAGACCCGGTACCCATTGTATAGGAGGCTGGGTGGTCCTCAGAGCCCTTCTGGACAGGCGCGGAAAATCTCGACCCCACCGGCATTCGATACCCGGAACCTCCAGCCCGAAAAGAGTCGCTATACGGACTGAGTTATCCCGGCCCCATAAAATGGTAAAAACAACGTAAAAATACGTGGAAATTAACAACGACTGTTTGACAGACAAAAAGGACAAGGACATGAGATAGGTAGGGTTGTCGTGCTATTTTGCAAGCAGATAATGGATAAAGTGAGTGGGTCGCATTTCGTACAAACAGTGACGAAGCAGAGGACAATATGGCTGCGTGCGTTACACGAAACAATAAGATGGGAAGATAATGGGTTGTAAGTGTAAAATTAGTTAGGTATTAACTAGGCTAAATACTAATCTAAATTAGCCTACATCCTCTGCACAGAAATTTCAATATTCGCAAATATTTTAATTTGATTTAGTTTTGTTTAATTAAGAATATTTGTACTTACAGAATTAAAACTTCCAAAAATGTTGAGGTGCATTTATTACGTGGACCATCTCCATACAAAACTTCACAAAAATAATTTCAGTAGCCTAAATGTTATAGCCATTAACGTAAAAGTACACGGCAGCCCTGAAATCAAAATCCTTTTCCGTAAGTCACTTAAGTAAGCCACTTGAATCTGCTCAGAAATCTATATATATACACACACACACACACACAATTCTGCACTTGCATATCTCTATATAATATTAAAGATTCAGGTGTTCTGTGATGACGCTCTATTGTTTAGTGAGTGGTTCCGCATGTTTCACGTGACGCTACATAGTTAAGTGAGTGGTTCCGCATGTTTCACGTGACGCTACATAGTTAAGCGAGTGGTTCCGCATGTTTCACGTGACGCTACATAGTTAAGCGAGTGGTTCCTCATTTTTCACGTGACGCTACATCGTTAAGCGAGTGGTTCCGCATGTTTCACGTGACGCTACATCGTTAAGCGAGTGGTTCCGCATGTTTCACGTGACGCTACATCGTTAAGTGTGTGTTTCCTCAAGTTTCAAGAAAAGTAGTGCCTTTGTCATCAAGAATCAAGATGTCTCAGAATTATTACAAAGTCAGAATTAATAGCAGTTTCTAGCGGATCAAAATCAGGTTTCATGCCAGCCAACTGCCTACAGTTTTAGTTCTGACCCAGAACTGTCAGTCTCAAAACTAACCAACTATGGACATGCAGTACCATCATCTGATCGTATCAGTTTTCAACAAACCCAGTGACATAATGCATGATTTAAGAAAAGGCATCACGATGTGCTCTAATGAAGTATGTAATAAGTTAACAAAATATACATCAGCACATTATATTCATGGGAGCATTTTTTTTGTGTGTAAATATAGAGGCAGATGAGGTATATGGAATTTTGATCTGAGCGTATCTGGGGATGGTACCTTGTTTCAGACATTGGCGATTGAAATATGTGTTGGAACAGCACCTCTGGACTTTGGCTCATAAAGTATTGTACAAAACTAAAAGCATCTATTTGTACAATACCTTATGAGCCAAAGTCTAGAGGTGCTGTTCCAACATATTTTAATCGCCAATGTCTGAAACAAGGTATAATCCCCAGATACGCTCAGATCAAAATTCCATATACCTCATCTTCTTCTGTATTTACACAAAAAATGCTCCAATAAATATATTGTGCTGACATATATTTTGTGAATTTATTATGTAATGCATGATTACTCTGCGGTAGGGTTGGAACTGAACCTGTAGCTTCTGTAATCGCTGTAAAGTGTGTTTTATGTGGCAACTGTGATGTGAATGTATCCCTGTTTTTATATGAAGTCAAAATGGACGCCAAGTATTGCGCACTTGAAATAGCATCTACTCGAGTTCATGTTTTTTGCCTGCGTCATTATCAAAATAAATTAGGGTGACCAATGCCACATCCCAGCCGCTTTACCTTATTCTATTTTTGTGGACACCTTAATACTTAACCACAGCATCTGTGTGTGTTAAATCTATCAGCATTGTCTCGTTGTAACCGCAGCTACAGCTGTGTCTTATTGTAGTGATTATGACCTATATCCATAAGAAATTTCATGTTCCTAAATTCCATACTTCAGTAGTTACCTGCAACGAACCTACAACCAAATGAAAAACTCGCATGGCCACCATGTTGTAATTTCATGCCAGACAAAATTTACTTCAAACAAGTTGCTTATTTTCTTAGTAAATGTAAATAACTAAAAAATAACAGGGACTAGTATCGTTGCCGTCGCACACTTTCGCGGGTCTGCCATGTTGTTACTAGTGATTGTAGGAAATTAAAAAAACACAAGCCTGGAAAGTCATCGAATGGCATAATTTCCATTAACAAGTTACTGAAAATCGATAAAATGTTAAAAAAGAACTAATGTGTTAAACACCACAACAGTATGGTAATGCAAAAAGCTATTTTTCCTTAATTTACGGACAAAGTAATACGGGCTATAAATAGCCGACATACAGCCTTGCATGCCGCAAGAATCAAACACATGATACCAGTGTTTCAGCGACTGAAGATAGCATGCGTTGCGAATTGTTTTAGGTTAGGTTAGGTTTTTTAATGACAATTTCACCTACGGAACGAATTTGAAAATTGCGTACACTTAATTATTCTAGTCGGCAACTCCGTTACATAAGCTAAGTTAGGTTAGGTTATTTTAATAGCAATTTTACCCACGGAACGAATTTGAAACTTACGTAAATTTAATTATCCTAGTCGGCAACTCCAGTACATGAACAGTACCCTGTGCAAAGCAGCACATAAGTATATGGAACTAGTGTTTCAGCGGCTGAAGACAGTACGCGTTGCGAATTACTCGTCCACTAATGTCGGCTCCTTTGTTTCCTGCAGTCAAAATCACAAGTCAACGCAGATTCGGACTTTTATTCATCTGAAGTATCGTCACTGCATTTATCGGTCCTGCAGTTCTAGAAGTGTCTGTAGTCACCTGCACACGTTTCTGTTACCACATTACACACCTCTGAAACACAAGATAATAATTCTCTAAGGATACAGCAGCCGTAACACAACTACATTAACAGCTCTATATAAATTATCAACTGCATGTTTCGGCCAATGCTGCTGTGGCCATCATCATGTTGGATACAATTTATCAGAGAAAGTTTATAGATATGATACAAGAGCAGCATTGGCCGAAACATGCAGTTGATAAGTTATATACACCTGATAATATAGTTGTGTTATGACCGCTTTATCCTTATGGAATTATTACCTTAGGTTCTGACAAACACAAGAGGGATGACGATTTTTGAAGTTAATAACACCTGAGAAATATTTAAACTGTTATAATTTGTTAATACTATCATTCCTATTATTATTATTATTATTATTATTATTATTAGGTTTGTGTGTGTGTGTGCTGTATTTACAGTTACATACCTGAAATAAACCACGTTACTAAGGTATGCCGTGTTGCAGCGATCCTGTAATTAGATTGTATGCTACCTGTAATGTTATTTCCCATTTCGAATGTTGCGTACTTTGACATCGCTACATCGCACGGCAAGTGTTTACAAATTCCCAATATGGCTGTTTCCTGCAATTCCCGAATGTGCTTTCCTAGCATGCCGATCGGGCACTTTCTGAATAATTTTTAGATGGTGCCAGTTGCTCCTATTTTTGCCGGTATCACTTTTAAATAAAACGTCGTTCGGTCAAAATAAACAATAAATTCAATAACGTAAAGTTTGCTACATTATTAGGTTACAAGTAACCGTCATCAGGCAGACATTTGAGTACATGGGTATGACATGTTCAGTGCTTACAGAATGGAATCCCATTCTCTAGAACTTTTTAGTTAGTAGACTGTAGTTGAAATGTGATGGCACACGGTGACGCACGGCAGAGGAAGTGAAGGGGAAACTAGCGAATGCAGTGGGTAGCCAGTACTCTTCACACTACCTCGGAACATGTTATATCCAGCATTACTACCGCTGATGCGCAAACCCCGGCTGCCAGTAGTCGACTGAACTGACGTCCCCGTCGATTTAAATGGACTCGTCCGTTTCGCCGAAAGACGAATTCTGGTTTCTGCGCGTGTGCCATCACATTTCAACTGACCTCTACTACAACACAACGGGGCGGTTCCTTAAAAAAATACCGCTTATTCGACGACAGCTGTATTTGCATTGTTAAGGTCTTTATATTTCAGGATCTAGTCGACTTCTATCCTGATCACATTTCTGTCTCCTGAAATTGCAACATCTATTAACATTAACGTTCCTCATTCATTAGCAAGGATTATGATGTCAGAGTTTTTGTTAGGAATAGTTCTGTCTATTTGCACTTGTTGGTTCCATAATATGGTGCCCTTATCCTCGTGATCTGCTTCTACTTATTTTGGTACATGCTCTTACCAGGGTTCATTCTCCAAATTTGCCGCATATCCTTGCACATTTTGAAGCGTATTTGGGGACGCTTTATCATGTCTCTTAATGTATTGTTTTTGCCAATATTGAGCATGCTGATATGATAATATTATTAATTATATTTAGATAATTTTCAATATTAAGATTATTATTATTAGTATTATTATCTTCATTTATAAGAATTTAACATGATATTTATTCATATATATATATATATATATATATATACTTCAGCCAAGAGTTCGTGTGTCTGAAATAACGCCGCCATCTTTAATTTCATTGCTCATGACGATAATGCACTTGCTAGACCTACACACACATTGGGGGACCGCGGTAGCACAGTGGCTAAGGTGCTGTGATATAAATCGGTAGGTCACTGGTTCGATCCCAGCTGGTGTCAGCGGAATTCTTTATCAATATAAAATCCCTCCGATCGTACTATGGCCCTGGGGTCGACCCAGCCTCTAACAGAAATTTTCTGGGGGTAAAGGCGGCCGGTGTGTAAGGCTGACAACCTTACCACCATCCTGCGCCGTTGTCACGAAATGTGGCAGTCTTCCTGGAAAACTCTGGTCTATTCCAGGCCTCTAATGGGACTGCTTTACCTTTACCTTTCCATTTACATACACATTAATGATTGTACGCGACAAAGTTTCATACTAATCCACACTCCGTAAGGTATCTTAAATTTTGTGTACTTCACTTCGGGACCTGGAAGTTCAATTTGTGTTTTAAGTAGTTTTTCACCCTTTTTATAGGCCATGCAGGCCTTAGGTTGAGTAGAGGTATAGCTTTACACTTTTCTAGGACATTTCGGCACTAGATGGGGTTTCTACCCCCGGGAAAGACGCGGTATACATTTTAGAGGAGGCTGGGAGGGCCCCAGGGCCGGTCTGGACGGTCGGAAAATCTCGTCCCCAACGGGATTCGATCCCGGATTCTCCAGCCCGTAGCTCAGTCGCTATACCGACTGAGCTACCTGGCCCACAGTCTGTGCTTATAACCTGCTCTAAAATACACACCTAGCCTTAAATTCCAGTTAGATTTCTTACGCATTTCTTTAGAATGTGGAGTTCAGACCCTAAGAGAAAATAGTTCTTGGATTTAAAAGGAAAAGTTTTAACGAGGCTTCGAAGGTGAAAGTTGTTTACGTTATTAATTTTCCAAACTTAGAAGCCTTGCAAAATCGTGAACACGTGTATGTCAGTAGCGTGCATCAGGAGCAAATTGGAGCTTCTTGTACGACTTTCAAACGGTACTGCGAAAGACGGCACGGATGACGTCACTCCACTACTCATAAAATGACCTTGTATACGACTTGGTCACACTTACTGACTCGCTTGCACTCTCACACACTCTCACTACCAAAACAAATAAATTGTTCGCTCCAGTTACTGTCACTACGCCACTTAGTCACTCACTGGAACTCTCACTCAAGGTCACAGTCACGAACTCGCAATCAATCATTGTCACAATCTCAGAAAATCACGGTCTTGGAAGCAACCACTGACATTATGTCAATGAATCAATTGCTACCACTCAACCACTGTCACTATCTCAATGAATCAGTGACTCGCACTACATCACTGTCATAGCCTCAATGAATCACTGACTCCCAATCAACCACTGTCAGAATCTCAATGAATCACTGACTCGATCTCAGTCACTCTCACAATCTCAACGAATCACTGACCTGCATTCAGCCACTGTCACTCTCGCAATGAATCACTGACTCGCACTCCGTCACTGTCACTATCTTAATGAAACACTGACTGTTACTCCATAACTGCCACAATCTCAATGAATCACTGACCGGCACTCAACCACTGTCACTATCTCAACGCATCACTGACCGGCACTCAACCACTGTCACTATCTCAACGAATCACTGACCGGCA
>Ga0123354_10021185_pt1 | contig 10240 bp, 15 predicted proteins | sample TergutLab28metaG_2_FD_97872 | JGI IMG/M metagenome (GOLD analysis project Ga0123354, IMG submission 97872) | Labiotermes labralis P4 segment gut microbial communities from Petit-Saut dam, French Guiana - Lab288 P4 | ecosystem: Host-associated > Arthropoda: Insects > Digestive system > Gut ...
CTGCTGGCGCCCGGCGCGCAATTCGATTCGCTCAACGTCATGAACGTGTCTGAAGCGCTGGGCAACCCGGAAGGCAAAGACCAGGAAGACATGGCGCAACAGATCGAGGCTGCGCTGAGAGAAGAGCGCTTTGAAGAGGTCGGGCGTGTGCTGCACTCGTTGTCGTGGGCGTATTGGGAAGCTGCGGCACAGGAGCGCGCTCGCGCTGAACTGGAGCGCCAAGCGCAGGAGGTAGGGCCATGAGCGCCCGCACCTATCCCCGCATCGGAGCCGTGAGCAATCGGGCTGGGTACACAAAAGCCAAGAAGCTCAAGCCCAGCACATGCCACGCCTGCGGAGCGCAGGCCATCTACCGCATTGACATCCAGGTGAACTGGTTTCGCGGCGACGACGAAGTGGTGAGTTCCTGCGAGGCGCACAAAAACGACATTGCAGCGTTGCTGGATGGTCTTGAGCGCGTGCGCGCCGAACAAGCCGCTAAACGACAGGCGGCAGCCGAAATGAGCGCGCCATCCGCCGCGACATTTACCTACACGCCCAGGCCGCCGCTATGGATGGGCGACACCGCCTACTACCACGGCGGCCACGCAGGGTCGGCGATGACCGGGGTCGGCGATGACCCCGGCGGAGCGCGGATAGTCGTCTACCGCGAATGCAATCTACCGAGGCATCAGCGCGCCGTGGTTGATGTGTCGTTCCGCGACGGCGATGTGAGAGTGGTTTTTACCCGGGACAGCTTGCGCGAACTGGCAACCCGCCTGCTCAACGCCGCGGCTGATATTGAGCAAGAAATCGCTGCCAGGGAGCAAGCGTCATGAACACCGCCAAGACCTACGTCCTTGCGGCTGCCATCGCCGTCCCGCTGCTGATGCTGGGCGCATGGCTTGACCGCAATCCGAGCCGGCCCGCACCAACCCGTCGCGACGTGGCCGCGCAGCAGGTCTGCGAAGGCCAGCCCTTCGAGTGGCAGGGCAGCACGCTGATCTGCTACCGCGAGGCCGGGGAGCGAGTCGCGGCAAGGGGCAAGCCATGAGCCGGCGCGTGCCCCCGCATCGCTCTACACAAGAAGCGATAGCAAATCTTCGAGCGCTTCTTGACGCTCTGCGCTTAGAAGATCAGAGATTGCGGGATCGACGCCGGCTACAACTTTTGTCGCGGCAAATTCCACCGATGCCTTTTTCCACGCCGCAAGTTCATTGGGGCGCTGCTCGAACAGGCCGCGAACCAGCGACACAAGAACGATTTGCGTGGCCTCTATCTTTGCTTGGAGGCGGAATATGCTGAGCTCCTCTGGAGTCATCTTGCCCGTCCTTTCCGGTGATGGTTGTGTGGGAACTTCCATCGTAAGCCGGACTGGGCGGGCACCTCTTGCGCTGCCCACGCACCTGGGCTACACTACGCCCGTTCTCGCTGCAAAAGCGGGAATGCGGGCTTGGTCGCCCGACAGTCAAGGCGCAGCAAGCCGCGCCCTTTTTTACAAGGTCTGCGGCTTTTTCTATCCCCGTGCTGCGCGGGGCATGGTTCCGTTTATGGCGGGCCGTGCGGGACACCCGCAAGGGTGTGCCGGTTCCTTGACCCGGTCGACCAACCTGCACGGTCTGCCGCCCTTGCTTGGTCGCCTTGGCGGCAGGTTTACGAAACCTGTTGTCAAGGAGCCTGCAATGGCTGACACCGCCCTCATTCCGGCCATCGCGCCGGTTCTCACCGTCGTTGACGGCATCCCCACCACTACCAGCGCCGACGTTGCGCGTCACTTCGGCAAGCGGCACGAGCACGTCATGGATTCAATCCGTGGCCTGCTGGCACAACTGCCGGAAAACGCTCACCCGAATTTTCGGGTCAGTGAATACACCGACCCAACCGGGCGCAAGCTGCCCGCCTACACCTTGACCCGCGATGGCTTCACGCTGCTGGCGATGGGTTTCACCGGAAAGCGCGCCCTGCAATTCAAGCTGGCCTATATCGACGCCTTCAACCGCATGGAGGCCGCGCTGCACCAGCCGTCGGCGCTGCCCGTAGACGCCCGCGCCATGCTGCTGACGGGCCCGCACGAGTTGCGCGCGGCGCTGCCCAACGAGGTCAAGCAAGCCATCAACCGCAAGGCGTGGGACATGGCGCATGAAGCCTACGAGCTATGCCGCCAGTACCTGCGCCAGCGCGTGGCTTACGAGGCCCAAACCTGCCAATCGCCGCCGCGCGTGATCGAGGCGATGGCGCTGCGCCTGATCGACGAGGCCAGCCTGGGCGCGGCGCTGGCCCCGCGCCAACGCAAAGCCATTGACGACATGCGTCAAGACATGCGCCTGTACGTGGCCTTGGCCGAGCGGCACATCCGCGAAATCGGCCAACTGACCGAGCGTGCCCCAACCCCCACCGAGCATAGGAGCCAGAAATGACCGCCCTCACCATCACCGAGCATCCGCTCGTTTTCATCCGCGCCAGCTCTCTGGCCGAACTGTTCGACTGCCCGGCGCGCTGGGAAGCCAAGCACATCAAGGGTCTGCGCCTGCCGCGCTCTGCCGCTGCGCAACTGGGCACCGCCGTGCACGCCGGCACCGCTGTATTCGATTCGTCGCGCCTGCCGGGCGGAAGCCCTGTCAGCGCCGACGATGCCGCCAGCGCGCTGGTCGACGCGATCCAGCACCCGGCTGAGGACGTGGACTGGGAAGACACCGTACCGAGCGAAGCCGAACGCATCGCTCTGGCGCTGCACACCAAATACTGCGCCGACGTGGCGCCAAAACAGGATTACCTGGGCGTGGAGGTGCGCTGCGAAAAGCTGGAACTGCCGGAACTGGGCATTGCGCTAACAGGTACCACCGACCGCGTGCGCAAGACGCCAGCCGGTTTAGGCATCAGCGACCTCAAGACCGGCGGCAAGGCGGTCGGCGTTGACGGCAAGGCCGTAACGCAAGGCCACGGCATCCAGCTTGGAGTCTATGAACTACTGGCCGAACACGCCATGGACCTGCAAATCACCGCGCCGGCGCAAATCGTCGGAATGCAGACCGGCAAAACCCACATTTCGCAGCGCGTGGGCACCGGCGAAGTGCCAGATGCGCGCGCCGCGCTGCTCGGCAGCGAAGAAGCGCCCGGTCTGCTGGAGCACGCCTCGCAGCTCATTCACAGCGGCGCTTTCTACGGCAACCCCAAGAGCTTTCTTTGCAGCGCCCGGTACTGCCCTGCGCATTCCACCTGCCGTTTCAAAGGCTGACCCCACTCACCCCCAAGAAAGGATCGAACGTCATGGCTACCGCTCAACTTGCAGAAATGCGCAATGCGCAACCTCAGACCACGGCTTCAGCGATGAAGCCGAAAGACCAGATAGCGTACCTGCTTGATCGCCATAAAAGCAGTATCGCCAAGATGCTGCCTCGGCACCTGAATCCGGAGCGCTTGCTCAAGGTGGCGCAGATCGCCGCCACCACCACGCCCACGCTGCTTAAATGCGACGTGCCCTCGCTTATCGGCGCCATTGGGCAGTGCGCGCAAATGGGGCTGGAGCCCAACACTGTTCTGGGCCACGCCTACCTGGTGCCCTTCAACATCAAGCGCAAGGATGCCGATGGGCAGGAACGCTGGGTCAACAGCGTGCAGGTCATCATTGGCTACAAGGGCCTGATAGACCTTGCGCGGCGCAGCGGTCAGATCGTCAGCATCGCCGCGCATGAAGTCTGCGAGAACGACAAGTTCGAGTTGGTCTACGGCATCGACGAAAAGCTCAACCACACACCCGCAATGGGCGAGCGCGGCGAAGTGGTCGGTTTTTACGCGGTGGCCAAGCTCAAGGACGGCGGTCACTGCTGCGAGTTCATGAGCGTGCGGCAGATCGAGCAGATCAGGGCAAGCAGCCAATCGGCGTTCAAAGACGAATGGGTTAATGGCCGGAAAACCGGCAACCGCATCCCAAAGGGCGGCCCATGGTGGGAGCACTTTGTGGAGATGGGCCGCAAGACGGTGATCCGCCGGCTGGCCAAATACCTGCCGCTATCCATCGAGTTCCAGACCGCCGTGGCGCTGGACAACATGGCCGAGGCCGGCAGGGACCAGAAGCTGGACACCATCGACGCCGAAATATCGGTCATCCAGGACGACGAAGCGCCGCCGGTTGACGGCCAGGTTGACGCCGAGACCGGTGAGATTCAAGCGCGCCTAAGCGAATCCGCCGCGGTCGAAATTCCAGCGCAGGCCGCGCAGCACGCCGAAAAAGAGCTGGCGCCAGTTGGGAATCAGTCGAGCTGGGAACCCAGTGCAGAAGAAGCCGAACGCATCCGCCAGCGCGAGATTGCCGAAGCCGCGGGACAGCAGGCCAGCGCCGCGCAAGCCCCCGCACAGGCCAGCGCACCCACCGCGCGCCGCGCACGTGGCGTGCAGGCTTCAATCGAGTGAGGCCGAAATGAAGATCAGCAACCTCTCCATCTCAAACTTCCTGGGCATCGGCGCCGCCGAGGTGCAGCTCACCACGCCCGTGACGCTGTTCGCGGGCCGCAACGGCGCGGGCAAGAGCAGCCTGTGTGACGCGGTGGCCCTGGCGCTCACCGCCGACCTGGGCCGCGTCAGCTTGAAAAAGGATGCCTGCCAACTGGTGCGCGCCGGCACTAGCGGCGCGCAGTGCATGGTCGAGACAACTGACGGCGAGCACTACAACTACGCCATTTCGCCGACGGGCAAGATCATCAGCAACCGTAAAGGCTACGAGATTGATTCCCCGCTCGACTACGCGCTGGACGCCCAGCGTTTTGCCCAACTTGACAGCAACGAGCGCCGCGCCTTTTTGTTCAGCCTGATGAACCTGAAAACCGATGGCCCCGCCATCGTCGAGCGGCTGACAAAGCGCGGCTGCGTCAAGGACAAGATCGACCGCATCGCGCCGCTGCTGCGCTCGGGCTTCGACGCCGCGTGCAAGCAGGCCAAGGCCCACGCCACCGAGGCCAAGGGAGCCTGGCGCGCAGTCACCGGCGAAACCTACGGCAGCGAGAAAGCCAAGACATGGCGCGCGCCAGCACCCAAACACGACGTTACCGCCGAGGCTGGGCTGAAAACCGAACTCCAGGCTTGCGACGCCGCGCTGGAGCAGTGCCAGCAGAGCATCGGCAAATTGCAATCCCAAGAGCAGCGCCGGAAGGACTTGCGCGCCAAGCTGCCGGCATTGATTGAACAGGCCGAGCGCACCGAGCGCATTCAGGCCAAGCTGGCGGTGGACGGGCAGCAGCTTGGAGAGTGGGAAGCCGACCTGAAAAAAACCGCCGAGGCGGCCGGTGCCGTTCCTCGTACCGGGTTGGTGCATGAACTGGCCTGGGCGGTGGCCAACCTGATCGAGTTCAGCGAGTTCCCGCTCGAACCAACCAAGGATGCCGACCACGCCCGCGTACTGGCCGCACTGGCTGCCTACGAGGCCGAACACGGCAAGGTCAACAGCGCGGCCAATGCCGGCGGCGACGCCAAGGCCCGCGACCGGCTGCCGAACGTACAGAAAAGCCGCGACCTGATGAACAGCGCCGTCGCCAACGGCAAGCGCGACCTCGAAGCGGCCACGCGCGCCCAGGCCGAAGCGGACGCCATCGAGGCCGAACTGAGCCAGACTTTCGACGCCGCGGCGCTGGACAAGGCCCGCCAGCAGGCCGAAACGCTCAAGCAGGAGCGCGCCACGCTCACCGGAAAGCTGGACGCCATCAAGACACTCAAGGATCAGGCGTCACAGGCCGCAAAGAAAACCGCCGATGCCGCAGCGCACGCCGCCGACGTGTCCGCATGGGACGCGATTGGCGACGCACTGGCGCCCGATGGCATTCCCGGCGAAATGCTGGCCGAGGCGCTGGGGCCGATCAACCAGCGGCTGGCGCAGTCTCATGCGGACACGCTGTGGCCACGCGCCGAAATCGCGGCGGACATGTCTATCACCGCTGGCGGGCGCGATTACCGCCTGCTGAGTGAGTCCGAGCGCTGGCGCACCGACGCCATGCTGGCCGAGGCCATCGCCAACATCTCCGGCGTGCGCCTGCTGGTACTGGACCGCTTCGACGTGCTCGACTTGACAAACCGCTCGCGCCTGCTCGGCTGGCTCGACGCGCTGGCCGACACCAGCGAGATCGATACCGCCCTGGTCTTCGGCACGCTCAAAGCGCTGCCCGCCACCTTGCCCCCCACCATCGCCGCGCACTGGATCGAAAACGGTGTCGTTGGTCAACTCAAGGAAGCAGCATGAACCTCGCTCTTTTCTATGACACGGAGACAACCGGCCTGCCGTTGTTCAAGGAACCGTCCAATGATCCACGTCAGCCGCACATCGTGCAACTCGGCGCCATCCTGGTTGACCTGGACACCCGAAAGACCATCAGCGCGCTGGACGTGATCGTCAAGCCCGCCGGCTGGACGATTCCCGACGATATAGCGGCCATCCACGGCATCACAACCGATTACGCTGCTGACACCGGAATTCCGGAGCCGATGGCCGTGGAGATGCTGCTCAAGATGTACGAGCAGGCTGGCTTTCGCGTGGCGCACAACGAATCATTCGACTGCCGCATCGTGCGCATCGCCTGCAAACGGTTCTTTGGCGACGACTGCGCCGACAAATGGAAGACTGGCGCGGCCAATTGCACGGCGGTGCTGTCCACGCCCATCATGAAACTGCCGCCGACCGAAAAAATGCTCGCCGTTGGCCGCAAGCACCCGAAAACGCCCACCCTGGCCGAAGCCTACAGCTTCTTCACGGGCCGCGAACTTGAGAACGCGCACAGCGCCATGGCTGACACGCTGGCCTGCCGCGACGTGTACTTTGCCATCCTCGATCGAAATGGAGGTGCTGTATGAAAGCGTACATCAAAGACGGAGGCCCGGCATTCCCCGGCGGGTTCAACAACAGCGCTCGCAACGCCGCCGCACCGGACGGGCAAATCATCCCACCCATGGTCGGAATGACGCTGCGCGACTGGTTCGCCGGGCGGGCGCTGGAAGTATTGCTCTCTCAAGAGGGCGTCCCGCTTGACCCGGTTCGTATAGCAAAAGATGCCTACGAATACGCCGACGCCATGTTGACCGTGCGCGACCTGGGCGACATCCCGTACTGATTTTTTGGGCGACTCGCTGACCGTGGATTCCGTCTCCTAAACCTTCTCTCCTTCCCGGTCAGCCCGCGCGAGCGGCGCCCACTTTCTTTCCCTCAACCACTGAAAGTAAACCATGAAATTTCTCAAAAAACCCGTCATGATCGAAGCCATTCAAGCAACCGGAACGCCAGAAAGCAACCGGGAGATCATCGACTGGACACGAGGCAGCTCAACCCCGGCCAGCATGGACAAGCACCCGGAACGCGGTCAATGCTTGACGATCAGCACATTGGAGGGCGCGCATTGGGTGACTCCTGGTGACTGGATCATCAAAGGAATCAAGGGAGAGTTTTATCCGTGCAAGCCGGACATTTTCGAGGCGACATACGGACCAGAAATCGCCAGCGAGCATTACTTCACCGCCGCAGAGGGGGTGGACATAGCTGATCCAGAAATGACGGACGCCAAGATGCCCGAACCACTGAAGCGCCTGACCTTCTGCGTCTTTGTGTTGCGAAACGGCTTCACCGTCACCGGCGAATCGGCGTGCGCATCTCCAGAAAACTTCGACGCCGAAATCGGACGCCGCCTCGCTCGCGAGAACGCCTCCAACAAGGTCTGGTCGCGCTTGGGCTTCCGCCTGCGCGACCAGATTTCTCGCTCCAGCCAGAGTGCGTAACTATTCGGAGAAAACCATGACATTTGAGCTAGAAACATTCACCAAGTCCAAATTATTGGATGTTGTCGTCCTAAGCCAGAAAAACCGCAACCCGGACGAAAACCCCGGCGCGAAACTCTCCTTCGAAATGGACATGAGCAACAACGCCCTGTCCATGTTCAACGGCCACCTCAAATCGTTTCTCTTCGAGAAGCGCCCCGGCGACGAACCGGGTCAGAAAACGCTTGATGGCGTGGAACCCGTCAGCGACAAGCCCAACTTAACCGGCATCGGCGCCAAGGTTGGCGTGCTGCACTGGTCGCACGATCTCACCGGATACGACCTCACCATCGACCTGGGCCTGGGTGGCAAGAAATCCAACCTTGAGATCGGCGACTGCACCCTGTCCGGCTGGCTGATCCACCCGAAGGAAGGCGGCACGGTGCAGATCAAATTCAACATCGAAAGCAGTGACGTCAGCGAATCTGCCTTCGGCAAGCTGGCCAAGCTCAAGAGCTGCGAGACCATGCTCATGCTCACGCCGCCGGACGTGGAGCAGGAAGAAATCGGAGACTAGGCTGAAATGCGCGTCCTTGATCCTTGCTGCGGCATACGGTCATTCTGGTTTGACCAAAACCATCCCGACGTGATCTTCGGCGACCAGCGACGCGAGACGGTCATCGTCACCGACCGCACGCATCACAAAGATGGAACGCGCGTGCTGCGCATCGAGCCGGACGTGTTGCTGGACTTTCGCGCTCTGCCGTACCCGGATGGTGCGTTCAAGCTGGTCGTGTTCGACCCGCCGCACCTGGAGCGCGCCGGGCCGCGCAGTTGGATGGCTGGGCGCTACGGAAAGCTGGGCCAGAACTGGCGCGATGACTTGCGGCGTGGATTCGCCGAGTGCCTGCGCGTGTTGCATCCCGATGGCGTGCTGGTATTCAAGTGGAGCGAGACGCAAGTGCGCATGAGCGAGGTGCTGGCGCTGGCGCCATTGCAGCCGCTCTTTGGTCACCGCAGCGGACGCAATGGACTCACGCATTGGCTGGTGTTCATGAAACCGGAGCAACGCAATGCCAATCAAGCCTGAAAACCGCGCCATAGGCGATTTTTTCGGAGAGATGCAGCATGGCTGAGAAAACCTCAATCGGATGGTGTGACCATACATTTAATCCATACATAGGATGCACCAAGGTCAGCCCGGCATGTGACAACTGCTATGCAGAGGTGTGGGGCAAGCGCTTTGGTGTGGAGTGGGGGCCGAACGCGCCGCGCCGCCGCACCAGCGCGGCCTACTGGAAGCAGCCCCTGCGCTGGAACCGCAAGCCCGATACCGTCCGCATTGGCAAATATGACGCTCCCAGACCCCCCGAAGGAACCATCATGAGGAGCGAGATCGTTATCCAAGAATCAAAGCCAGTGTGGGTCGCACTAACAAACACTGATTTAACGGAAGGACGAGGGCACCTGTTCCCCTGCGCCGTCTGCGACTCACCAACGACCGCAATGCGCCTCGGGAGGGGCAGGTCAGTCCAAGGGTCTGACTGTACGGTAGTGCGCGCCATAGCGGTGCGTGTGAACAACGCTTGGCTCGCGCCCTGCGTAATCGAACCAGAGACGGAAAAGGACGCGCAAGCGCGGCTAAGGATGGAGGCAGCGGAGGCGGCGGAAGCAAAAGCCAGAGCACACGGCTTGACCGATGCGGAGATTCGCGCGCTGAAAGGGACGCCATGACCGACCTTGCCCACCTCTTTGACCAGATCGAACACGACCTTGGCTTCAACGACTGCAACATGCAGCGCAACCGGCCATACAACGGCCAATCACACACAGAAACTGGAATTCGCGGGGCAACTGAAATCAAGGGCGTCACGTTCCGCGACCTGCGCGACTGCTTCATCCGGGCGGTGCTGCTGTCCACCGGAGGGGAGTATTACCCGGATGCCAAGCTCAAGGACAAGATGAAGGCGCTATACGACGAAGCCAAAAAAGGCGAGAACGCCGCGCTATGCGAGAACGACCTGTACGGATTCGACTTCGACAAGATAGACCCGATGGTGGTGGCGCGGCACCTTGGCTGTGAGATCGAGAAGATCATGGGCATCTTTCCCAATGTCCCAAAACTGAACCGGGAAATTCTAGTGTTGCCCTGGCCGGAACCGGGAGACGAAGAATGACCGATCTACTATCACTAGAAGACATTGCGCAGATGCACCACTGCACCGTCCGCCATGCGCGTGATACCATCATCAAGTTACCAGGTTTCCCGCCAGAAGCGCCGACGAGCACACCTCGCAAACGGCTATGGCTACGCGCGGAAATCCGGGCGTTCATACATCGCAAGCCATCAAAAATCCCCGCACAAATCCCGCACGCAACCCCGGAACCCGCATGAAACCTTGCTGTTCGCCCCCGGCTCGGGGCACCTGACGTAATTGCCCAAGGATACACGCCATGAATGAAGACGCTGCTTTTGAAATCCATGTACATGGCGACGTGAAGCTGCGCGCCGAAATCAACATCGACGCCATCC
>Ga0123354_10021186_pt1 | contig 10240 bp, 4 predicted proteins | sample TergutLab28metaG_2_FD_97872 | JGI IMG/M metagenome (GOLD analysis project Ga0123354, IMG submission 97872) | Labiotermes labralis P4 segment gut microbial communities from Petit-Saut dam, French Guiana - Lab288 P4 | ecosystem: Host-associated > Arthropoda: Insects > Digestive system > Gut ...
AGAAAACGCCGCTTCCGGGATTGTTCATATTACAAAAGAGCAATTCAATCATGAAAATATGCAAACAGGCGCTTTGCAAAAAGTAGAATTTGACGATGTGGTCAAAGTGCGCGGAATGGCAGACGTTCCGCCTCAAAGCAAAGCAACGGTAAGCCCGGCGGTAAGCGGTTCGGTCAAAGAAATATTTGTTCGGGCAGGCGATCGGGTCAATAAAGGTCAGGCGTTGCTAAGTTTTGAAGGACCGGAAATAATCGGTTTACAGCAAAACTACTTGGAAAATTTCGGACAACTGAAATCGCTGGAATCGGAATACATTCGGCAGAAAACGCTTTTTGCCGAAAATATTTCTTCCGAAAAATTATTCCTCGAAGCGGAAAGTAATTACAAAAGAACGGAAGCCTCATGTGAAGGATTGAAGCAGCGACTTTTACTGTTAAACATCGATATCGGGAAAGTAAAACAAGGAGAAATCACGCCGTTTGCCGTTATTTATGCGCCGATTGCAGGCGACATTATCAGAATAAACGCCGATATCAGCAAGTACATCCAACCGTCGGACGTAGTGGATGAAATCGTAGATACTAAACAACTTCAACTGTATTTATCCGTTTTTGAAAAAGACATTGACGCTATTAAACCCGGACAAAAAGTAGTTTTTTCGTTACCCGAATCCTCCGGCAAATTGCTTACCGCCACGGTTAATCTTGTAGGGAAAGCCATCGACCGGACAGACCGCACCGTTGTGGTGCAAGCACTTCCGGCTGTTGATTCTCGAATCGCTCTGTTAACCGGCATGTACATCGACGCGGGAATTGTCACCGGTTCAAAAACTGTCACGGCGCTGCCTGTGGATGCAACCATAACCGAAGGCGAAGAGCATTTTGTGCTGCTGCTTCAATCTTCAGATAACAATGAATACGTATTTCAAAAAGTGAAAGTACAAACCGGTAAGCGAAGCGGCGACTACATAGAGGTTTTTCCCGACGATATTGTCACAACTTCTTCGGTCGTTTTGTTGAAAGGAGTTTATAATGCAATGTAGCTGAATTTGCAACAATAATTCCTGCCGAATGAAAAATTTACTCTTGTTAGTCTTAATTCTATATTGGAATACGGTATTTGCACAAAACGATTCGATTATCCCCTTCGATAAAGCCTATAAACGAATTTACGTCATAACAAAAATTTCCGACGGCGGGCGTCCCGTCATGGACGGACGCTTAGATGAAGATTTTTGGACGAAACAGGCAGCATGGTCTGAACCATTCGTTCAAGTGATTCCATACGAACGGGCTGTCACGGCTTCGCCTACCCGAGTGAAATTAATGTATGACAATAAATATATTTATGTGGGCATTTATTGTAAAGATGCTTTCCCCGACAAAATGAACCGATTTATCGGGAATCGCGACGACAACAGTATTGGCGATTTGGTCAGCGTAGCTTTTGATACCTATCATGATTACCGGGCAGCTCCCGAATTTAATATCAATCTGGGCGGAAACAAGACGGATTTGATTGTGACCGATAAACTTGGCGTAAATCTGAGTTGGAATGCCGTGTGGGAGGGGCGCACGCATATCAATCGGGCTGATTCTTCGTGGACCGCCGAAATTCGAATCCCTTTCAATCAGCTTCGATATAACCGGGTATCAGAGACGGGCATCTGGGGACTTCACGTTCGGCGCATCATTCGGAGAAATAACGAAGTGCAAAACTGGAGCCTTATTCCGCTGAAGAATAACGGTCATGTCTTTTCATTCGGGGAAATGCACGGGATGACCGATTTGCCCAAATCAGGCGAAATCGAGATTTTACCCTATATCATGGGAAAATATACGGCGGAACCCGAAATACCCGGAAGTCCTTATCAAAAAGGGCGTTTGTGGGGAGGAAATGCCGGGCTGGATGCCAAAGCGGCTTTTTCCGACTATACCCTCGATCTGACAGTGAATCCCGATTTCGGACAAGTTGCATTGGATCCATCGGTAATGAATTTGACGGCATACGAAACTTTCTATGATGAAAATCGCCCGTTTTTTCAAGAAGGAAAACATATTTTGGACTTCCCTGTGGGAACTGATATTATGTTTTATTCAAGGCGAATCGGCGCAGTTCCTTCCTTATCGCCGGATAATATAGACAATGTTGACAACTTTGCCGAAACAAGTAAAAATGTTCCGATCATCGGCGCTTTGAAACTGACGGGAACCAATCGGCGGGGAGTAACATTAGGCATTGTAGAAAGTGTAACTGCGCGTTCTTCGGTCAATGTTACACGAAACGGACTTGAAAAATCGGAAGTGACAGAGCCATTAACAAATTATTCCGTTGCTCGCGTCCAAAAAAATTGGAAAGGAAATACGCTGTTGGGAGGGATGCTTACTTCGGTAAACCGGGCGCTTAATGATCCTCGTTTCGAAGATTACTTGGTTCGGAATGCTTATACTGCCGGGATAGATTTTTCGCAATTCTTCGCGAACCGCCTCTACTATGTCGAAATGAAAGGAATGTTCAGTTCGCTTAACGGAAGCATGAATGCTGTTACACTGCTGCAAAAGAATGCCGTACATTATTATCAGCGGACTTCGAGCCGTGATTATTTGAATGTCGATGAAAGCCGTACCTCTTTAAACGGAACAGGCGGCTATTTGAAAGCGGGGCGTAAAGGGAATGCCAAATGGTCGTTTTCGGAAACGTTCAGCTGGCTATCACCCGGATTCGACATGAATGATATCGGCTATTTGAAACAGGCAGACAAGCTGTCAACCGAATCGGTGGTTGAGTTTCGTCAAACGAGCTCTTGGGAAAAATTTAGAAGCAATACGCTTACGTTTACACAACTCAACCTATGGAACTATGGCGGCAGGTCTTACGGAAACAGCTTTGTCTTGGGATGGAAGACTATGCTTCTTAACCGATATGAGGCAAACCTGGTACAAACTTGCGGATTAAATCAGGCAGACAGCCGGCGATTACGCGGTGGGCCGGATATTCGTTTCGGAGAATGGTATAATATGGAAGCTGCATTCAACACGGATAAAGCAAGGCGTGTTATGTTTATGATGCAATATTCGGGTAATTATAACTTATACGGAGATTTTGGTTATACTACCCTGGCGCCGAGTTTAACTCTGCGCTTGGGCAATCATGTGTATTTGACGGGAAAATTCAATTATTCCCAGAATCGGGATAATATGCAGTATGTATCGACCGTAGCGCTTCTTTCCCAATCCGAACCGGTTTATATTGTCGGGCGAATGAATCAAAAGACCTACGGAATGACAATGAAGTTGCAAGTGAATGTTTCTCCGGATATTTCACTGCAATGGTATGGAGCGCCTTTCACTTCAACCGCTAAATTCAGTGATTTCAAAAAGGCGGTGAATCCCGAATCTCCTATCCGTGACAATCGTTTTTATGCGTATTCATCGAACGAAATCAACTTTTCGGACGGAAAATACGCAGTTCGAAACGAATCGGAAAACTTTGACTTTACTAATCCCGATTTTAATTTCAATGAATTTCGTTCCAATTTTGTAGCCCGTTGGGAATACAATCCGGGATCAACACTCTATTTTGTATGGCAACATTCGATGTCGAATCAAGCAGCCTATTTTCTATCGGGCTGGGACCGAAACTTAGATCGTATGTTTGATCTCCCTGCAACCAATGTTTTTATGATTAAACTGAATTATTGGATCAATTTGTAAAAGTTATAACAAATTTTGCTTATTTTTGCGGTATTCAATCGTTACGCAAATACAATTTTTCTATACATTAATCAGTATCAATATAAAATAAGCAATTATCATGAATCGAACACGGCAAAGCAGGCGCCAATTTCTAAAAACAGCAGCTTTAGGTGCAATTGCATTTACAATTGTCCCCAGGCGGGTATTGGGAGGAGCAGGATACCTTGCACCAAGCGATGAACTGACTAAAGCAATTATAGGTCTCGGAGGAATGGGTAGAGGACATATCGCTTATCCCGGACGGACGATAGCTATTTGTGATGTGGATAAAGATCATTTATCCCAAGCATTGGCAATGTGTCCGGCGGGTACGAAAACCTATCACGATTACCGGGAATTATTACTCGATCCGGCGATTGACATCGTGCATATTGCTACTCCTCCTCATTGGCACGGAATCATGTCTATCGACGCAGCAAAGGCGGGAAAAGATGTCTGGTGCGAAAAACCCATGACGCGAACCATCGGTGAAGGAATTCGGGTGAAAGAAGCTATGGAACAATACAGTCGTATTTTCCGTCTAAATACCTGGTTCCGATTTAAAGATACATTTTACGGTATGGGAACTACAGTCAAACCTATTAAGAAATTAGTGGAAAGCGGATTGTTGGGTTTGCCCTTAAAAGTTACAATCAATGCGGCTACCGGCTTCGACTGGAAATTTTATTGGGTAGGAAAAACCGGATTGGTTCCCGAACCGGTACCAGCTGCATTGGATTATAATTTATGGTTGGGACCTGCTCCCTACAAACCTTACAACTCCCACCGTGTGCATGGGACTTTCAGAGGTTATTGGGACTACGACGGAGGCGGTCTGGGCGATATGGGGCAGCATTATTTAGATCCCGTTCAATATTTTTTGGGTAAAGACAATACAAGCCCGATACGAGTTGAAATTGATGCTCCTCAGCAGGATTCGGATGCCTGCGGCATCTGGAGACGTATCGAACTGACTTACGACGATGATTGCAAAATCGTTCTCGACGGAGAAAATAGAGATAAGAATGCTCCTTATATCGAAGGACCCAATGGCAAACTCTATCCGGGATTTCGTTCGGATATTCCCGATTTGGAACGGAAGCTGGCGGCATTTCCCGATCCTGAAGAACAAACAGATGATTTTCACCAAGCGGTGCGCACTCGTCAAAAATTCGCTTTGAACGAAATCAATGGTTTTCGTTCAAGTACCTTAGTTAATATGGCGATTGTTGCCGTCCGTTTGGGTCGTTCGCTAAACTTCGATCCGGTTCGACAGGCGTTTGTAAATGATTCGGGAGCTAATGCGATGATTTATCAACCAATGCGAGCGCCATGGAGTGTGTGAGAATTATGAATTATGAATTATGAATTATTATTTAAAATGAAGATACATACCAAATTACTTATTCTCTTGGTACTAATCGGTTCTGCCTTTTCTCTCAAAGCGCAGCCGCAGACCAATGATAGGCGTACCAATGAGACGAAAATAGCGGATATCGCCATGTTGCTCCCGGCAAAGGATCAGGAAACATTGAACCTGCTTATGGGAGAATTAATCCAAATAGATGATGCGATTCCGAATTTGACATCCAAATTGCTTCCTCCGGGGCAGGGAAACGATTCTCAAGTCAGGGCTGCCATCAGCGGATTAGCTTTATACAGTTCACAGGGAAACAATCCGGTTGAAAAGCAAAAAATTGCCGGGGAACTTTGCAAAGCAATCGGGCAGGTGGGATCCGACGAAATTAAGGATTTTCTGTTGATTCAATTACAATATGTTGCAGGAGATGAATCGGTGGATACAGCAGCCCGGTATTTGGATAACACCCGTTTGGCAGATGCTGCCGCCCGCGTTTTGGTGCGTATCGGCAACGATTCCGCCGGAAAAGCATTGTCGGAAGCCGGAACAAGAATTACCGGTTCATCCGTCGCCGGAAAAGCTGATTTGGAAAACACGGTGATTGCTGCATTGGGGGATATACGTTACAAACCGGCAACGGAATATGTTAGCAATGCGGTAAATTCGGAAGCGTTAAGAAAAACAGCATTACACAGTTTAGCCCGGATAGCCGCTCCGGAATCTCAACAATTACTTGCCGAAGCAGCGCATCAATCGGGATATGTTTTTGAATCGACCGATGCAACCGGAGCTTATCTGCTTTTCTTAAAAAACAGTTTTGAACAAGGAAAAAAGGAATTGGTTGCAAAAGCCGCTAAAGACCTGCTCAAGCAAATGAATCGGTCGGACGGGATTGCCGCTAAATCTGCGGCGCTTAACTTGTGGGCAAGCGCTTCAGGCGAGAAAGCAATGCCGGAAATTATCAACGCTCTCGACAGCAAAGATGAAAAATACAGAGAAGCAGCTTTATCGGCAGCCGGCAATCTCCAATCATCCAAAATGACCACTGCTTTGTTGAAAAAAGCAAAAAAAGCAGATAGCGGTTTGAAAGCTGAAATCATAACCTTTTTTGGTGTCACCCGCAATAAAACCGCCTTGCCTTTCGTATTAGATGCGTTAAAAGATAAAGATCCGGGAGTGGTTACAGCATCTATTGAAGCTGCCGGCAAGTTAACTCAAGACCGCGAAATTTACAAAGACCGGATTTTCCTTCTTACGGCTTCCGATAATCCTCAAGTTGCAAACGCCGCATGTAAAGCGCTGACTTCGATGGCAACCGAAAAAGATGTTTCACGCATTGCCGGCTTACTGAATGCCGCTTCGAATAAAGATAAGATTGCAGCACTGCAACAGGCTTTTTATACAGCCGTTTCGGGACTAAGTCAAGACAAGCAGACCGAAATTGTTAAGGAGCAAGCCGACGGTAGCAACAACTATGTTGCATACGGTAATATTTTGTCTATGATTGGCGGTAAAAAAGCGTTGGATTTAGTGATGGACTACGGTTTTAACAGCGGAAATTCCAATCTGAAAGAAGCTGCTCTCAATGCATTAACTAATTGGAGCGACGACTTGGCAACGCCTCAACTCTTCAAGATAGCTACCGATAATCCTTCGGGACCCTATTTCGATGAAGCATTGACCGCCTATATATCTAAAGCGCTGTCGCCGAAAAATACACCGGAACAAAAACTCCTCCTGTTGCGCAATGCTTTGGATATTGCCAAAACAGCGGAGCAAAAGAAAAATATCCTGCTGCAGATTGCCCGTACCGGGACTTTCCAGGGATTAATCACGGCAGGAAGATACTTGGACGATAATGATAATGATGTTCAGCAAGCAGCTGTTCAAGCTATAGTTACGATAGCGCCGGCACATCCCGAATATTACGGCACGGAAATCACCGCATTGGTAAACAAGGCAATGTCCATGAACAAGGATTCCGAAGCAGACTACCAAAAGCAAGCGGTCTTGAAATACTTAGCTGAAGTACCGACAGACAACGGTTTTGTGTCGATGTTCAACGGTCGCGACCTCACCGGTTGGAAAGGCTTGGTGGAGAATCCGATTGTTCGAGCAAAGATGACTCCGCAAGAATTAGCCGAAAAACAGGTGAAAGCCGATGAAATCATGCGCAGGGACTGGAAAGTGGAAAACGGAATGCTGGTTTATGAGGGTGAGGGATATGAAAATCTTTGTTCCGATAAAAAGTACGGCGATTTTGAATTGTATGTCGATTGGAAAATCGCTCCCAAAGGGGATGCCGGAATATACCTGCGCGGCAGTCCGCAAGTGCAAATTTGGGATACTTCACGGGTCGAAGCAGGAGCGCAAGTAGGTTCGGGCGGATTATACAACAATAAAAAATACCAATCAATTCCATTGGCAGTTGCCGATAATCCGATAAATGAATGGAATTCTTTTTATATTCGCATGGAAGGCGATAAAGTCACCGTTTATCTGAACGGTCAATTAGTGACCGATAAAACGATTCTGGAGAATTACTGGGATCGCTCGTTGCCCATATTTTCGGAAGATGCCATCGAATTGCAAGCACATGACAGCCGTGTAGAATACCGGGATATTTATGTAAGAGAAATTCCGCGCCCCAAAGCCTACGAAGTATCGGAAGCGGAAAAGAGCGAGGGTTTTGTTCCCATGTTTAACGGTTTCAATTTAACCGGTTGGATAGGCAATCTGCAAGACTATTTTGCCAAAGACGGTATGATTATCTGCGATCCTTCCAATGGTGGACATGGTAATCTTTATACCGAAAAAGAATATTCGGATTTTGTAATACGTTTTGAATTTCAACTGACTCCGGCAGCCAATAACGGATTGGGAATTCGTGCTCCACTCGAAGGGGATGCAGCCTACGTTGGGATGGAATTACAAATTCTTGATAATGATGCCGAAGTTTACAAAGATTTGCATGAGTATCAGTATCACGGCTCCGTATATGGAGTAATCCCTGCAAAACGGGGTTATCTCAAGCCGGTTGGAGAATGGAACTATCAGGAAGTGATTGCCAAAGGGAATAGAATAACAATAACCTTAAACGGAACAGTAATCTTAGACGGAGATATTGCCGACGCCAGTAAAAACTTTACGTCCACCATCGACGGAAATAAACACCCCGGCTTATCTAATAAAGAGGGGCATATCGGTTTCCTTGGTCATGGCTCATGGGTCGCGTTTAAGAATCTGCGAATAAAAGAACTAAAATAAATGGCAGTCACCGCGGTGATTTTTTCAAGACCGGTCGCAGTGTTTCTCCATATCCGTTTCTTTTTTTAATCTGTTAAAGTAGAATTGGGAATTAGGAATTAGGAATTAGGAATTGGGAATTGGGAATTGGAACGCAGATGACGCGGAAAAACGTTGAATTTTCATTTATTATATTCGGGAAACCGTGTTATCCGTGTTAACTGCGTTCCATGGAATCTAAGCTACGGTGATGGCACCGAGATAGACGCTGTTTGAGATTTCGGAACCGTCTTCGGAGATGAAACCCAAGTAAACGTTCACTTCATCGTCGATCCAATCGGAAGGCATTGCAAGAGATTGCGAAGCCGTCATGCGATCGGCGCCGGCAACGTCGGTTATTGCCTGCCCTTTGGATTGATTGATGATAGCGACTAAAGCTTTGTCGGTTTGCTTAGCCGATCCGTTGCCGCTGTTATCATCCCGGAGGAAATCGATGCTACCGTCGATCGGAATTGCCTGCGCATTCAACGGAGGAGCGAGATGACCGCGCGAGACCAATACTTTGGACGGATTGATTTGGTAGTCGGGATAAGCCCCGTTAATCGCATGCGCCAAAGTGTAGGCGAAAGCGGCGTTGAACGGTGATTTTCCAAAAGCGTAGAGTTTCCATCCGGTACGCAAAAAATCGGATTTCGGAAATCGGCAGCGTTTGCACATAACGGTACTCTTTTGCACCTTGCGGTAAGAAAATGAGAGCATCAGGCAAGAAAATGTAATAATCAAAACGGAATATAAACAGGAGAAAGGGAATCATTTTATCATAGAAAACGGGGAATTGCTTTCATTGGAGAAAAACGGGCAAATACGGAGTTGGTACGGCGATGGTACGGCTGTGGTAGGGAGGAATCAGGGGGGCGTGGATTGACATTTTGATAAATCAGAGAAACCAGAGGTTTGATTTTGCGAAGGCGGGCAGCAGTGAGCAGGAAAGGCGTCGCAGGAGTCGAGCGAGCTTCATGGGGTAGATAGTGGAGACGGGCAGGGATTGTTGCTTTAGGGAGTTCCAATGCATGCGGGAGAATTGGCAGATGTGATTGAGGAATTCCGGGATGAGAGCGTCTTTCAAGTCTTCAGCGTCATTACCGGACAATGTTTTCCGGTAATGAATAATAATTTTTTCGATGTTAGGATTTCGGGAGATGAAGCATCCGACGGCGTTACGAATGTCGGCAGTGATGAGGTTCAGGTTGTTGTGGCGGTAGCAGTCGAAGTTTTGAATAATTCCGTTGTTGTTGAATGAAAACAGGCTAACGGTATAGTCGCTGCCATTAATAATGTTATTTTTGTTTTTGGATTTATAAACATCCAGACCGATAATCAAGTCGTTTTGTTTTGGGGAGGATTGCAGTTGTCAAGGGATTCCGCCGATTTTTGCGAGTATGGCGGAAGCTATGCAGGGGAGTCGGTGAATGAAGGCGTCGCTTTCGATAGAATCTCTATCAATTGTTTGGAAAGTTATGTTTTTGTTGAGAAGGAGCTCCCGAACGCCCGGACCACCCCCCGGTTCCCTGAAGGGGGGTGTGATGTATAGAGCGATGTAGAATGAGTTTTTATCGAATTTGATAGATTGCAGTTCAGCTGCGATTTCTGAGATTGCGTTGTCGGGGTTGTTGAAGAATATATGAGCGTTTTTGTCGGTTATGAAAGGCTGTTTGATGTATTCGGCGAGGGGTTTGAATTTGCAGAGGGGATCGTCGGGGTTTTTGTTTTCGATTTTGCAACCTTCTTTGAAGATTTGATACAATTTGTTGCATAAGAGCTTGTCGCTTTCGTGAGCGATAAAGAAGAATTTGACGTTGTTGCGGGGAGAAGGGGAATAGGGACCAAATTCGGCGATACC
>Ga0123354_10021187_pt1 | contig 10240 bp, 10 predicted proteins | sample TergutLab28metaG_2_FD_97872 | JGI IMG/M metagenome (GOLD analysis project Ga0123354, IMG submission 97872) | Labiotermes labralis P4 segment gut microbial communities from Petit-Saut dam, French Guiana - Lab288 P4 | ecosystem: Host-associated > Arthropoda: Insects > Digestive system > Gut ...
GAAACCTCCCTCGACGCCATTCTATCCACGCTGTCGGCCGAGGGCCGCCTCAGGATCGAGACCGCGCCGGGCAACTCCATCTTCCTCGACCTGCGCGACTCCGCGCGCTCCTTCGCCCACAGACTGATCGCGCGCCGCACCCGGCCCGCCCTGTTTCTCGATCGCGACGGCACCCTCAATGTCGATCGCGGCTATACTTTTCGCCCCGCCGACCTGGTCTGGCAGACAGAGGCCCGCGAAGCGGTGCGCTGCGCCAACCGCGCCGGCTATTATGTCTTCGTCGTCACCAATCAGTCGGGGGTATCACGGGGCCTCTTCACCGATGCCGACGTCCAGGCCTTTCATGCCGCCATGCAGTCGTCCCTGTTCGAAGTCGAAGCCCATATCGATGCAATCGAATGGTGCCCCCATCACGTTGACGGCACTATCGAACGCTACAGCAAACCCTGCCGGCGGCGCAAACCGGCACCGGGAATGATCGAGGATCTCCTTGCGGCCTGGCCGGTCGACGTGAAAACCAGTCTGATGATCGGCGACCGCGACAGCGATATCGAGGCCGCGGCCGCCGCCGGAATCACCGGCGTCCCTTTCCATGGCGGCTCGCTCCTCGATCTCGTGCGGCGCCATGTTCGTCGTGAATGATCCATCGTCACGGACGCCAAACAGCGCCGGGATGCGCCCCTTTCCCACATGGGATCTTTTGCCATCAGACTGACCGTTCAGCGCGCTTTGCTCCTCTGGCGCATGATCGTTGTGCCCTCTTGATGACGCGGACAGCGTCTGGCACCAACCGAGGTCCCCGACAGCATTCTTTCCCGGTGTCGGCGGGCTGTTGAGGACGGCGAACGTCCCTGTGCCGTCTCAAAGGACAATAGCGACATGGAACTCGTCGACAAATATCTTCCCGACTACAGCTTTACGGAGACGCATCGGCGTCCCCTGCGCGCCAGTCCTGACGAGGCGCTTAAGGCGGCACTCACCTACCGACCCGAGTCCGATGCCTTCTTTCGCGTTGCGATTGGTCTGCGGGAAGTGCCGATGCGCCTGCTCGCCAAGCTCGGCTTCAGGCATGAGCCAGCCCCGCCCCCCTTTGGATTTCAGAACTTCACGCTGCTTGAAACCCGCACCAATCGCGAGCTTGTCTTTGGACTGATCGGGCGCTTCTGGGAGCCCGATTACGGTCTGGAGCCGATCCCTGATGGAGCCGCCTTCATGGCATTCTCCACCCCCGGTGTCGCCAGGCTGGCTCTCGGCTTTCAGGCGACAGCGCAGGGCAACGGCATAACGCATCTCGTCACCGAAACCCGCGTGTTCTGCCCCGATCCGGAAACCCTGCGCCGCTTTGCCCCCTATTGGTATCTCATCCGCCCCGTAAGCGGGCTGATCCGGGGCCGGATGCTGAAATCGATAGCACGCGCCTGCGCGGACTCGCGTCCGCAATAAACAGCACAAGCAATGTCAGCATAAGTGATGTCAGCATAAGTGATGTCAGCATAAGTGATGTCAATATAAGTGATGTCAATATAAGTGATGTCAGTATAAGTGATGTCAGTATAAGTATTTGCCGCTTAACGACCGGCCGCACATCCCCGCCTTGAAGGCCAGGGAACGCCGTCCTCTCCAATGAGGCGACGTTCAGCCCCGAGAGGAAAAACACTGTCGAGAGGAGAACTACCTCGGCGCGGGGGTGCTTCGGGGGACGGAGGAGCACGGATTTTGCAGCGGAATTCCGGCGAACGGCCCGCGCTTGACGCCCCCCTGTTCCGGTGATACCGCGCCACAAATTTACGGGAGACGTTCTATGGAGAAGACCAGGGGGGCAGCTAATTTTATTTGCAGGCAATGCAATGGAGAGAACCACATACCGAATATTCCATTGGGTACGGACGAAGAGTTTCGTGTTGGTGGAGCGTATCTTCGGCGGCGGCCCGCGCGGGATGTGAATTGCGAGTTTTGCGGCGCGTGCAACTCGGTCAAAATCGATGTTGAATGTCCAATTGGTATGAAGACGGCAGGATTCCGGGGCTGGTTACGTGATGTTCTCTCGACACGCGCCCGCTAAGTCCAGAAGGGACATGCGCCACCGTCCAACCCGCAGTCGTACCTCAGTTGGGCGCAGAACAATGCCAAGACCCCTGCGCCTTATCTTTCCCTCGCCTCCGCTGGCGCTCGTTGCCACCCCTCACCCAGCCGATCGCGCCAACTCAACAAGCTCTCGACATAATTATGAACTTCGTCAGCAAGGGCCGCGAAGGACGGAACAGCGATAACGCCGACGTCAATGGTCACATCGAGCATATCATACCCCGCCCTTGTCTTTCGCTCTCTTCCTCTTCCGCACCGCTGCGCGCAGCATCTCCTCTGCTTGCCGATGAGCCTCATCAAAAAAGCCATCAAGCCAATCCACAATGGCTCCATATTCGTTGATATCGACCTCTCGGAAGGTCGAATTTGCTCCCGGCTTCTCAACGAAATATATCTTAATCGTGTCGCTGACACCTCCACTCTCTGTGGCCGCTATCTGGAACCGAAGGCGGTCAATCAGATATTCGCTGTGGGTCTCGACGATGCATTGCTTCCCGCACATTGCCATGGAGAGAAAAAAGTCGCCCAGCAACGTCTGAACCCGGGGATGCAGGTAAAGTTCCGGCTGCTCCAACACGAGCGTCGAATCAGGCTCTGCAAGGAGACACTCGACCAGGATTGGAAGTACCTGGCTGACGCCAACGCCGACATGCGTCAAATCCTGCATCCTGTCGGAGTTGGCGAGCGCTACCTTGAGTTCATGCCCGAGCTTGCCCATGTCTTTACTCTGGACCGAATTTGCGATCCCCAGGTACTGGAGCCAGTCAACAATCGCCGCCTCCAATGTGGCGGTCACCGTCCGCCTTTGGAGAGATGGCGATTTGAAGTGTGCCGAAGGAATGTATCGAATCCGTCTCCTCTTTTGCTGCTCCAATACAGAAGCGGTCGCCTCGCCCTTCGGTCCTACATCATAAGGATCTGCCGACGGCGCCACCGGGTAGAGAGGCAGGGGAGCATCCCGTAGCGGGCCAAGGTATTTGAAAGAGGATGCGAAAAATTCCTCTATATAGAGCGCCGATTCGCCTATCTGCCTTGGCGAGAAAACGTCAATCTCTGTCGTCACATCCGACGACGGAGCAGACTTCCGCAGTGCTTCTTCGATCATTTCCGACAGGCTACCTGCATCGAGAAGCGCCTGTCGGGCACGGGCTCGCTCCTCACTCGACAGCAAGTCTAAAGTTTCATCCCAAACCGCAAGCGGAATAGCCGCGTCATCAGACTCGAAGAGTGACACCTGTTGGGCTTGACGGGCAAGTGCTGCATCGATGTCGATCCCCTCGGCTCTGAGCACATCTCTCAAAATGCCAATAACGCCGCCACTGAGCATCACGTCCCGCGTTCGCCGAGGCCGCTCTGCGAGACCGGTGGACCGCACACGGCGGCTGTGCTGCAATGCCGCGGTGATGTCTCGCGCTTGTTCCAGGATTGCATTTGTGGTGTGCACGATCATTACGGGGAGGAAGTGCCTCAGAACGCATCCGAACGGCTGGGCCGAGGGGGCATGCTCTCTGACCTCGGACATGGACATTTCGTCCAATGTGACATCGTATAACAGAGCGGCACGGAATTCTTCGTCCGAATCGGCCCGATCGTCGAGCATTCCCAATTTGCGCGCAAGTGCATCGGGTCCAGCATGCCGAACAAATAATGTGTATTTCTGATCAACGTTATCATCGTCACGCAGGGTGCAATCCATACCGATTGAGAAGAGTCGGGGTTGGACTTGATTTACATCACGGTCGGTGTTCGAAGGATCGGCGTCAAAGGCAACCTCAAACGAAGCTTCGCGCAAGGCCCCCACCCGGTATCCGTCGTGCGGTGCCATTCGCGATCGGCTTGACGCGTCGCCCAATGCGTCGAACACCGGGCGGCATGTGCCCCTCATGACGATCTGATCCGATTCATTCCCGACCGATTTCAGGTCGTCGAACTGCCCCAGGCTCGTCAACGCTCCGTTGAGCACCACAGAACGGGAGCCCACCTTGTGTGACAAGGTCTGTGCAACAAGCAAAATCGACTGAATGAAGGCACTTTTGCCACTGCTGTTGGCTCCCGCAAAAATAGTCAAAGGCGCCAGCACAAGATCTCTGCCGTCTCGAACAGACTTAAAATTGGAGACCCCCCAGCTGGTGATCATGCGTTATCTCCGATGCGTGTAATCGTTTGGTCGCACCACATGAGCGACTTCAGACGTTCGCCTTGATGCGTGACGTGTGCCCCATCCCTTGCGCCCTTTGCCTATCGGCAAATTCTTTCAACCAGAGGGGTTCCCAGACGGCACCGACTCAGATTTAATCGCGGCATGCGATATGAACCTCCTTCAGAAACCGAATCGCGAAAACGCCGCATTGAGGACTTCCAGGACCGTTCTATCCTGGCCGCGATCTGCGAGGCACAAATCGCCCGGATCTGCGCTGTCGAGGAAAGGACCGCGCTTCTCAGAAGGGAGGCCGCAAGTCTCGAGAAGGAGCGCGCGAGTCTTGAGAAGGAGCACGCCGCGCAAATTCGCGAGCAGAAGAGACAGGAAGCAAGGGCTGCCCGTCGCAAAAAGCAAAAAGGCTGACTCGGCAACCGTCTCCCCGCCCCCCCTCAGCGCGCCAGGATCCGGCCCACGCAGTCGGTGAGCGATCCCGCCGTCGGTGGCAATTTGTGCCCGAACAGCTTTTCGAGCCGCTCCGTCGCCAGGCGGGAATTGGCCGGGCGGCGCGCCCGGGTCGGATAGTCCGCGCTTGCAATCGGATCGACTACGGCGGTCGGACCGCCACGCGCCGCGCTGGCGATAAAAATCCGCTCCGCAAATTGATGCCAGCTCATCGCCTCCCCTCCCGCCACATGGGTGACGCCGGCATAGTCCGCCTGCCAGTTGATGATCTGACGCGCGATCGCGGCGATCGCGCGCGCAATGTCCTGCGCATAGGTCGGACAGCCGATCTGGTCGCTGACCACACCGATACGGTCTCTCTGCCCAGCCAGGCGCAACATGGTGCGGACAAAATTGCTGCCAAAGGGCGCATAGACCCAGGAGGTACGCAGAATGACGGCGCGCGGATTTTCCTCCATGACCGCAATCTCTCCCTCATATTTGGAACGGCCATAGACTCCTTGCGGATTGGCCGCATCGCTTTCCACATAGGCAGCGGTTTTGGTACCATCGAAAACATAATCGGTGGAGAGATGGATCACCGGCACATTCTGCGCCATCGCCACCCGCGCCACGTTGCGGGCACCATCACGATTGATGGCAAAGGCCAGTTCCGCCTCATCCTCGGCGAGATCGACCGCGGTATAGGCCGCAGGGTTGACGATGACGTGGGGGCGGAAAGCCTCCGTCGCCGCAGTCAGCGACCCCGGCTCACGAATATCGACGACGCTGTGCGGCGCCTGGGCAATGATGATATCGGACCAGCCCGCAACCAGCTCACGCAACGACCGCGCCACCTGCCCTTCAGCCCCGATGACATAGAGCCGCAGCTTTTCCTGACCTGTCGTTTCCTGACCTGTCGTTTCCTGACCTGTCGTTTCCTTGCCCACTGTTTCCTTGCCCACTGTTTCCTGTGCCTCGCCGCTCATGCGCCTGCCTTTCCGCTCATCGTCTCTTGCCGCTCATCGTCTCTTGCCGCTCAATGCCTCTTGCCGCTCCATGCCGCTTGCCGCTGATCGCCTCTTGCGATCACGATCTCATGCCTGGCGCTCTTTCACCTCGAGGCGCAACGCTCTTGCCAAGGTAGCCAGCGGCACCGATCTGCACCACGCGCAATCCTTGAAGCCGGCAATCGGATCCTTGTCCGCCTCACGCCAGGGGGCTATAGTGCTGCTTTCCCGGGGTCAATCAACAACAATGCCCATTATCCGGTTCCGCCTCAACGGGGTCGAGACGTCGGTCGACGCCGCCGCTGATCTGACATTACTCGAACTGTTGCGCGACAGATTCGGCCTCCATGGCAGCCATCATGGCTGTGGCGCCAACCAGTGCGGGGCCTGCCATGTCATGGTCGACGATCACGCCCTGTCCTCATGCGACATGCCACTTTGGGCGCTCAGTGGCAAGGACGTGACCACGATCGAGGGGCTTGGGACACCCGACCATCCCCATCCGCTGCAGCGCGCCTTCATTGCCGAACAGGCCATGCAGTGCGGCTATTGTGTCCCTGGCATCATCATCAGCGCCGCCGCCCTGCTGAAACGCAATCCCTCGCCCAGCGAGGCCGAGGTGCGTCAGGCGCTGGATCGCAATCTGTGCCGCTGTGGCGCACAGAACCGCATGGTGCGCGCGGTGCTCGCCGCCGCCGCAGAAATGGCCGCGCCATGACAAAACCTGACATGACAAAGCCTGACATGACAACGCCTGTTGCGCCCACTCTGCCCTTCAGCCTGGCCGCAAATCCGCTGCTCTCGTCATGGGTCGATTTCCCGAGCGAGGGGGCGGTCGCCATTGCCCCGGGCAAGGTTGAGATCGGTCAGGGCATCATCACCGCATTGGCGCAGATCGCCGCCGACGAACTCGACGTCGACATTGCCCGCATCGTGATGATCCCGCCCTCGACAGCGTCGAGCCCCAATGAAGGCCTGACCGCTGGCAGCCAGTCGATCCAGCACTCAGGCGCCGCACTGCGCCAGGTCTGCGCCGAGATCCGCCAGATCTTCCTTGCCGCCGCAGCCGAGCGGCTTGGCGTCGTGCCCGACAAGCTTGCCATCAGCGACGGCGTGATTTCCGGGCCCGGCAATGTCACCGCCAGCTATTGGGAGCTCGCCCCCGAGGTCTCCCTTGAGCGCAAGGCCGAAGGCAGAGCGCTGCCGAAAACACCCACCCAGCGCCAGCTCGCCGGCCGCTCGCTGGCGCGGATCGACTTCCCCGACAAGGTCTTTGCCAAAGCCCGTTTCATCCATGACTGCCCGCTGCCAGGCATGCTGCATGGCCGCATGCTGCGCCCCGCAGCGCCGGGAGCGCGTCTGATCACAATCGATCAGACCGCAGCACAGGCGATTGCCGGCGTGGTCACCATCTGTCGCGACGGCAGTTTCTGTGGCGTGATCGCCGACAGCGAACACGCCGCAGAAAAAGCGGTGAATGAACTGCGCCGGGCTGCGCGCTGGTCCGAGGGACGTGAGCTTCCCGACGAAAACGCGCTGCCAGCGTTCCTGCGCAGCCAGCCGATTGAGACCACACTGGTTGATCAAAGATCCGCAGACGCTTCCATCGCAGTCGCGCGCAGCATCCGGGCCGACTATTCCCGGCCCTATATCGCCCACGCTCCCCTTGCCCCGTCCTGCGCCATGGCGCTGTTCGAAGGCACCAGGCTCCATATCTGGACCCACAGCCAGGGCATTTATCCCTTGCGCGATGCCGTGGCGGGCGCACTCGGGCTGGAAAAGGAAAATATCGTTGTCACCCATATGGAGGGGGCGGGCTGTTATGGCCATAACGCCGCCGACGACGTGGCTTTCGATGCGGTATTGCTGGCCAGGGCGGTAATGGGGCGCCCGGTCCGGGTGCAATGGTCGCGCGAGGATGAACTGACCCATGCCCCCTTCGGCCCGGCGATGGCCATCACCATCGAAGCCGGGCTCGACGGGAAAGGCGAAATCGTCTCCTGGCACCATCAGATCTGGAGCAACGGCCATGTCAGCCGGCCGGGATTGGCGCCACGACCGACCTTCCTTGCCAGTTCGGAATGGGCCACGCCCCTGCCGCTGATGGTCTCTATCAACCCGCCCTTCGCCGGTGGTGGCGGGGCGGAACGCAACGCGGTGCCGATTTACGATTTTCCCAGCCACCAGATCGAGAGCCACCGCCTGCTCACCATGCCGTTGCGGACCTCGGCGCTGCGCACGCTGGGGGCGCATACCAATGTTTTCGCCATCGAATCGATGATCGACGAAATCGCAGCTCTTGCGGCAGAGGATCCGCTGCAGTTCCGGCTGCGCCATCTCCGTGACCAGAGGGCCTGCGACGTGCTCACCGCGGTGGCGCGGGCAGCAAAGTGGAAGCCGGCGCGACGTGAAGGCGTCGGTCACGGCATCGGCTTTGCGCGCTACAAGAACAGCGGCGCCTGGTGTGCCGTGGTCGCCGAGGTCGAGGGCAGCGACGACATCAGGGTACGCCGCCTGACCATCGCGGTCGATGTCGGCGAGGTCATCAATCCTGACGGGGTCATCAATCAGATCGAGGGCGGTGCCATCCAGGCCACCAGCTGGACGCTGAAGGAACGCCTGCGCTTTGATCGCAGCCGCATCACCTCCACGTCATGGCAGGATTATCCGATTCTGAGCTTCAGCGAGACCCCTGTGGTCGAGGTCGAACTCCTGTCGCGCCCTGACAGCCCGAGCTTGGGTGCCGGCGAGGCCGCCCACGGTCCGGTCAGCGCCGCGATCGGCAACGCGGTTTTTGACTGTCTTGGCGTGCGGATCCGCGACCTGCCGATCACCCGCGACAAGATCATTGCCGCGCTGTGAGGGCGTGCCCCCCACGGACTTTTTTCTGCGCTATGCTTTTTTTTTCGTGATCGCGGTTGCGGCGCTTTCGCGGGATACGGCACCGTCACCAGCTTTCAGGCAGGCTGTGCGGTTTCAGGCCGCCGCCAGCGCCTCGGCGCGGGCGGGATCAAGCAGCGTAATGCCGCCATGGACGATCTGGATGATGCCGTCGCGCTCCAGCTTGGTGAAGGTGCGGCTGACGGTCTCAATGGTCAGACCGAGATAATCGGCGATATCCTGCCGGCTCATTGGCAGCGACACCAGTTTCGGAAAACCATTCCGCCCCGCCAGGCGGCTGCGCCAGCCCAGGAGGAAGGTCGCCACTTTTTCTTCTGCCGAGCGGCGTCCCAGCAACACCATGTGGTCACGCGCCTGGCTCAATTCCCGGACCGCCAGCTCATTGATGCGCCGCAGCAAAATCGGCCTGGTCTCGACGAAACGGGCAAAAGCCTGGCTGGGAAACTGGCACAGTGTCACGGCGCTGATGGCATCGGCGGAAAAACTGTGCCGTTCTGAGGCATTCATTCCGAGAAAATCGCCCGGCAGGGCAAATCCGACGATCTGGCGCCGCCCGTCGGGCAGGAGCTTGTAGAGCCGCATCACCCCGCCGACCACATTGAAGACCGAGGTCGTGACGTCCTGCTCCGAAAACACGGTTTCACAGGCGGCAAACTGCACCCGGCGCCCCAGATGGTCGAATTGCCGTAATTCCGCCCCCTCCAGCGGGGCACAGATACCCACGCCCCGTATCGCGCAATCTGTGCAGAAACAGCCGTTCGGCTCAATGGTCGCAACGGTACTCTTCATCACCTGCTCCGGCCAGCTGGACCGACCGGCACAGTCCGGTCCCCCTTATGAAGACTGCATTTTACTGCATCCTATCAAAGATGATTGACCCAGGTCAAATTTTTCAGATATCGCCAGTTTAGTCTGGCAATCCCCTGATGGGACCGATTTCCATGTTTCGATTCAGTTTCCGGCCCACTCTGGCCAAAACAATGCGGGTCACGGCGATACTGGTGATGCCGCTCCTGCTTTCGCCTGTACTGGTCTCGCCTGTACGGGCCAATGATGCCGCGCAGCGTGGCCAGGCCCTGGCCGAAGCCAATTGCGCGCGCTGTCACGCCACCGACCGGGTTTCAGAAAGCCCGATCAAGGAGGCGCCGCCCTTCCGCACCCTGCACCAGCGCTATGCGGTTGAGACCCTGGGCGAGGCTCTGGCCGAGGGCATCTATACCGGTCATGCCGAGATGCCCGCCTTCGAGCTTACGCCCGATCAGATCCATGATTTCCTGGTTTTCCTGAAAACCCTGGAATAACGCCTCGCAATCGGTTCAGGGGATAGCCGTTTCCGCCAACAGACAGGCGGGTCAAGCCAAGTTCGACAGGCTGCTGGCAACCGCCCCCCTCTTTTTCCAGGTCTTTTCCAGGGGGGGGCGATTGACTTCTTTTTTCCTCAAAGCGCGAGCTTAGAGCGTCAGCCGGACATGGCAGATTTCCGGCTCAGCGGGGTCCGGTTTGACCTCAAAGCCGAGATGCCGGCACATTTCCAGCATCACCGAATTTTCCTTGAGCACATCGCCGGAGATCATTTTCAGGCCTTCGGAGCGCGCATATTCGATGATCAGCTTCATCAGCGCCCAGCCCAGTCCCTTGCCCTTGAGGTCGGAGCGCAACAGGA
>Ga0123354_10021188_pt1 | contig 10240 bp, 8 predicted proteins | sample TergutLab28metaG_2_FD_97872 | JGI IMG/M metagenome (GOLD analysis project Ga0123354, IMG submission 97872) | Labiotermes labralis P4 segment gut microbial communities from Petit-Saut dam, French Guiana - Lab288 P4 | ecosystem: Host-associated > Arthropoda: Insects > Digestive system > Gut ...
ATGACTGTGACAACCATCGCTCTGTCCCCACACATAACTGTGACAACCATCGCTCTGTCCCCACACATAACTCTGACAACCATCGCTCTGTCCCCACACATAACTGTGACAACCATCGCTCTGTCCCCACACATAACTGTGACAACAATCGCTCTGTCCCCACACATAACTGTGACAACCATCGCCCTGTCCCCACACATAACTGTGACAACCATCGCCCTGTCCCCACACATAACTGTGACAACTATCGCTCTTTCCCCACACATAACTGTGACAACTATCGCTCTGTCCCCACACATAACTGTGACAACTATCGCACTGTCCCCACACATAACTGTACCATTCATACAAGCAATTCTTTACTGTGAAACTCTCCCGTTGACAGTTGCATCACCCTATGAAGGACTGCGCTCCGAGTTACGTCGTTGCTAACCCGGAACATTACGGAGTGTGACATCTGAGGAGAACGCGTTCAGTCAGTTCAGTGTGTCGGTCTGCAGCATTTGCAATATTCCCGACCTCTTTTCTTTATTTCTGCCCCATTTTTACGAAGTTAATTATCGGAGATAATATTTTCTGCCCCTGACGGCTATTCTTCCGTGTAAAGAACTCTTTTCCCTGTGTTTCAGAACGGACCCGTTCAATTAATCTGCCTGTCTGCCCGCACGTGTGCCCACAATCAACTTTATTACAGGCTTCATGTATCACATTTATTTGACACACTCGTTCTCTCCACAAGAGTGAGTTAACATTTGTGTCATATTTCCTCTGAAATTAATATTACGCCAGCAGCATTCTCGTGTGAGCAATTCAGCAGGTTTTTTTTTAATTATTCATCCCCCGCTATTTGTTTAATATCCATTTACCAAAGTAACTTAATGCATGGGTTACAAACATTCATAAAGATATGGCATTTCACCATTCCTCCGTGTTTCGATACGTTTGTGCCATCTTCAGGGAATTCCGTGCACCAATCTAAAACTTGCTGGTATAAACAACTTATATCCATTCTTTTAAATGAATACAGCACACAACTGCTGAACTCTGGGTTCAGGGTGGTTAACATATAAACAGATAATATGATTTTTTTTATGTTTTCCTGACCGTGCATCTCAGTATAATCTTAGCAATTGGCCAACTTAATGCACAAAATCTTGTTTTATAATAAGTTTATTATATGCCTCTACATGTTTCGAGCACTGTTGTGCTCATCATCAGGAGGTCAAATTGTATTATACAGCATCTGTTATCATCACACCTGTAAGTGGCTGTCCGGTGCGCAGGTTGAGATTGGATACCAGATGCTGTATAATACAATTTTGACCTCCCGATGATGAGCAAAACAGTGCTTGAAACATGTAGAGGCATATAATGAACTTATTATAAAATAAGAATTTGTGCACTAAGTTGGTCAATTACTAAGATAATATGATGTAATAAGCTGACATATTTACGTGTTGAATATACAAAAACATTAGGTCCCGCGGTGGTTCAGTTGGTTGAGGCACTGCGTTACAAGCCGAAATAACCCGGTTTCGATTCCCAACGGTGTATTTAGTATGTTTCAAAGACAACCCTTCCGGGACCGCAATGGCCCTGGGTACCATAGGGGTAAAGGCGAACGGTGCGTATGGCTGAAATCATTACCACCTTCATATGCGCCGGTTGTCTAGAAATCTGGGAGACTCAGCCTCCTGGAATCCGATGGTCCCGTAATAAGCCTCAACAAGTGATGCTTTACCTTTGTATACAAACATGGTACAGCATATTAAAGATCGCCCAGCACTGGTGGTTAATACAAGCTTTGAAGTGCCAGGAAGTCCAAGCCGCAAATCATTGAACCAAACTCCTTCGGGTATACAGTAAAGCATTAAATTGAAGACATAAGAATGTGTGGCCATGAAGACCATAAATTGTTGTCAGACGTAAGAAAAGTCCCGAGATAGGTACCATTAGACTTGAATAGTAATCCTAGTTATTTAGCGTTAGTTATGGTCTGATGGTTGGTGTGGAGTGGCCAGTGTATTGAGTATTATAGTACGGAAAGTTGCTAATAAAGTGTACTGAACAGGTAACAGAAATGTACATGCAGACGACGGGTGACATTGAGACGTGAAACGAATTCAGTTTGCTTTTTTTTATATTATCTGCAGGATTAGCAGCAGAAATTTGAGGCACAATACTTAGATGTGCCTAACTATGTCAGTTTGAAGACCAGCTCGAAAAATGGATGCACCCTCTCTAGTTCTAATCACGGATTTAAATAATCCTTATGTAACATTTCTCAATATTCATGTGTAGCATTTGCGATGTCATGGTATATTAGCGTTTGATATTTGTACACTTCTATAGAGCTAAATTCCATATTGAACTGTGTGTGTGTGCGCGAATGTTGTGTATGTGAGTGCGTGCGTGCGTGAGTGTGTGTGAGTGTATGAGTGTGTGCGCGAATGTGTGTGAGATTGTGTGCGCGAGTGTGTGTGTGTGTGCGAGTGTGTGTGTGAGTGCGTGCTTGAATGTATGTGAGTGCGGGTGTGATTGCGTGTGTGTGCGAATGTGTGCGCGTGTGTTAGTGTGAGTGTGTGTATGTGAGTGTATGAGTGTGTGCGAATATGTGTGTGAGTGCGTGCGTGCGTGAGTGTGTGTGAGTGTATGAGTGTGTGTGAGATTGTGTGTGAGTGCGTGAGTGTGTGCGCGAATGTGTGTGTGTACGAGTGTGTGTGATTGTGTGCTTGAATGTGTGTGAGTGCGTGTGTGTGCGAGTGTGTGTGTTAGTGTGTGTGTGAGTGCTTGCGTGAGTGTGTGTGTGTGTGTGCTTGCGTGAGTGTGTGTGTGCGTGTGAGAGAGCGTGTGAGTGTGTGTGCGTGTGTGTGAGGGTGTGTGTGAGGGTGTGTGTGAGAGTGTGTGTTTTTGAGTGTGTGTGTGTGTGAGAGTGTGTGAGTGTGTGTGTGAGGGTGTGTGTGAGATTGTGTGGGAGTGTGTGTATGTGAAGGTGTGCGTGAGAGTGTGTGAGAGTGTGAGTTTGTGTGTGTGGGGGTGTGCGTTGGAGTGTGAGAGTAAGAGTGTGAGTGTGTGTGTGTGTGTGAGAGAGAGTGTGTGATTGTGAGGGTTGTGTGAGAGTGTGTGAGTGTGTGTGTGAGGATTTGTGTGAGAGTGTGTGAGTGTGTGTTTTTGTGAGTGTGTGTGAGAGTGGGTGAGGGTGTGTGTGAAATTGTGTGAGTGTGTGTGTGTGTGTGAGGGTGTGCGAGAGAGTGCGTGAGTGTGTGAGAGGTTGTGTGAGAGTGTGTGAGTGTGATGTGTGTGAGAGTGTGTGTGGGTCTGTGACCTTCCTGTGCGGAGAAAAAGTGTGTAAGTTCTCCACGTGATTTATGTCAAATATGAAGAAAGTACAGACCTATTGACGTAAGGACGTCGTACGTATTTACGTCCTATTGCCTTGCAGATGCAAGTCATCTGCACATTTACTGGCACGTGATTATGGTCATTATGCAGCCAGTTGATTTGGGTATTTTTATCATGGCCCAACAGCCCCCAGTTTGCCAAGGCCAACTAATTATCGAGGATTCATGATCACACTCAGACACACCACACTCGGTATGACTCCTCTGGACGAGTGATCAGCCCTTCGCAGAGACATCTACCTGACAACACACAACAATCCCAAAAGACAAACTTCCATGCCGCCAACTGGATTCGAACCCACAACCCCAGCAAACTAGTGGAAGCAGACCCACACCTTAGACCGCGCGGTCACTGGGACCGGCTGTTGATTTAGGTATGGTGAAGGGAAATGTGTAACTTTCAGTGTACACGCACAATAGTACAGAACGTCATAAACCAGATAACCAGCAGTTACTGTGACAGGAAGTTGGAATATTATATTGACTTATAATTCTGCGGAGCCAGCAAGCGGGTTAGCGGAGATGTTTGATCTTCCACAGCGTCCTTTATTCAAAACCTCTGTAGTATCTCAAAGTGGTGCATGACACAAAGTGTTGCCCTACATGACACAGGAATACCAAGAAGCAGGGTTGTGTGTCTGGCAGGTTTTGCTGCAAGATTTGTTAGCTTTTAGATTGATCAACCAGTACCCTGAGAGAACTCTCACAACAGAGTCTTTGGAGACTGTCGTATTCTCCAGTGTGTATCTTCGTAGAATACAGCCTTCCTTAAAGCGAACCTGGCCATAACGGAAACGTGTCATTGACGGAGACCATTTATATTATATGTTATCCAAAATTTTGAACTGTTTTAAACGGAATCTGCCCGGAGCGGAAAATTTCGGTCCCTTGCGGTTCCGTTATAGGCAGGTTTTGCTGCAGTTATATAGAAACACGCGGAGATTTTGAAGAAAATATTACACTGTCTTTTTTATATCTTTATGAATTCGCCTACATTTCTCCCCCCCCCCTAAACATAGTTAAAATTTTATCGTGCTTCACGATTTCACACTCCAGAAGGTAATAATATTCACAAATTTCCTGATATGGAACTCCCAGAGTTCATCGACTTCTCACAAAATCTTACTGTATGGTCCTGTGATAAGTCACTTCCATGCGCGGTATTTTGTGAAGCAAAACGTATTAACGGTCGAATTCTTAAACACAGCTCCGTGTTCTGTGTTCATTTTTGTGCAAATGGCGCTCAAAACAAAGTGGTGCTTGTGTTTAGAAAAACGATTATCCTTCAAAATTTCAAGTACATGAAGAATTACAAAACTTTTTCACTGATTATTAATAGAGTAATTAGTCTAAGGAAGGTGAAATAATTGCTCCATGTACATGTATGGGGGACACTAAAAATATTCGTAACATTTTCGGAAAAATTCTAGTCATGAGATCACGTGTAAGTCATAAGCTGGTGGCTGAGATAACTAAAAATTAATATAGAAATTAGTATAAAGGACTCGGTTTAAGGTAGTCATGATGTCTTTTGTGCCAGTCCCGGTGGCCGCGCGGTCTAAGGCGTAGGTCTGCGGTCGTTCGCCTGCTCAGATTGTGTGTTCGAATCCCACCGGGGAGCATAAATATCTGTCTGTTGTGAGTGTTGTCAGGTAGAGATCTCTGTGACGAGCTGATCATTAGGCCGGAGGAGTCCTACCAACTGTGGTGTGTCGTGTGTGATCTAGAAACCTCGTGAATGAGCAGGTCCTGGCCAACTGGGGGCTGTCGCGCCCCCCCCCCCCAAAATAAAACATGATATCTTTCGTGAAGAATGTGATGAACACATCAGTTCCACTCTATTTCTTGAGTTTCGGACGGCTGTCAAATTAGCACGAGGGGATGGGCTCGCAAGATCAGCCGGATTCATACAATTTTTATGCATGTTTATCGAGTTAGAAATTTGGAATTGTATGCGGGGAAGGGAAAGAATTTCGTGGAATGTTTCGTTGTTAGGCGAATTCAACTAAACGAACAAACTACTGTAGTTCTACCAGTGGAACAAGAACTTTCGGAACTGTCACGAAACTGCACAGAGGTGACTTTCCCCTCTTAACGAACTGTCTCAGTTTTACATCCATTTTAATATTATTATATTTCTTGTTGTATGTGTCAGTTTTATCAAAAAGATTAACACGGAATAACCTAGCTGAGCGGTAACGCTTCTGGTTTATGTTGGAGAAGCAGTGGCGTATCGGAGGGGTTTGAAGGGGTTCAAACTCCCCCCACCCCCGAAATTCCGAAGGCCCTCCAAAATCTTGCTAAACCTAACCCGATTGTAAAAACTGTTAAAAATTGCTGAATTTAGGATGCTAACACCCCCAAGATGTTCGGAAAAAAGGCAGTAAAATTCTGAAACTGCCTAGGTTGGCATTTGTTTTACATTAGCAATGACAAATAAATTGTTTGTCATCGTAAATAGTCTTAAAGTACAAAAAATTAAGAAAATTTTACTATATGAAATTAAATTTCTTGTATCAAATTGCAGCTGCTTCCACAACCCTTGACTAGGGGGCTACCACCCCCAGATCCCCGTTCTGTCTGCTCCCTGTCCTCAACTGAATTTATTGAGCACCCCCCCTCCCGAACAAAATTCCTGGGTATGCCACTGTGGAGAAGTGCCACTTCTGGGCTCTTTCCGGGACACTGACTAGCCCAAAACAAGCATTAGTTAGGGTTTCTCAGTATAGCCAAGCAAAATATGAGGCATTGTTTCAAATAGGTCAATAGGTGTACTTGCTCTATCCGGACGTGTTCACTATTTACTATCATACTGTCTGGTATACCAAATAAGCTATGCATAATTTCGGTATATACTTAATTACTTACTTACTTACTTAATTACTCACTTACTTAATTACTCACTTACTTAATTACTTACTTACTTACATACTTACTTACTTACTTACTTAATTACTTACTTACTTACCTACCTACTGACTTACTCACTTCTCCGCCCTATGGCCATCTGACATCCTCGGCCTACTTAAATAAGAACGCCCGTTTTCTTCCAAATCAATTGTCTACTTTCGCCATCTCTTAACAGCCATCTCCCCTCTATATCTTCCAGCCATCTCAATCTAGGTCTTCGCCTGCTTCTACTTCCCTCCGGTTCACTCTTAAATATTTTCTTAACTATCCTTCTCTGATCTATTCTCACTACATGTCCAATCTATGCCAATCTCTAATTTTCAATATCACCTACTATATCTATATCTTTACACTTCCTTCAGTTAGTGATCAGTTCTTACTCTCCATATTTCTTGCTCTACCACCGGCCCATACATTCTTTTTAATATTATCCTCTCCATGCACTCAGTCTTCTCCTTTCCATCTCAGCCACAGGCCATTTTTACTGCCAAACACTTTAATCGTTTATAATAATTTTAATAATTTTGGCTGTGTTTAATATATATCTTCTTCAGAATGTTTTAAAGACCGTTTGTGAACGTGAGGATAACCTAAGATATGTCGAAACATATAATTCTGTGTAATAAATTGATTTATGTTCTTTATTTCAGTAACACACCAACAAATGCACATATATAGTCTTTAATAATCTAAAATTTACATTAAAACACCTAAAACGCTCCTACATGTTTCGATCATACGATCATCCTCAGGGAGCTTACTTTGTTCCTTGCTAAAATTACAGTTTAAAACACTCTGTGATTTACTTCGTTATATTAATTTGGTGCTGTGGCAGCGTGTCGTGTGTTGTGTGTGAGTCGTACGGTGTTCAGTTGAGACCGGCTGTTGATGTGCGCTTGTTGTGCCGTATAGCCTGAGACTGGCAAGGAACAAAGCATGCTCCCTGAGGATGATCGTATGATCGAAACATGTAGGAGCGTTTTAAGTGTTTTAATATGAATTTTAGATTATAAAAGATTATATATGTGCATTTGTTGGTGCGTTACTGAAATAAACTACAAAATGGACTTTGCAAAGATAAAGATGAATTATGTAGTGTTTGTGCAGATATTGATATATAGTTTTATTGCTGAAACTTGGATCTACATTTGAATGTGTGTTATGTAGTGTTATGTAGAAGAATAATGTAGTTTGTTTGTGCATTTTCTCTTTGAATTCACATGCCTGAACCTTAAATCGTGTACGATATGGCCGCCGGCAGTCAGAGTAAGTTATTCGGAATCAAGCAATGTTTGTGTGCAGTGTAATACCTGGGATCTTCCAAACGTACCCCAGTTTTGTTCGCCTATTTTATGTGTCTATGGAAGCCTGTGAAGACACGTGTTTCCATATCCGATTTAATATTCTGCAACAGAATCTGGAACACTCAGCCATGCATGAAGTTGAAAATTCCCGCTCTTCGAGTGGTTCTAGGAAAGTGGTTCCAAAGGATGGAACAAGGGAGTAGATAAAATTGGCAGAACAGAGCTACAAAATGTGTTCGATGCCAGAAACTCAAAGTGTCTTTACTCGGGAAACCGGAATACAAATACATGAAGCAATTCTGGTTATGTATTTGGAGCAGATACTGGATAAATTCAATTTTTCCCTCACTGCACCATTTTGTCGATCATTACACCATTTGCTTTCCGTGAGTTATACTATTGTATAAAAATAGCAGGGATTATATTAGTGCTGCTGTTGCTGCTGCTGCTGATGATGATGCTAATGCGTGATGATGGTGATATTTACAATAAAGGTAAAGATCACCCTAAAACAGGCCATGAAATCACAGTATGGGAGTAGGGGTAGGTAGTCTGCGCTACGCCCCGGCTGCTTGACTCCCAGGAACCATCTGGTATCCGTTGTACAGGAGGGTAAGTGGGCCCCAGGGACAGTTTGGAGGGTGCTGAAAATTACGTCCTCACCGGGATTCGACCCTCGGGTCGTTCAGGCCATAGCGAGTCGCTGTACCGACTGAGATATACAATTTCTGGATGATAGTGGTAAAAAGGTGAAGCAATCCTTGTACATGTCTGGACAGACTCTGAGGTTTCCAGGAGTTTGAAGTTAGCAGATTTCGAGGCATCGGCACGTAAAAGTGTTAAGGTTTTCAGCCCTACGCGACGGCCTCCTTTACCCCCAGGGCATATTCCTGGTACTCATTGCAGTGCCATAGTGCGCCCGGAAGGAATAGTTCAATGAAAAATTCAAATGACACCATCGGGAATCGAACCCGCGACCTTTCTGTGCTTCAACAAACTGCGCCACCGCATACCCCGGCTGGTAGTGGTACATGGGATAATTAACATTTTGACGCCTAATGTCAACTATAGTGGTCGTACCGCACCGCTAACCTCTAAGGTTTCAATTTATATATTTATTCAACAAATATATGTACTGAATATTTTTAACACGGTATATACTCTCGGTTATTTCCTCTTCAAAATGCAGTTTGTTTCATAATTATAACGTATTTTTTCCTGTATTATTCACATTTTTTATACAGGGTGTGCTAAAATTAAAAAAAATAATTCCGGCACCAAAAGGTTAAATTAGTTAACTTCCTTAATTCTAATGCTAGCTAACAGCAAATAGCGTGGAATAGGCGTGGACTGTGAATGTGTATAAAGATGTTCGTTAGAGTTTAATAGTAAGAGTAATCTAAACGCCGACTGAGCTGTCGCTGCCGGCAGAAGGAAGGGAAGAAAACAGGAAAGCTGTATATTTTCAATAAACAGCAGTACCAAAGAAACTGGGAACGTCAGGAGTATAATTGATTTGTAATTGGCGTACGAATGAAACGTAATCATGATAAGGTAGGCAGTGTTGGTTTTAGTGCGTTCGCTTACCCATTGTTGCCAAGAAAATGCAACAATGCCTTCCATTTGTATAGTCGACGCACATGTATTGTTAGCAACAGCGTAACGAATATTGAAACGCTGCCTTAGAATCACAACAATGCGTGGTCCGTATTGTGAGCTGCACACCTCTCCGTCGAGAGTATGGCACACACTCCATATATTTGTTCACGTGCAACGGAAACTTGGAATTAATCAACAGATTTGCATGAATATCATAATTGCCGAGAACTAGTAGAGGCCAGTTGAAATGTGATGGCAAACGTGCAGGAACCAGATTTCGTCTTTCGGCGAAACGGACGAGTCCATTTAAATCGGCGGGGGGGGGGTCAGTTCAGTCGACTACTGGCAGCCGAGGTGTGCGCATCAGCGGTAGTAATGCTGGATACACCATGTTCCGAGGTAGTGGGAAGGGTACTGGCTACCCACTACATTCGAGAGTTTCCCCTTCACTTCCCCTCCCGTGCGTCACCATGTGCCATCATATTTCAACTGAAATGTAACTATTTGTCGAAAACAGCTTTTATTTGATGTTGGAGACCTAAAAAGATACATTTTCCGGCTTTGAATAAATCCGTAATCAGGCTGCAAAAGACAGACAGAACGTGTAAAGAGAAACCAACTGTCTCTTTTACTGGACAACAGACAGTCATCTAAAAAAAAATAATAAGTGCCAGTTGTTATATAGATACGGTTGTACCTCATGATGATGGACCTAGATACGCCCGAAACATGTAGGGGTTGAAGAAATATACAAAGAATAAGATGGTTTTTCTTTACACGATTATATCGAGATGTGATTTCAACAAAATATAAAACTTATAGAAGTCGATTATAAATAATGCTGGTTAAGACAAGAGTTCTCAGAAATGTCACATTTAGTGAGACACAAGCGTTAATTAACCTTAGTGGTCAGTGTTTCTGGCTACAGATACAGAGGTCCCGGGTTCGATCCCCGGCGCTACCAGATTTTCTGAGTAGTAGTGGGTCTGGAACGGGGTCCACTCAGCCTCGTGAGGTCAATTGAGG
>Ga0123354_10021189_pt1 | contig 10240 bp, 3 predicted proteins | sample TergutLab28metaG_2_FD_97872 | JGI IMG/M metagenome (GOLD analysis project Ga0123354, IMG submission 97872) | Labiotermes labralis P4 segment gut microbial communities from Petit-Saut dam, French Guiana - Lab288 P4 | ecosystem: Host-associated > Arthropoda: Insects > Digestive system > Gut ...
GAGCCAGAGGGGATCCACTGAGGGAGCTGCGCACGCCACCGCAGAGAACGTGCCTACAACAAAACCGGGGGGGGAAGGCCAACCCCCCCCCCCCCCCCCAGACGCGGGATTTGAAACCGCAAAACCAGCAGCCGCGGTGCCTCAGTCCGACGCGCAAAGAAATAAACAATTTAGTTCAACTAGTTTCGTAAAACAAGTTGTAACCTTAAATCACAATTTACGTAAAATTGCGTTAACTACCATACTTGTTCCAGCTAATTATAGATAATCTGCACAAAAGATTTCACATACGTAGCAAATGTGCTGTTGTATGTCTACATAATGGATTACAGAATGTCAGGTGGTGAAGGATGTAATGTGTGACCGAAATTAACGCACTAGTATGGGATGAAAAATGGAACGGAAGTGTGATGATAATGGAAGAACGCTAACACTACAGCACACATGTATTCCCTTTAGAGTGCTTTCTGTATAATCATAAGCCGATGAACTGAAATATATCTTCATAATAAAGGCTTCAGTCATGGACGAAGAGAAAACCTTATTTTGATTAGTGTCTGGCTACTTAACGATAGCTTGTAACTGCATAATTTTTATAATGTTAAATGGAATAAGGCAGGCAATGTACGTATAAACGTAACACTGAGGTGCGTTCGTGCAGCCAGTTTTCTAATAGAAAAACAATAAGTATTACATAATCTGAGTGTGTGTCTGTAGCCTTTTGTATTCAGCATTCAATGCAAATGCACCGTATTGTAACCTGTAACCTGTGCGACAGTAAAAAATTTTTCCGCATTATCTAAATAACTGCAGGAATTCCTAAAAAAAAAAAGCTACAGAACCTAGAATGTATTTTGATTTTCTCTACAAATTTTGTCACAAACATTTCTCATTTTAAGAAGATTTGAGGGAGGTGTGACAAAAAAATGTACATTGGGTCTTCATGTAAAGCACTCATTATTCCCGTCAGATTTTAGTGAAACTTGAATTTTTTGGGCATTTTTTGGAAAAATACTTAGTTTCATGACAATCAGTTTAGTGGGAGCCGAGTTGTTCCATGCGGATAGATGGACGGACGGACGGACGGACAGACGGACATATCGAAGCTAACAGTCGCTTTTCACAATGTTTGAAAATCGTCTAAAACGATTTTCATTTATTTCGAAACAAACATTTTAAAGATTTAAAACACTCTTGTGAAATTAGGTGACGTGAAAATAGTTACGAAATACCATGTACAGAAATATAATCTATGGCTAAGAAGAACATTTCAGTGCGCAGCACATGCGATATTTTCTTATGTTACCAACTGAAGTAACTTTATGCTAGAGAATACCAAATGAAGAAATAACATAACTGCTGCAAACTGAATATATTCTGTAAGAAATAACGTGACTGTAATTAGGATTTAAAATAGTCGAAAACACCAATCAGAATGCTTGAAAAGTCCGAAAAAAAAGAGAGAGGCGTGAGGAGACCTAGAAGTAGTCGAAAAGATTTTTTTTAGAACTTCCGGAATGTTGGTATATTGGAACTTGTTTTTGGCAACCAATCCATAATTTGGAGGAATGTACGTTTAATGGCTAAAAAAGAATGAAATCATTCTAAGTGATTCTCATTAAGGTATAAACCGTAAAATAATAAGCCAACTTCAAAAAATTACTTCTTCAGATTTCTAAGTTTCTTTACGTTGCTCACAAGAGCCCCTCACAAATCCAAGACCTGTGCCAGATAAATCCTACCCACTCGCATACCTTTCCGCTTTGATGTGTTCCTCCCAAATAAGCTATGATTTCTCAATCGCTCTCTTATTTTCAGTTCTTCGGGCTAAAATTCCCTATGCATTTCTGTATGGTCCATAGACATTAAATATACATAAGGCCAACAGACACTCCCTGGTAATTTGTACTATCCAGTAATTTAATAATTATTCGTAACATCGGTATCCTGTGAAGAGTTTCTTTCCGAAAGCTGTGCAGAAAAACTAACGATTCTTTTTGTACGACCTGCGCATAATATTAAAGCACATACAGGCAGTCGTGTCTATTCGTCCGTCTGTCGAATTTTCGTCTGCAGAACGGTCGGAGGAAATTTGATAAAATCTGACACAAGTTCATGCCCTCGGCCATTAGCCCATGTTCGATGTGAATGGATGATATTTTCTTATGGTAAACCGTAAAAGGCCGAGAAAGAAGTCGTCTTGTTTTATTTTAAGTTACTCTCATTTCATTTACCTTGCAAGACAAAGTTAAAAGGCTGAATTGTATCTAAAAATTCTTACATATTTCGATGCTTCAATCTTCAGGGAGTTCTTCTTCTTCTTCTTATCCCTCAGTCTTTTGATTGGTTGGCAGCTTTCCATCCAGATTTGTTGCAAGCCATTCTTTTCATTGCTCTATAACTGTCAGCTCCTGTGTTTCTAGCGACTTTCTTTAAGTATTGTAGTCGAGCTGTTCTCACAGCCTTTTTTTTTCTTCCAAATATTGCTCCTTCAGGGATCTAGGAAGTGAGTCATCCCCGTTTTGTGTGTGAAACTTCGAAAATTGTATGTAGTCAAACACAATTTGTCACTTGAGGTGTATTTAATGACTATATGATGAACAACTACATGTTTCGGCCTGCACTGGCCATCATATACTCATTAAATACACCTCAAGTAACAAGTTGTGTTGGACTGCATACCATTTTCCATCCTGCAGGGATGTTTACTACAAACTCGTTATGCCTAATTTTGTGCCATATCCATGAGAGGCTCTATTTTTTTTTTTAATTTTTAAAAGCAATCTTTCTTCTTTCGCCCCTTGAAAAACTTTATCATTCGTTATTCTATCCGTCCATTTTATTTTTAACATTCTTCTCCAGCACCGTCTTTCAAATGCATTTATAATCCTCTCTTCATTTTTTCCTACTGTCCATGTTTCTGATCCGTAAAGAGCAACACTCCAAATACAACTTTTTATACATTTCTTTTTTTTCATTTCCAAACTAAGGTTATTCGAACATATCAGTTGCTTTTTATTATTAAACATAACTTGAGCTTCACGTTTATTTCACCAACACATGCACCTGTGATTCACACAATATTAGTGTTAATACATTAACTGTTAAAATGGATAAAACACTAAAAATATTGGCACTCCAACATGTTTCGGTTTTCCATAAAACCATCCTCAGGGAGTTATTCGTGCCTATTAAAGTTACTTATGTCCATTATTCTTTTCGAAGTAAGGCACGAATAACTCCCTGAGGATGGTTTATAAAAAACCGAAACATGTTGGAGTGCCAATATTTTTAGTGTTTTATCCATTTTAACAGTTAATGTATTAACACTAATATTGTGTGAATCACAGGTGCATGAGTCGGTGAAATAAACGTGAATTAAGCAATATGCACGGTGCAACAGTGAAATAACTTGAGCTTCTTTAATTCGTTGTATTATATCTTCTTTATTTTCCCCATCTTCTGTAATTATACTGCCTAGTTACTTAAATTTTGGTACTTGCTTTAGGGCGTTGTCATACATTTTAATATTAGTATGTTCAAAATCTTTGGAGCAAACCGTAACTTCTGTTCTTTTTTTTTTTAATTTTAATTTTGTAGTTACTTTTTCAAAATATCATCTAAGCTTTCTAATGCTCTTTTTAAATTTATTCCATCTTGCGCTATAATCGCTGTATCAACTGCAAACCTTAGCGTTGAGTTCTTCTGATATACCAAAATTACAAGCCAGTTAAATTGCAGTCCTTTGATACATACATGAAAAGTGTTAGAAGAATATCGTTACCAAGTAATTCATATATTGCCGATGTTACATAGAGATACAATTAAGTATTAAATATATTGTGCATTTTTGGGGTATATGTTGTACATATATGCAAAATACATGGTACACACTTTTTCAAAAAAAAAGTTAAACTTCAGTTTCTAAGCGATGACTAGAAACTAGTAATAAATTCTTTAAATTCCCTGTAGAAAATCATTAGAATCCGTACTTCGTTGTTGAAGAATTTAAAATGCCAAAGATTTGTAACACCATGTATGCATAAAATCTTTCAAAGTGTTAACGTATGTACGAAACTGCTTGTGCATTCCGCGTGTTCATAGTCTTACAAGGCCTTCTGACTTCTCCTGCCAAAACTGTTACAACAGTGCACGTTACTGCACTGCATGTTTATGTTCCAATAGCTGAAATTCTATGAGAACAAAAGACGCATATAAATTGTAACTTTAAAGTCTAAGATATCGTGGTAGCTATTGTTGAGACGTGAATGGAAAACTGAACGCGATCTCAATGACAGACCGACTTCCGTTGTCGCCAAAAAGGCTACGGACCAGCACAATTCTGTGTGAATAGAAACCATTAAGAAGTCTGCACTTACTGGAGCGTTAAAGAAGTGACATGACCTACAATGCGGACACCGTAGAAATGGACCAACTGCGACATCGCATTCTCTGAACATTACTGTTTGATAGGGACTAACGACCAGCTGTGTTTGAAGATTCTGCTTTGAAATGTACCTTCCACATGTGAATCAAGCGACTACATTTTAACACCAATAAGGTGCAATTAGAAATATCGGCTTCTAATCTCCGCCCAAGGCAGCGACAAAACTGGCATTCATATTGTGCGTACTGAAGTCGAAACATGTCGTTACGTTAATATTGCGCTTTGTGCAATAAATATCATATATAGCATATAAATATGATATATAATATAGTATAGATATAAAATTTATTTGTAACAAAGCGGACTATTGAAAAACAGTGAATATTGTGTTTTCCTCGGTAACTTCAATCGAAATCCAAGAAACGTTAAGTGTCAATCTAGCGGCAGTGCAATAGGAATGTGCTTTATTTAAGTAACACACCAACAAATGCACATATATAGTTTTTAATAATCTAAAATTTACATTAAAACACTTAAAACGCTCCTACATGTTTCGATCATACGATAATCCTCAGGGAGCATACTTTGTTCCTTGCTAAATTTACATTTTAAAACACATACTTCGTTATATTAATTTGGTGGTGTGGCAGCATGTCCGTAAGTAAAAATAAGTTTACTAAATACATGTAGATTGTTAAGGCAATATAGCAATAATTCAATGTAGTAAGAATAATTATTATACACATATTATTAGCCCATATTGGTTAGAGCTTGAATTGTGCTTATCGCGTGTTATGTGTGAGTCGAACGCTGTTCAATTGAGATCGGCTGTCGATGTGCTTGTTGTGCCGTATAGCGTGAGACTGACTATGGGCTACATAGAAGCATTTTAAACTGTAACTTTAGCAAGGAAAAAGAGTATGCTCCCTGAGGAAGATCCCACGATCGAAACATGTAGGAGCGTTTTAATGTAATATTTAGATTACTATGTGTGTGCATTAGTTGGTGTGTTACTTACATAAACTACAAAATGCACGATGCAACGATAAAGATAGGACTGTGCTCATTAGCCAGTAAGAAGAAGTCATGATACCTTATATCCTCACTGAGATGGTTTACTTATTCGCTGTGCATAAATAACGTACAATATTTTAATGTGAACATCTCTTCCATTAGGCCGCTTTCAAAATACTTTTCCTCCACATCATCTGTAACATAGGTACATTCATGTTCGTTTCGGCTATCCAACTATCCTCGGAAGGAAGATAACACTAAAAATCAAGGTACCTGAATGGCGTTAAAAGGTTTCAAAATAATATATTAAAATCTGTTATGCATAAAATGTATCAATCTATTAAATTTATTTTAAAATGAAAAATTAATCATTCGTATTATGCTATAAAATAACTTCAGCCAAATTGATGTCGTTAAGTTGCCTACGACTGAATAATTCTCTTACTACCTATATATATTCTCAAAAAAAAGTTGGTAGTTGTAAAACGTGTAAGTGGAGTTAGCCGAAATTTGGTAAATCTGAAGTTGCATAAGGGCACAAACAGAAGATATACTAGACATGGTTTTTGCTTGGTTCTTTTGTGCTGATTGTGTGCAGTATTATTTCAGGCTGAATGAACAGTCGTGTGCGGGCAGATAAAAGTATATGCAGGTACTAATACAGTACAGCTACACCTATGCTCTAGTAACGGTTTGCGAAGTTCGAAATTGCACGTACAGAATGACAGTAGGGGCGTTAGCACGCTGAGGCAAATTTAACTACTTATATGGACTGCTTGCTGCAGAGTGACACCGGACAGACTAACAGTGTAAAGAAGAGCTAACAATGACGTAACACAAAACGTTGCAGACAGCAATCAGTGTCCTGGTCTGTGACTGAGCCAGCAACCTTCCTAATATTACGTGGCAGTGCTAACAACTTCACCGCCCAGATACGTTCACAAGTTTGAGCTAACTTTATACAACCCATATTTTCTTCCCGACAAATCGCGTATACACACACACACACACACACACACAAACACACCGATAAATCCAGCTCTAGAAACTCCAATAACATGAAATTATATATATATTGGAATCTCAACGAAAATAACATATTTCATGCGAACCTAACGCAGTTACCAACGATTACCCGAACATACCACTGCACAACACGTCGAGTTTAAGCAACAAGCCGAAATTTATATCTTCCAGAATGAAGATAATAGATCATACCCCTTTAAACACCAAACGTGTTTAACCCTAAATGCCATATATATGTTTTATTCGTTTTAACTTTTCCATGTTGAGATGCATTTGGTGACACCAAAGATGAGATCTCAATTTGACCTCCCATTACGGACGTAGCTGTTGTATTTTGAATTTTATGTTTTTAACGGCCTGAGGATGACCACTTAGTAGTCGAAACATGTAACCGCACATTCCAATTAATAACTATTTTATATAATACTATATTTTCCGTAATAAACTCTCTGTCCTGTAAATAAAAATAAACGCTTAATGAGATCTCCATATGCTCTGCGAGTTCTCTCATTTCAGTTTCGAAACCACTTCTCCAATAGTCACGTAATCTTCTCTGAATATTATGATATTAGATGAAACCTTAGAGCAGAAACTCCTGGAAAACTTTGAAATGGTTGCTGGAGAAGGATGGAGAAGATCAGTTGGATTGGACGGATCATGTGAGAAATGAAGAAGTATTACTTAGGAGTCAAGGAGCAGAGGAATATCCTACATGAAATAAGTAAACGGAAGGCTAACTGGATTGGTCACATTTTTCGTAGAAACTGCCTTCTACAACGGGCTATTGAGGGAAAGATAAAAGGGGTGATAGAAGTGAGAGGAAGACGAGGAAGAAAACGTTGGAAGCTACTGGATGACCTTAAGGAAAGGAGAGGGTACTCTTATTTGAAGGAGGAAGCTCTAGATCGCATTATGTGGAGAGCTAGATTTGGAAGGAGCTTTGGACCTGTCGTAAGACAGAATACTAAGTGATGGTGATATGAAACCGTAACGTCGTAATTCTTAATTTCCTGCCTACGAGCGAACTTGTGAGGCTGAAGCTATATTAGCACCTCATAGGCCCAGAAACGATACACGTTAACATGATTTTAACAAATTCGCAGTTTCTTTTCGAGGAAAAAGGCTTCATGTAATGTAATACAAAAATGTGACGGCTTTGCGAATACTTAATTTAGCTTTGCGCTTGATTCTGATAAGGTATAAAGCATTCATTTTTACTATTTTTATTTGATGAGGAATTAGGTTAAGAATACACCTACAAAACTCCTTAAAAATATTGCCTTAAGCTAAAATTAAAAATATAGTGACTTTGCAAAACTTTGAATTCATGTATAAGAAATGGAATATTTTCTTAAGAAACAAGCTTCTAGACAAAGAAAGTAAACAAGAACTATAGTAGTGGTGGATAACTGGAAATACGAATGTAGGCAGCATGATTTAAATTATATTCGGAAGGTTTCATGTTCGAAGTTTTATGAATTCTTCACTGTACTTCGCAGTAACAATCATATATATAATGCGACTTCTTAGGTAAATAGCATAGTGACGCATTTCTTCGCCCAGGGACTTTGGCTTCCAGTAGGTCATGGAAGTAATGTGTTCATGCTGAAAATCACTTAATTATTCCAGCCCACTTGTTTCTGTTCTCCGTGGAAACACTCCAATTCGCATATAAATAGGCCGTTCCGGTCAGCGGAACGCGTTCACTCTAATTCTGAAGTGGCATTTCCAGCTCTTGAGTTGCCTGCAATTCTTCCGCTCCTTACGTCACTATTCCCCGCTTCGCCGTTCTTTGGCATGGACCCGCTTTACTAAAGTGGTATGGTTGAGTACAACAACAGGGGAAGCCCATTACGCAAAATCCAGCGCTATTTTCTGATGACCTGCTAATGGTCTTTTACCTGCTTGAGTGCTCTGTACCTTCTAGAAAGAGTCTACATAGAGGTGGAATGTAAAATCACAGCTCCCTTCTTCTCTGTCTTGAATATAGACTCAAATTTTAAGGGTTATAGGACTTGCGAATTTTTTTCTACATTCAAAGAACGAAGATTTTTTGTTTCTTGATTCTTTGATTATTTAAGGATTTAAATTTTAGGGATTGTTCTCTGTATCTCCTGGTGTAACAAGAAAAGTTCTGTATTTTCTCACATAATGTATTTCTTTATTTCCATACATTTATTACAATAATACATTTTTTTACCCTCTACAACCTTAACAGACTTGTCTTTAGAGTGAGAGCGAAATTTACTCTTCTCTGTGAATTAAGAACTGACTCTTTGTACAGAAAGCACATTAATTGTAGTTTTCAAAGGGGTGATTACTCTTGTGAAATTTATAGATTTGCGGCGTCGAATGAGAAAATGTTGTTTAGTGGATTTGTAAATATGTGGAAGGAGTCATTGAGGAAGAACATGAAAATTTTTTCAAAGTAGCCAGTCTATGGAACTATATTTGAACTTACCTATTTAATATTATTACTCTCTGCAAGGCCGCGGTAGCACAGTGTTTAAGGTGCTGTGCTACAAATCGGAAGGTCGCTGGTTCGATCCCAGCTGGTGTCAGTGGATTCTTCATTGACATAAATACTTCCGATCGCACTATGGCCCTGGGGTCGACTCAGCCTCTAACAGAAATGAGTACCAGGAGTATTTCCTGGGGGTAAAGGCGGCCGGTGCGAAAGGCTGACAACCTTACCACCATCCTGTGCTGTTGTCACGAAATCTGGGAACCTTAACTGCCTGGAACCCTCTGGGCCTGTCCAGGCCTGTAATGGGACTGATTTACCTTTACTCTCTGCAAGGCAAGGTTCGCAGAGAATGGAACAAAATAAGAAAACTCAGCCTAATGCTGTGAAATTTAAGTAAGCCACCTGCACAAACATGCGTGGAGATAAATGCGAACATCGAATTAGTTTTGAAGGGTGGTGATTCTGGCGGTAAGAATTTGTGAAGCAAGACGTAGTCACCATAAATGTCCAGGGCTGCAGGTCAAGTGCAGCATGCTAGGAGACAATTGCCACTAAGTCACATAAAAGTTAATGACACTGCTTCCATCGTACTGTGAAGGTCTCGGGTTCAAATATCAGTTCGGAGACTGGGCAACGTGACAGAGGCTTTACGTAGGTTTCATCGGCATTTCCAGGCAAAACTTCGGATATGACTACGTTCCTTTACAACTGTTTCCTCCTACAACCTTTTGCACGTTTTATTCTCTTATTATCCCTCACTCGAAGTAAAGTACACGTACACTGCCTCACTGACAGAACCTTAAACCAGACACGAAACCAAATTCACTTAGCTTACTTCAGGAGTCTGTAGCTTGCTCTAAGGACAAGCCACATTCATATGGGTTCTAGTTTGAACGAAGGCAGCAGAATCACTCAAGCATGCTCTGGCCCAACTGTCCCTTCTTCATTAAACATATGCGGTACTATTAAGAATTCCTCAAAAATCAATAAAATATTTACGTGCCGGGAATCCTATCAGTGGTACAGAAAGGCATGATGGATGGGATCAGTCGAGTCCATTACAGTGAGAGGAGAGTTCGATAGCGAAATTTGTCGGGTCCATTATAGCAGGAGAGAGGGCGTCCTTCATCGAATCAATTATGGAAACAAGTATTGGAGTCATATTTGAGGTGATGTTATGTGCGAGTTGTCAGCAGGAAATGCGTTTTAATAATAATAATAATAAACATGCCCAAGCCAGTGTGTGAAGAGGGAGATGTTACAGTGTTGTGGAATCAAGCAGTACATACAGACAGAGAAGTTACAGCAAATAGGCCAGATATAATAATTAAAAACAAAAAAGAGAA
>Ga0123354_10021190_pt1 | contig 10240 bp, 6 predicted proteins | sample TergutLab28metaG_2_FD_97872 | JGI IMG/M metagenome (GOLD analysis project Ga0123354, IMG submission 97872) | Labiotermes labralis P4 segment gut microbial communities from Petit-Saut dam, French Guiana - Lab288 P4 | ecosystem: Host-associated > Arthropoda: Insects > Digestive system > Gut ...
CAGCTGAGGACAGAGGAGAGAGAGAACTGGGATCTGAGGGCGGTAGCCCCCTAGTCAGGGGTTTCGGAAGCAGCTGTAATTTGGTACAAAAAATTTCATTTCATATAGTAAAATTTTCTTAATTTTTGGTATTTTAAGACTATGTATGATGACAACCATTTTTTTTTGTCATGGCTAATGTAAAACAATTGCGAATCTAGTTAGTTTTAGAAATGTTACTGCCTTTTTTCCAAACATCTTGGGGAGTTGGCGTCCTAAATTCAGTAATTTTTAACAGTTTTCACAATCGGGTTGATTTTGGCACGATTTTAGAAGGCCACTGATATCGATTGTGCTTAAAATGTCTTCCAGGCTTCCTCCGGGCAATTGTCGGACTGCTGCTTTATAATACTCGTATGTGTAAAGGAAAGCATAACGAGAAAAGCAATGTACGTTGAGGAGCGTTTTTTGCAACCATTGTTGCAGTAGAAAACAAAAAGTATTGCATATTCTGACTGTGTGTTGGTAGCCTTATGTATCCAGCATGCAATGCGCATGCGCCATTTTGTAATCTGTTGCCTGTTCAGTTGTACAATATTTTCCCACATTATCTCATAAACGGCACGATTTTCGAAAAACAAAACGTTATTGAACACAAAAAGTGTGTTTTAATTTTCCCTACAACTCCGAAACACTGCTGATGCAAGACGAACTGAGCGAGATCCTCGTATGATAAAAAATGTATATCGGTCTTGACATAAAGTACCCGTTATTCTTGTCAGATTTTAATGAAACTTGAAATTTCTCGACAGATTTCGATAAATACAAAAAATATCAAATGTCATGAAAATCGGTCCAGAGGGAGCCGAGTTGTTCCATACGGACAGACATGACGAAGTTAATAATAACTTTTCGCAGTTTTGCGAAAGCGATTACAGTACTGGAAACGTTTGTTGACAAAGTGCTGAACGAGAAACACGGGACAATTTACAGCGCACACAAGAGCGACGTCGGAGAGCCTCAAAAGTTTTCCTGTGGGGAAATGAAGGTACACTGTTAAAAAGTATCTTCGTTGAGCACAGTGTGTATAAATTATCATGTAACTCGATTTAACACAGGATGGCACCCTAGGGATAGCCTTTGGCAACACGATAACAAACTTCAGCGTAACATAAAAGCTGCTTATTTTTTTATCAAGCTGAATACTCATAAAGACTACGTATAAGTACCCAAGTACCCATGTTGGTTAAGAAGCACTGGAAATATTTTGAGAGCTATTAACACCGGAAATAAAAACGAAGTTTAGTGTGATTTTTAAGTGAGTAATGCAATTTTACTTACTCACGAATGGCACACTGAATAAGATCCTGTAGTGTTCCTTGCTTGGACCAGTATATTCTGATTAACACTTTAAAGCCTAGTGGATTCTATATCCTACCGTCCACTTTAATGCCACTGTATTTCGCATTAGCTTTCTGACGTCAGCAGTGTTCTCTGTGAGGTAAGAACTGAATCTTCATATACAATGCACAGCAGTTGTAGACTTCAAAGGGTTAATTATTTTCTTAACTTTACGGGAAGGAGAAGCATGACAGGGGGATAGCTAAAGGTCATTCAGCTGGTTAAAAAATTTTGTTTTTATGGAACTCACGTTCGTCACTGTGTAAATTATAAAGAGGTAAAATTATCCCAGTTGTTGTCAGGAAGGCATACAAGTGGAGAAGAGGTTCAGCTCTGCTCATTCCTAATCTCGGCGCTAGATGGATTGGTGTATATCACGCCCCGTCCGCTGTACTCCAGGGAAAGAATCCTAGTAGCCATTGCACAGGAGGTTGGGTGGGCCCTACAGCCGATCTGGGCCATTTAGAGAAGAGGAAACGTCTTGCCACTGCCGGGATTTAAACCCCGGGTCTTTTAGTCCCCACTACACCGAATACAGGATCCCGGCTTCTGTGGTACAAATTTTAATAAATGTGAAAGGGCACTGGCACTGAAAGAAATATTCTGCAACATAAGAAGTACAATTGTCTTGTTGCTTCGAAATTCCTCACGGCAACTAAGACAATACATTTAACATTCATAAATACAACGTCAGTGGATTTTTTAAGAAGAGCTGCAAGGAATCCAGACCAACAAAAGTGAGAAAAGAAATCATCAGAGAAAAATGCGGGTAACACAAACAATCCTGGAAAGAATGGAAAACATGTTGAAATGGCATGGACATGTGGCATGCATGGAAGATAACAGATGGGCGAAAAATTATCTGATCATCGGGACGAAGACGACGACGAGGACGACCCGAAATAGAGTAGGAAAATGAAGTTGAGAGGTTTATGAAGCAGAGGATTTTAATCGACGACGACGCTCTAAACCGACAACTATTGACAGTAACCGGTGCAACACCAGACAGACAGACAGATAGAGAGATAGACAGACAGGCAGGCAGACAGACAGACAGACAGATAGATAGATAGCAATAGAACGTAAGTAAATTTGGAAACATGCATGTAAGATTGGTATACGGCGTAAGCTTAGGCTATGAACTTTCCATATACTGTATATCCCTACAGGCCCACACACCCTTTATTACTGTCCCTTCTGAATAAAGCACTCCATGGCATTTGTAATCCCCCAGTATAAATGCACCGTGCAGCCATGACGCCCGTTCTGGTCCGTGAAGCATTGAAAGTTTGACATTTTCTGAACTGCCGCCCTCCAGGATGGGACAGACATTCACGTTACCCGTCAGTCTCTCGCATACAAAGTTTCCGGAGAGGCCCTAGATGAATGCTAGTCAGCCAGGATACAGAGTTCATAAAACGACTCGAGGCATGCTGGATGTTCGCGGGTTTATTCCCGTTAGAAGCAGTAATCATTCTGCTTGTCACAGGCTCCAGACCCGTCTAGGGCTTACCCAGTCTCTAGCCAATAGGTACCGGCAGTTTCTTCCCCAGAGACAAACCTGCCACAATGTTAAATGGAACCGACATACAAGGTTTAGAAAGTGTGGATCTTCACCTCATCCCCCCCCCCCTCACATGAATGCAAGTTTGGTTGCGGGGACTTATGGGAAATGTTTCATCATGCGAGATGTCAGGCTTCCTTAGCGGTATCGTTGAGGCCTTCGCCCTTCTGGAATGTTACGCGGTATAACATCACTGAAGATAGAAAGATTCTACTCCACAACAGTACATATGGAAGATGCCTGCACATAACTCTTTGTCAATACCCAAGAACAGCTGTAAACATTTATACTGTTCACGCGATATTATTATGCGCAACCTAACTTACTTCTCTCATACCAGAACCCGAACGATCCACACACTCGTGCAAAAGCTCTTGCAGACGATCGCCATTCATTTACATCCACCTCCAACTCACACAACTTTCCGTAAGGTCCGTCTTCATCTAGTCTTTCCACCTTCTTTATAGTCCTCCTGGTGACTGCTTCTGAAGATGTTTCCCCACCGAAATTCCTTAGTAGTACTGTTCCTTCCCACATTCTAACCAATACCCTGCTTCTCGTAGCGTTAGTGCCCCCTGTTCTTCCTTTAAATACAAGACCGCATTTCACATCCGAACAACACACCTAGCAAATTTTAATAATACGTCAGGCTGTTGTTGATACTAAGTGGTATCTGAGGCGAATGTTACCTAACGTCTCAGACTTCAAGGTAATAGACATGAGATTGGACCAACACGAATAAAAGTAACATTTGTCCTGAAAGTTTTAAGGCAAATTCCTGAACACCAAATTTCGCAGATATCTTGTCAGTATTAAGATGACATGGCATAACTCCGTAGAGGCAAGCTTTCCGCAATACGGATTTTTATAGTACGTACCTTGTGCAAGAAATGTACGGAATTTACACAATGATTCCAAGAGGTGTATTAATATAATCAGTTGTCTATGGAACATTCGAACATACAAGTTACAGACATGGCAACACCGGTATTCTAAGTCCAGACTAGGCTCAGAAAAAAATATTTACGAAGTTTTTAAGATACTTGTGGACGCCAGTTACCAACTGACATGGAGATCTAGACTGCCAGAGCGGAAGGCGACTGGGCCACCAACAATTCTTGAGACGTGTTGTAGACAACAGCTGAAATACGAACTGTTCAGGTGGGTTGGTGGTTAGAAAAAAGAACGTTTTACAAGTCGGAAGGCTTCAAGTACAAACCTAACTGTGCATGTAGAAAAAAAGCCAAATACTGTTTTTCCCTTCTCTCTCACTTCAGGTTCTTGTAAATGTGTCTGCATCGTTTCGTAGACGAATCTTACCGTCATTTTTCCTTCCTATTACGACGTAACGCTGGAAGCGCCGTGCCTCACCGTCAGTGCCCCCTCCTATCATGCCAGACGGCAACTAGCGCCATGCTTTCCCTCCTTCGCTTCGCAATACCCTTATCTCATTACGGCCCGCTACTAGCACCATGCTTTCTCTCACGGGCTGAAAACTTAGGTTGGTTAATACAACGGTTGCTGAAAGTGTAAGCACGGTAGTATATTTGTGTCCATCCGCGCATCCATTTGCGGAGCTGTTCAACGAGAGTTTGGTACTGGGGTCAACACTTGGGATGTTAAGTAAATTTGGTTTTGTCCCGTTTACCCTTAATGACCGATGCGCTACTTGGCGGATTCTCATTAACGCCGATGCGAATTTCACTGCAGTATAAACACTTGAAACGAAGACCTATATAAAGCCAATTTTTGCCCACATCCCGAGCTTAGATCTCGAGTAAGTCGCTGAATATTTATTACAACGAAGTTTTGGGGAAACGATGGAACATATATCTTATGTCCAACGCATGTTTTCCGCAATTCCTATGGTTTTTTAGATGATTAAATAGATGAGAGCAAGAAACCTAGAATCGTTATGCTATAAACCCTTATGTCCTTTTTTTAACCGGCAAAATCTTGTGGTGTTGAAAAAAAATAGTCACTGTTCGCCGTCTAATATTATCATCACATTTGTTGTAGATTTTGCACTACATTCGACATGTTTCGAAAGTTCTCGTTCATCATCAGTTGGTTCCTTAGGTTTCGCTTGGTGTTTTGACACGTGTTCCTGTAACAAACGATAACGCTTACTGGTGTCACTTAGCTTGCAGCGGCTATGAATGGTATGGTGCCGAAGTTCTGATCGCATTGCCTTTAGAAGTACAGAGTTATTCAAAATGATTGTCAGGGTTTTAACAACTTGTCATACACAATACACTTGAGATAGGAGTACATGTGTTTTTTTATTTAATAGAAAAACGCTCCTGGTTTTTGTTACATACCTTACAGGTGCTCCGTATGTGCACCTTTTGTGATTCTACAAACATCAACACGATAATCGAGCTCGTTCCAAACTGTTTGTAGCATGTCAGTGGTGATGGTTTCAATGGCGGTTCTGATTCGTACCTTCAGTTACGGGGTACTTGTGGTAAGAGGAGGAACATAAACCTGATCCTTGACGTAATTCCACAGAAAGAAATCACATGGGGTTGCATCTCGAATGTACTGTGTATGACCCCGACAATCATTCTGAATAACGTTGTACAGTAGAACACCACTTATACGGATTAATTGAGACGGCGGGCCATCCGGACATGCAAAATATCCGGTTAATTGGATTTTTCTTGGAAAATAGGTTACACTGGCAGTTTGAAGCTCGGCTGTTACTATTTACAGTATGTACCTGCGTTTAAACCTTTCGACCACGTCTGAATTGAAGTTCTAGAAGCCATAACACTGTGTTATACTTGGTCTCATTAACCAGTAATTTCAAGGCAAGCTAGTTTTGTAGAATTATCGACAAATTTACCCGAAGCGCCAAGCCGATCAGGACAATTGGAGTTAAGGATAACCAACGGTAAGTGGAGTTATGCCGTACGCTAAAACAGGCGCGGTAATCAGCAACACAGGGACAGGCTACGGGGATCCCCTGTATGAGGTCATGGCGCAGATAGGAACAAATTTACCTTTTACTTCACAAATTTAACTACGACAATCTAATGTTGAGACAAACAAACCAATACAACATTCCTATGCCAACCACTCATATTACTGAAGTCCCATTTTTAAGAGTCAAAGACACCCAAGAAGAAATCTTGGCCGTTGAAGTGGGATCGATATGCTGGGCCGAAAGGTCGGGAAAAAATCAACCTACACCGCGCAACAACCCACAACTGAAGATCTCTAATACGGCAGTCACTGACATAATTGTAAACAGGCTACACGGTCCATTAAGTCCGATTCACACCAGAGGAATAGGCGCGCTTCAGTAAACAGTCATCCTTTAATCTGCGCTGTAGTTGAACAGCCGCGTCGGCAGTAGCGATCATGTTCACGGCACGGGGTGTTACGAACAGGCGCAGCTCAGTGAAGGAAAGGAATATTTTCACTGACCGTGAGCGTACCCCTTGTGTGACTCCGGGGTTGCTGTCTTAGAAAGTTTGTTCAACCTGAAGGCTGGCTTCTGTATCCTAAATTGGTTTGTGGATTTCCTCACTTCCTCCAAAGAAACTATGAATGTTCCCAGATTTGTCCCACATCATACACTTTCATGTTTCTACGCAACGTTATGCAAAAAATCAAAGCAGTGAAAGCGTTGATAATATAAAAAATTAATGAAGTACATCAAGTTCTTAGATAAATCTGATGCAGATTCACTCACGTTATTCAGCCTTACATTCAGGGTAATTTTGCCGAAAAAATTAACTGATAGAATACAGCTCAAGAGCCTGACGTACAAGCCCTAGTAATTTATTATGCTATCCTTATGGTATTCGACATCATCGCATAAGGTGCAGGGTATGAAAGAAGAGAAGGGAGGAGAAGAGAGAAGAAAAGAAGTAAGAAGATGAAGAGAAGAGAGACGAAGAAGAGAAGAGAGAAGAAGAGAAGAGAGAAGAAGAAGAGAGACGAGGAAGAGAGAAGAGAGAAGAGAAGGGTTGACGTCGCTACGCTCTGACAAGCACCGCATTGACTCCCACCTATCGACGTCACGGACTTTAATTTCGTTTCGTTCCCAGACTGCTGGCAACTCAAATCAATAAGCCCAGCAAACAAAATCATAAATGACACAGCGTGTCTTGCAACTTGAACCTGAAAGTGTCCGCCCGCTTAAAAATCAGTATTAAAGAAGTATAAAACCGAAAAATCGATAATTGTTGTGGTGGTGGTGGAGGTAGTAGTAGCAGTAGTAGTATTAGCAGCAGCAGCAGCAGTAGTAGTAGTAGTAACTGGTAGCTGTAGCAGTAGCAGTGGCATGACCTAAAAATTCTTAATAATAATAATAATAATAATAAAAGGAATCGAAATAAAATTCAGTCACACTGTAATACAGGCAGGAACAACGGGTATGATTGATACATAGCAATGCGAACATTTAGGAGACACAAGGCAGATTCCTCTTTCGATAATTGTTTTCAAAAAAGATTCACTGATAGGCTAATATTTCAGTACACGTTTTAAAAATGCTCCTCCGAAAAAAAAACCTATCTACACAGTAAGAACTCAGCTCTTCAATTACTACGACGCCGATTTTCACTATATCCCTTGTTTTGCTTTATTCCCCATCTGTATTGCAAATTACACTTTCGACATGACACTTTGAGTTACCCATCCATTCGCAGTACTGCGTCTTGCATACTGCATTGGTCTGCAGTCCGAGAAATCTGGGTTCTCTGCACACTCAGTTCACAGAGAATTCGCCGAAAAATTTGGCACAAAATTACAGATATAGAATTGTATTCGGAAGATACACAGATTGAATGAATCCCTGTCAGATTCAGGGTACAGTGACTCTGGTTCACAGCAGTTTTTTCGTCACTACAGACCAATATTCGGATATATCCTTAAGGAGCTGACGACGTTCTTCTTCCAAAACCTTACCTATTCATTATTTTCATAGCATTCCCAACTAATTCTAAACTGGAACCTCTGAATTTGAAACACCATTGTGAAATAAATTTAGAATCACATTTTTTTTGAGTATATAGTGGTATATAATGGAGACACCGGTGGCGAATATAACCGGTAAGGCGAAACCATCCCCCTCTCCGCGACTAGACGTTTCGGAGAATGTCTGTAATTCTGAGCGACGTTAATCCCATATCTTTCAAAGTACTGCCTCTGTCAGACAGAACGGCATCCATTCCGGAAGAACCTAAAAATAAATTTGGTATTCTGTAAGTTTCGAAACAGGTCCCTGACCCTTGGGCCCCTCCCCCGCAACGCAATATGCGGAGGCCTTTTTTACGCCAATAGGAAACCTTTATATCTGAAACTTGCCCGTAGACTTTCAACACACACAACAGACCGTGGCGGTCGAATGCAGATTGGTAACGGAAACATCGACAATAAAAATAGTATGGAAAGAGTGAAAGTTCAGATAAAATTATCAGAACTCTTGCAGGTGGTTCAAGAAGCGAATATTTGCACACTGAAGCAATTACGAAGAAAATGAGAGATCACCGAACTGTAAACAGTTTTGAGACCTACAGATTACAGTGGAGGAATTGTTTGGAGAGAAAATACTTGACTTCCCAAGTCAGCATCCTGTTTGGACCCAGAAACAGAGGAAAAGCTACACGACCGGAAAAGAGATAAATCTCGGAGAAAGCTCGTAGTAAGTTAATGAAAATAAAAGAAAAAACAAGTGAGGCTTATTGCATCAATACGTCCATCCGTGCAAGCTTTTAGATTCCTTATACAAACTCTTTAGAAAAATTCACCGATTTTCATAGGCGTAATTGGCACACTATACCACAAAAAGTCAGCTTCAAATAGCTGAGGTCCCAACGTATGTGTGTACTTATAAAGTACTTACAATAAAATTAAATATTCAAAAAATACGGTGGTGGTGGTGGTGGTTGTAGTAGTAGTAGTAGGTTATCAGAACTCCTGCTGTCATTCGATTAATTTTATAGAACATGATGGTGTTAAAAGCCGAAACATGCAGTTAGGCAGACCACCGATAATGAAAGAGTCAAATTTACTACTGTGAATAACATTTCATGATTTTTGTACCGTACATTGTGATATAATTTTGCAACATAAACCAACATAATGCACACTTTTCAAAGTAACAGTGTAATTTAATTTTTTACGTCTTCTATATGTTTCGAACTTCATGGGTCCATCGTCAGGAAGACAGTTGTATTCGCAGTTTTTGTATGGTATGTTTATATGCACTGGTGTGGTAGACTTCCACTTCCTAGACCTTAGCATCGAACGCACTCTTCCACCTGCTAGGCTTCTTACACCAATGCATGTAAACATATAATACTAGAAACTGCGAATACAACACTCTTCCTGAGGATGAACCCGTGAGGTTCGAAATGTATAGAAGACGTCAAAAATTGAATTAAAATATTAATTTGAAAAGTGTGCATTTCGTTGGTTTACATTGCAAAATGTGGATTATATATTATTTTTTTGTCCTGAATATTCAGCGATCTGTAGGAACACTATGTGACGAAAAAGGAAATGAGGTAAGAAATTGACACAGTGCATTACCTACCATACCCAGTCACCGTTTATGTCGTGGAAAGTTTTGACTTGGAAAAACACGTTTACGTGTCTCACTTTCTTCACAAATTCTGCTGAAGGGATTCACTTCAGCTGATAATGTCCCACTACGAACAGCGCGCGACTGTACCTGCTATTTGTATTCAGGGATTTCACTCGAGTTAACTTCCAAGATATGCGAGTTCACTGCTTTGAATGACAACAGGAATAACGTTGGTTTGTCTACTTGTCCAGATAGAAGCTACCAAGGGAGAACAGAGAATTATGTACAGGCATAAACAAAGGGTAACTTAGTTTGGGCCCAGGAATTTTGGGCCGCTATGAAAAACATGCCGATGGACTCAGTCATACCCATAACGTATATGGACAATTTTCATGACAACTCGCATATACATACTTGATTTCTAAATTCAGCTCTATATGTAAACACTTTTCTTGTTTCAGTTCCCGTGAATACTTTCGAATTTACCCGGATAGTGGATGTTGTTCAGTTAGTGTAAAAACAATAATTTGTTCCGATGAGTTAATGGGCACCGTTATATTTGGGCCGCATGCTTTGCACAATCTTGGTATAGGTTATCCACGCCCCTGTTTGAGCCGTCCCAGTTCCAATATCTGCGTTCCCTTTTAAATGCTAATCCCTTTTCAATACGCCTTCTTTGCATAAGGTGAATAAAATGCATGCGCAACAGGGAGGTCTCACGCGTACGTCAATTTCTACTATTCGTCAGACATACC
>Ga0123354_10021192_pt1 | contig 10239 bp, 6 predicted proteins | sample TergutLab28metaG_2_FD_97872 | JGI IMG/M metagenome (GOLD analysis project Ga0123354, IMG submission 97872) | Labiotermes labralis P4 segment gut microbial communities from Petit-Saut dam, French Guiana - Lab288 P4 | ecosystem: Host-associated > Arthropoda: Insects > Digestive system > Gut ...
AACGGAGAGTATATACCATGTTTAAAATATTCAGTACCTATATTTGTTGAATAAATATATAAAATGCAACTTTAGAGGTTAGCGGTGCGGTACGACCACTATAGTTGACGTTAGGCGTCAAAATGTTAAGAATGATATTCATACAAAATATCTTCGATACGAGGAGTAAATGAAGAAATCGACCGTAAACACCTTCACATGGCATTGGCCGCAACAAACAGCGGACTGACCGGCTGTGGGCAATGCATCGGTCTTCGGGTCCGATATCTGAATGATGTGATTTATGGACAGACACAACATAGCGCAGCCTTACCGAAATTTATTGCGATAAATCACGCTACATTACTTAGACTTATTTTATTGCAGAAGTAAATGTGTCAGCTATGAATGATAAAGTTTATGTCAGACGTCATATATGTGTCGACACACGCATAGCATAAATTATGATTCAATAATCCACAAAACAAGCGCTAAAATAAAACGCTGGAAAATCTCTACATTAGACTACGAATCTATACACATTCCTTCAATTGGAAAAACTTTGTTTGCAGTTTCCATTTTTTGTGGTATTCAGGTATGCTATGACAGGCTAATTACAATTATTCGGTAAAATAAGCATTCAATGTACTGTTGTTATAAATTATATTCAGTGTTGTGGGTTCAAAATATCCTGTGTTCGAATCATGAGCACGTCTTTCGTATCGTGGGTACAGTTCGTGGTGTACCTGGACTCAGTAGTCGCCGGTCTGTCGTCGCAGAGGATCAGGTTCGATCCCAGGCTAGATCATGTGGGACTTTGGTTGGACAAAGTGACATTCAGACAGGATTTACTCCGCTTACATCAGTTTCCCTCCGTCAGGGCCATTTCACCAATTCTCCATACACACTTTGCATCCATCCATCCATCTCTGATTATATATTATCTAACAAGATAGATAAAGTACGTATGACGTAAAGTGGAGTGGCGTTCGCATAACCACTGTTGGAGTGGAAATGCAATGAGTATTACACATTCAGAGTGTGTTTGTAGCCTCGGGTATCCAGCATGCAATACGCATGCGCCATATTGTCGTCTGTGGCCTGTCTGGATCTACAATATTTCACCACATTTTCTCAAAAACGGCACGATTTTCAGGCAGAAAGTGTAACTGAACGTGAACTGTTTTTTTTCTCGTTCTATGGAGAACTGAGTGAGATATGATCGAAAATATCTATCGGTCTTCATGTAAAGTGCCAGCTATTCTTGTCAGATTTTAACCAAATTTACACGTTCTCTACAAATTTTCGAAAAATATTCCAATATAAAATTCCATTAAAGTCCGTCCAGTGGGAACCGAGTTGTTGCATGAGGACGGACAGAGAGACAAAATAAGCGAATAGTCGCTTACTCAAATTTTGCGAATTCGCCTGAAAAGTATCAGCGTCGTTCAATAAAACATTTCTCGCTCTGTCTTTATTCATTCTCTCTTTCTTTCTAGATCGGCATTTTTATAACTGACTGATTAACTCCATGGAGCAGAACCTTCCTCAGTAGCTAACAGGTCCTCAGCTTGTCAAGAAATTCCCCACATTTCACATAACCCATAATTTCACTACCGAATCCACCAAACTCTGCCACCTGTCCTGTCTCCAGCCTGACTCTCATTAATGCTGTACACAACCCTCTACATTTTTCTTCAAGATACAATTTTAATATTATCTTCCCATCTGTAATTTTCCATTTTCATTCTTGTTTTTTCTACATTACTTTTTTATTTAATTTACACATTACTGTGTGGGCCAGGTAGCTCAGTCGGTTTAGTGACTGACTACGGGCTGGACGATCCGGGATCGAATCCCGGTGGGGACGAGACTTTCCGCCCGTCCAGACCGGCCCTGGGGCTCACCCAGCCTCCTGTAAAATGGGTACCGGGTCTTTCCCGGGGGGTAAACTGCTGCCGCGGCGTGTTGCTGACCACTCACCCCCTTCTAGTGCCGCGGTCATGGAAGAGTAGAGCTATACCTCTACCCACCCTCTGGGCCACACCGGGCCTGTAACGGGATCACTTTACATTTACCTTTACCTCTACATATTACTGTAACCCCTTATTAGGTTTTCGATGCTTCGTGTCTTTTGCCATGTTTCTCTTCACTCCACACCTCACGCATTACAGACCCTGTTTCAGTACACGTAGGTCTAATTTAACGTTTTGAAGCCTAATGTCAACTATAGATGACGTACCGCACCGCTAACCTCTAAAATTGCATTTTATATATTTATTCAACAAATATAGGTACTGAATATTTTAAACATGGTATATACTCTCCGTTTTTTTCTCTTCAAAATGCAGTTTGTTTCCTAATTCTAACGTATTTGGTTCCTGTATTATTCACATTTTATATACAGGGTGTGCTAAAATTGAAAAAATAATTCCGGCGCCAAAAGGTTAAACAAATTAGCATGATTATAGCTAGCGAGAAACACACGTAAATTCAGGTAAGAATTATGTGACGTATATCGCGGGATCTTTTGTGGCTGTGACGTAATGGGTCGCGTGGTAACCCTGGAGACGAGAAACAAATATCAGTAGTTATGTGCGTGCTGGGAAAAGCATTCAGGGTCCACAGAATATGGCGCTCTCGAGGGTGACAGACAATGACCATTATTCCACCTCTCTGTTATTATTTTGTCAATTTTGTAATCAACAAGTCAGCTATGTAGCTATGTAGCTATGTAGCTATGGGTCACAATGAAAGGGCCCTCTCATGTACACTCAAACATCAGAACTCTGTCACTAACCTACCACTGTATCAGTTAATGGGCTTTGTATTAACATTCTCATGAATTAATGTACTAAATGATATATCGTCACACAATGAGTTAATCAATGTCACCATGTTATTGGCTCCGAAGGCACACACACACACACACACACAATTATATATATATATATACACACATTTTTTTAGCATCATTAGGCCCAATTTTTCAGAGAAAACTAGGAAAAGCATCGGTAAGGGAAATTTAACCAATTTTTGACTTAAAAAATGAAAAACCTACAGTATTTTGGGGATAAAATCAATCCAAAACTAGATTTGAAATTTCTCTGTTTTACTATTAGATATGGGGACCGCGGTAGCACAGTGGTTAAGGTGCTGTGCTACAAATCAGAAGGTCGCTGGTTCGATCCCAGCTGGTGTCAGCTGGATTTTTCATTGACATAAAATCCTTCCGATCGCACCACGGCCCTGGGGTCGACTCAACCTCTAACAGAAATTAATAACAGAAGAGTTTCTTGCGGGTAAAGGAGGCCGGTGCGTAAGGCTGACAACCTACCATTATCCTGTGTGCCGTTGTCACGAAATCTGGGAACCTTAACTTCCAGGAACTCTTAGGGTCTGTTCAGGCCCGTAATGGGACTGCTTTACCTTTACTAGTAGACATACCGTTCTGTTGTTGTGTAATTTTCCACCAGTTCTTATCTTGTTTCCGTACAATTCCCTCTTTCCAAACACAGTAAGAAATCAGATAAAGATAATACATTCTGCTGACTGGTAACAATAAACGTATGTTCACACAACGTGGCTTGTTGCTTCCGAACGGTCAATCTCTGACAATCTACTGTGAATGATGGGAGAGAAACTTATCATGTATATCAAAAAGATTCTTTCTTAATGTTAACCTTTCAGTGCCAAATTCGATGTACTGTACGGACCTTTAATTCCTCGCGTGGTGTCGGCCTCGGTGAATCGCCCAAACATCGATACATCTAAAGGTACCTTAACTTATAAACCCATCAACTCTGGGCAGTAGTTGGAATTTAAATCCCACCGCGAAAGAAGAGTTACTACCACGTGTAGAGAAAGTACATCACTGAAATATGTCAGTTATGCTGAGCTGTTAAACATGTCATGTGGGACATACGTGGAAAGGGCTGCGTGAAAAAGTTAGTCGGAGACGACCCGAACATTTTGTCACCAACTCATGGATCTTGCTTCACGACAATGCACCTGCTCACACGGCACTGTCTGTGAGGGAGTTTTTAGCTACTAAACAAATAACTGTGTTGGAACACACTGCCTGTTCACCGGATCTAGCCCCCAGTGACTTTTTCTGTTCCCGAAGGTAAAGGAAATATTGAAAGGAAGGCATTTTGATGACAGTGATGATATCAGGAGTAATACAACGGCAGCTCTGAAGGTCATTCAACAAAACAAGTTCCAAGATTGTTTTGAAGGGTGGAATAGGCGCTGGTATCGGTGCACAGCTTCCCAAGGGGAGTACTTTGAAGGCGACCACGGTGGTATTCAGCAATGAGGTTTGTAGCACTTTTACCGTTATGAGTTCGCTAACTTTATTGTCCGGCCACAAATATATAAATATATACGACTTCCAAAAGACGTAACCTGCATTTAGGATATTATTCTCGCCTGATGCCTAAAAAAGAAGACCAAGTGCTACAGACTGAATCTGTCTCGCTGCTCATCTCAGTCCGGTGGTGCAGACTCTTTGTAAAAAGGGCAAAAAAGGGGCAAAAAGGGCTTAACTCAGTATTTTCTCCCTCTTCCCTTTCGAAGTGAATTGTCAATAGAATGTCCCCAAATTATCATTGACGCCTATCACAAAAAACTTTCCTCACAAAATATTTTAAAATACGACCTCCCATTTTCTACCATTTGTTTCATTAAGTCCTCAAACCTGTTTTTCTTAAATACCAATTCGTTCCCAAATAACTCTCTCTGAAAATTTTCTGTGAGATAATCACCAACCTCTGGTACTGTCTGCTGACATTTATGTTGTCAGCAGTCATCTGTGCACATCTAGCCTAAAAAAAACGCATTTTAAATAACCCAAACTGGTGTCCTGATACATTCTGAATACAGTTGCCGCCACGCCCAAACCAACTGGTGCTCAAGTTTCATTTGTGCAAAGGGTAAGCTACCAACTGCCTAGCAGCGTTACCGGAATGTAGCAGTAGGCAGAAGCGCTCACTCATAGAGGATTGTATCTTCATTCTTATGAATTCTGGGAGAATGGAATGCTACATATGTCGGCAAAAGCGATAGTTATGTCAGTTTGTGAAAGTCGGTTCAGCATTGTAAGGCCACTAATTATGGGTATGTAGATGAGATGCAAGCAACACACTGGGAACTCCACAAACACCGTATCAAATCCAGTATCACTCCACGTTCTGTGCAGTTCGCTGACAGCATGTGAAATTCACAGATTTCCGCGTTACGTGGTCCAGTGACAGGTTTGATAATGAGCCTTGCCATGGAAATAAACAGCAAAGACTTTTGTATATGTGGTTGTGAACACTTTAAGGTCCAGTGTCAACAATACGTACTGACTGTTGTAACATTAGATAACGTATATTTTGCCTGTATTTTCTAATAATAAATACAGACCTCCTTAACCTTCTGACGCCTAAAGTCAATTAAAGTGGTCGTACCGCACCGCTAACCTCTAAAGTTGCATTTTATATATTTATTCAACAAATATAGGTAATGAATATTTTAAACATGGTGTATACTCTCCGTTTTTCTCTTCAAAATGCAGTTTGTTTCATAATTCTAACGTATTTGGTTCCTGTATTATTCACATTTTATATACAGTGTGTGCTAAAATTAAAAAAATAATTCCGGCGCCAAAAGGTTATTCAACAGTACGCGGTTCATTGCTCTAACGAAACAGTTCCATACCGTCTATAACGAAGGAGCTCAATGTTGGAATATAATACAGAAAACCTCACAAAAGAAAACCTTTGCCAGAAGGACGAACAGGTGCGTCCTGGCCCTTTAGAACCATAAACTTTCTGTTCCCCTCATAAAAAAATTCAATGCTTCGCACTTGACCCGTTTCTTCATCGTCTTCTTCTTTTGTCAGTGCTCCTTGCCTGGGAATAAAGTGAATGGGACGATGGGTCTGACTTACTGCATGGTGCACAGTCCTTCTTGAGAAGCTAACTGATTTGCAGCTAGTCAAGAAATTCCCCGCATTTCACGGAACCCTATGGTTCATTACCGCACTCACAAGCGTCCGCCACCTGTCCCTATCCTGGGCCAGCCCACTCCAGTCCATATACCCACATCCCACCTCATGGAGATCCATCCTAATATTATCCATCCATCTACGCCTAGGTCTCCCCAGTGGTCTCTTTCCCTCCGGTTTCCCCACCAAGACCCTATACACCCCCCTCTCCTCACCCATACGCGCCACATGTCCAGCCCATCTCATTCTCGATGGGTCTGACTACCCACCAAAATTCAGGGTCGAGGTTCAGAATCAGTGTCACTGTATTGTCATTCCCCCTCCGTGACTTCATGGAATGTGCACGGACATTACTTTAGCGACCTTTTGGGTACAAGAATCATAGCTACTGTCCGCACCAACATATTACTCGATACATAGCCCAAATTTCATCCACATTTGCTGGGCACAGAGCGCTAATAAGGGTAAAATTCACCCTAAAATCTAAAATAAAGACAGAAGTTGTAGAAGCGCAACTCAGTTCTTTCTTTGACCTCGGCGCTAGATGGATGTGGGTGGTCAACGTGACACCCCGGCCGCTTTACCCCCGGGAAAGATCCGGTACCCAGTGAATGGGAGGCTGGATGGGCACCAGGACTGGACTGGACTGGGGCGGAAATTTTCTCATCTACCGGGGTACGATCGCCGGACCGCCCAGCACGTAGCCAGTCATATACACCGACTGAGCCATCCCGGCCAACAGAGCCTTAATGTTATCTGCGGATATTTTTCAGCTTGCGACATTTTTTATTACGCTGCGTCTTTTGGTGAATTATTTCACGGTGTCAGCTCTCTTTATGTCTAAACTTGCTACGAATTTTCTATGGTTAGAAAACACAATTTAGTTAGCATTTTATGATCGTTAACGGTAGCCCCGCCCACACTCCCAACACGCGGAGTTTTTCATAAAGCTAATTTATAGAGCTACAGAGAAAGTGCTGTAACATCGAGGTGGGTTAATGGCTTGGCATAGAGCAGGTCTGCGTGTACATCGATAGCTGTCATGGCGAGAATGGAACCAAGAAGTGCATATGAAAATATCTGAATTTATTAAGTTATGAACGTTGTAAACCTTCTACGTTTTTCCATCACCTTTTGAGGCCATCTTCAGGGAGCCGCTGTTTTGAAAGCTATGTTACAAATACAACCAAACCAACGTACAAATAGAAAATATTAAGTTTCAAATATATTGTTCACGGTATGTGTTAATATACAAAATGTTTTAAAATATACATATATTACGAATCGTTTATTGAAAATATAAGATACTTTAAATTATTTAAAAATATATGTTAAAAAAAAAATATTGTGAATAATATATTTAAAATATATAATATTTTATAATGTCAAAAAATATATGTACAAACAAATATATATTTAATTGTGTTGTTCTTTGTATTTTTTGTGTGTAAATGTGTACTATACTACTGCCACCGGGTGGCTACGCAATTGTAGTTAACAAATATATCAATATATTGTGAATCACATACTTAAAATATAAATTATTTTAAAATGTAAAAAAAAATGTTAAAACATATATATATATATATATATATTGAATCATATACTTAAAATATAAACCATTCAAAACGTTAAACTAAAGAACAACGTCACAACACACATATATTGTGAATCGCATATTTAAAACTTAATATATTATAATTGCACATTTGTTTGATTGCCTTCACTATATATCCTTCGAAAACCCACCTCACTCTAGATGGCCTCGAAAGGGTAACCAAAACATGAACGAGATTTACAACGATTATAAAGCACTAATTTCAGATATTTTTCATATGAACTTTCTTGTTTTATTCTCAAAGTGCAACATCAGTTTATGTTCACGAAATATTTAAAATCGATCACAATATTTTGTTTCTCAACAGACCTGCAATCGATGACACACACACACACACACACACACGGACAGACGTCAGTGAGATATATCCTACCAGGATGCGAGGCAAAATGGTCGTCATGCATTACAGGGTTCATCTGTTTACCTTTTGGCGCCGGAAATATTTTTTTAATTTTAGCACACCCTGTATATAAAATGTGAATAACACAGGAACCAAATACGTTAGAATTATGAAACAAACTGAAAAAAAAACGGAGAGTATACACCATGTTTAAAATATTCAGTACCTATATTTGTTGAATAAATATATAAAATGCAACATTAGAGGTTAGCGGTGCGGTACGACCCCTATAGTTGATATTAGGCGTCTAAAGGTTTAAGATTGGAGATCAGCGACAAGCCTTTATTGTAAGATAGCAGCTACAGTCCACTGGCCGACTGAAACGGCCAGAAGAATGACAATATTGATACGTATCATTATACGTCACACGTAGCTCCAGAGAAGGGAATTCCTTTGACGGAAAACGCTAACGAAAGTTACAAAAGACCCTTTAGGACAAAGTATTGACGTTACTGTAATAAAACCGCGCCTTAACTCATTCACCTTTGCTGAATAACATATTTTGTACTCCGTAACAACCTAAACTCATGGTCGAAGCACGCTAATAAAACAATTGTGCGATTACGGCCGTATTTAATTACACACCTACAGGGTGTTATAATTAAAGTTTATTTCTTTTTTTGTTTGCCGCAACAATGAGCAAGGCGGTTTCGATTTCCGATGGTGTCACTGATATTTTTACTGACATAATCCTTCCGGCCGCACTATGGCCCTGGGGTTGACTCAGGCTCTGACAGAAATGAGTACCAGGAACATTTCCTGGGAGTAATGGCGGCCGGTGCATAAGGCTGACAACCTTACCACCATCATGTGCCGATTCTCTTGAAATGTGGGAGCCTCAAACTCCTGGAACCCTCAGGGCCTGTCCAGGTCTGTAATGAGATTGCTTTACCTATTAACAATCGGACAGGGCGTCCTCATTCACAAGTTTTCTAGATAACGCACAACGACGCATCACAGTCGGTAGGACTTCTCTGGACAAGTGATCATTTCGTCGCAGAGACCTCTACCTGACAACAAACTACACTCACAACAGACAGACATCCAAGACGCCGGTGGGATTCGAACCCACAATCTCATCAGGTGAGCGGCCGCAGACGTACGTCTTAGAACGCGCGGCCACTTGGGCCGAAAAAATGTACGTTTAATCTTAATAATTATTTCTAGCAAATTTGTAAATTATCTAACAGTGTTGAGAGACAGGAAACATGAACCCAAAATGTATGTGGCACAATCTATAACGAAGATCAAACTATATACAGAGGATTCTTAAATTAAAATCTACTTTTGATATATTTCTTTTCGTTCCACAGCCAAAAGGAGTGTGTTACAAATCCAACACACTGTAACCGGCCAAGGTCCGTAGTTCAGGTCTCGGACTAGGCAACCAAGAAGATGAGAAGATAAACTGGTCGTCAAGAATTGGCTAGTTTATATTGAAAGTGGAGAGGTACAGTTAGTTTGGTGTGCACACGTGCACCTGCCAGGCTATATGAATGAGACTGCTGAATTGCCCTTCGCACATGTGATATGATTCTCACGTTTTTGCTACGTAAGCTGTGAGCAAGTGTTCACTGATGGTATCTGTATCACTAAGGTTAACGCAAGGGAACAACTTTAACAAATCAAAATTCTATTGCGGAAGAAATAAGAGCAGATTGAGGTCAGGAAATGCTTGCTATCATTCGGTGCAAAATCTTTTGTCTTCCAGGTTGCTATCCAAAAATGTAAAGACCAAGATATATAGAACTATAATTTTGCCTGTTGTTTTGTATGGGTGTGAAGCTTGGTCTTTGGCATTGCGGGAGGAAAGGAAGCTGAGGGTATTTGAGAACATGGTGTTGAGGAGAATATTTGGACCTAGGAGGGATGAGATAACGGGGGAATTGAGGAGATTGCATAACGAGGAGCTAAGTGATCTGTACTCCTCACCCAATATTATGCGGGTGATAAAATCGAGAAGAATGAGATAGGCTGGGCATGTAGAGCGTATGGGTCAGGAGAGGGGGGTGTATAGGGTCTTGGTGGGGAATCCGGAGGGAAGGAGACCAATAGGGAGACCTGGGAGTAGATGGGTGGGTAATATTAGGATGGATCTCCAGGAGGTGGGATGTGGGTATATGGACCGGATTGGACTGGCCCAGGATAGAGACAGGTGGCGGACGCTTGTGAGTGCGGTAATGAACCTTCGGGTTCCGTGAAATGCGGGGAATTTCTTGACTAGCTGCAAACCAGTTAGCTTCTCAAGAA
>Ga0123354_10021195_pt1 | contig 10238 bp, 5 predicted proteins | sample TergutLab28metaG_2_FD_97872 | JGI IMG/M metagenome (GOLD analysis project Ga0123354, IMG submission 97872) | Labiotermes labralis P4 segment gut microbial communities from Petit-Saut dam, French Guiana - Lab288 P4 | ecosystem: Host-associated > Arthropoda: Insects > Digestive system > Gut ...
CCCCAAAAATAGTGAAGTTTGTGAGAAAATGTCGAAAAATGTTGTAGAGCGGAACAAGCCACAGATGACAATGTGGCACATGCTCATTGCATGCTGGATACCTAAGGCTACAAACACACACTCCGTTTGTGTAATACTGATTGCTTTTCCTTTGCAACAGTGGTTTCACGCAAGTTTCTCAGCGTTACGTTTATACACATATTGCCTGTATAGTTAAATATTTGTTCATTTTAAAGTGAAACATTGAAAATTTTAATCCAGTAAATTTGCACGATTAAAAAGATTTAAAGTTTGTTGCTATTTTGCTCAGTTTGTTGGGAAATCGAGTTAAACCCCCCCCGAGGATAATGAGCCACATGCATTTTAACAACTGTAGCAGTTGCATGTTAAATATTGCACGTAAGAGAATTTTAAATACGAAGCAAAATTTCACCAGCAATTTTTTTTCTGCTATTTTATTCGTTTAAAAATTGCATTTTAAACATATTTTTTATAAACACAAAGCTAGCTGTATAGTAAAGCCCCTGGCATAATTTCTTTTACTCCTTAATTTTATATTCTCTGCGTTTATAGGGACAGCAGTTTATGCAATTTCAGAAAGGCCTGTGGCACACGATGGCTAATTCGAACAGCATCGGTGGAAAGTGGCTCTATGATCTTTCTGCTCCCTTGATTACACAGACGCCGAAAATTCAAGAGTTTTGATTCACATTCGTATATTCGTTTTAAACAATTTATTTGCTCATCCTTAAAGCCGTAATAATATGAATTTCATTTATTGCATCTTCGGTTCACACTGAGCTAAATAAAGTTTATAACGTATTATTTAATAATTGAAGATTTTCCTTTATCTAAACTGTACGTTAAAAATTTACTTCCTCCCTCTTAGAGAAGACGGACAGCGTCCTTTACAAACATCCGGTTTTTATTTATAGGAAAAAATGGGTGTTTATTGTTAGGAATACATGTACATGTACACTCACAACACCACTTGGGAAGCGTTGATGATGTACTAACGTTCTAACACGTGGAACACGTGGCTACAATATGGCTCCAATCTGTTGCCATTGTAATCAGAATATGTTGAATCAGTCATTGTTTGAGCCTTCCTTTCGACCAAATACTCGTATTTATTAACCCGGAAAATGCTGTATATGGACTTGACTTACATTCGATTTTTCCCTGCTTGCGCCAGATATTTTCTTTTCAGCGTTTTTAAAGGAAACCCGTGTAAAACAATCGTTGTGCTAAATTAAGTGTAAGGATTCACACTATCTCTCAGAATCATAGAATATATTTATTAAATCAATATATTGGTATTAAAAACATAGAAGCTGCAATTGTAAGGCTACTCCTCACCCAATATTGTGCGGGTGATAAAATCGAGAAGAATGAGATGGGCAGGGCATGTGGCGCGTATGGGTGAGGATAGGGGGGTGTATAGGGTCTTGGTGGGGAAACCGGAGGGAAGGAGACCACTGGGAAGACCTAGGTGTAGATGGGTGGATAATATTAGGATAGATCTCCAGGAGGTAGAATGTGGGTATATGGACTGGATTGGGCTGGCCCAGGATAGGAACAGGTGGCGGACGCTTGTGAGTGCGGTAATGAACCTTCGGGTTCCGTGAAATGCGAGGAATCCCTTGACTAGCTGCAAACCAGTTAGCTTCTCAAGAAGGACTCTGCACAATGGAGTAAGTAAGTGTAAGGACTCATTCTATCGTGAGTGGTGTCCTGTCTTCAGGTGTGAGTCACTGAGGAAAGACGCAAGTATAGGATAGGAGCTGCTGTACCCGAAGGGTCACTGCTATACTATAGTCCAGCAACTAAACGATGTAGCAAGATTAACCTTTATACGCCTAATGTCTATAGTGGTCTTACCGCACTGCTAACCTCTAAAGTTGCAATTTTTCATATTTCTTCAACAGTTATAGGTACTGAATATTTTAAACATGGTATATACTCTCCATTTTTTTCTCTTCAAAATGCAGTTTGTTTCATAATTCTAACATGTTTGGGTCCTGTATTATTCACATTTTATATACAGGATGTGCTAAAATTAAAAACATAATTCCGGCGCCAAAAAGTTAAAGAGTAGATTACTCTCTTGAAATTACGTTCGTGATTTAATAAATGTATTAAATATTTTTCTCTTCTTATGAAATTTTGAAGACATTTACGATACTTCCTCAGCAAAACTACGTAAGTGTATAGGTTATTCATTGATTAAAAATTAACATATATTTTTTAATCTACTGATTAGTGTCATCTCTCCAAAGCCAGATGTTTTTGTAAATAATATACGAGCGTCGGTTAGAAAATATGTTTACATGGCTTGCGATTCCTTACTTAACTACCCACAAAGCAATAAAATTAAATCTGAATTCTTCTTATTACAGATGAAACTTCAGAAACCAAAATATTTGCGTTTTTTATTGTTACCTAGCAGACACTCGTATAAGATTCCCAGCTCAGGGAGAAGAGTGCTGTAAACTATACAAAACAAACATAAATCTGTGTAGGTGAAAAGTCGTCACTCGTTATGCAAATTCCACGTAGCATGTAGGATAAAGACACTGTTAGTGAAATTCAGGAATTTTTAGTGTTACGTACGTTGATATATATACTCACCAGCAGGCTTGAGAAGATTAATAGCGAGAAAACGTGATGTTTAATGCTGCTTGCCTAGAAGGGAATAGAAAGTATTGAAATGGTGGAAATTACATTCACCACGAACCTCACACACTCAATTGGACATGAGTGGCTGAAGGATTCATGTAAACAAAATATTCTTATAATGAAAGCCAACGAGATGCATTATTTCAAAAATTTATTTCATAAAGTATTCTATATGTTTCGTACATGTCCACTGTCCATCATCAGGAGTATCTCAAAACTGTACATACGCAATAGGTATTTGTCATTCTAGTTCTAATGGCGTCTGCTAGCGTGGTCAGGATGGAACTAGCAGACACCCACAGAACTAGAATGACAAATATATATTGGGTGTTTACAGTGTTGAGATACCCCTGATGATAGACAGCGGACATGTACGAAACATGTAGAGTACTTTAACAAATAAATATGAGAAAGAGTGCAACTCGGTGGCTTTCATTATAAGAATATATCACGATAGACGTTCCTCTGAATGTCAAACTGAATATAAATATAAATATCCTATACTTTAGTGTTTCACTAGTAGCCATTCTTTTTTGTAGCCAGAAAAAATAAACATCTTTGAGTTCTGGAAAGAATACACAGCTGTACATAGTATGAAGAAATTTTTTAAAGAGGTGACCTGTCTGAGGATTAAAATCTTCCTAGTTTTGAAGTTGTGCCGTTGAGTTGGTTTTTATTTTTATTGTTACACCGTGCATGTTGTCGAGTTACTCAATTATTACACCAACCACTGCACATATATAAAATTTATAAAATTTACACATTAAAATATTAAAAAAGCTCCGACATGTTTCGGTCCTAAGACAATCATCAGGGAGTTATATATTCCTTGCTAAAGTCACACTAGAAATAGTCACAGATTAATTTCGTTGTACAGGTTGGGTGTTGTGGCAGCATGCCGTGTTGTGTAATGTTATGTTGCGAAGAGTGCCCTGCTACGGATGTGCATTCTGCATGCTGCCACAATACCCAACTTGTACAACGAAATTAATATGTGACTATTTCTTGTGTGACTAGCAAGGAATATATAGCTCCCTGATGATGGTCTTAGGACCAAAGGCATGCTGCCACCTCACCCAAATTGTACAACGAAATTAATCTGTGACTATTTCTAGTGTGACTTTAGCAAGGAGTATATAGCTCCCTGATGATGGTCTTAGGACCGAAACATGTCGGAGCGTTTTTAATGTTTTAAAGTGTAAATTTTATATATGTGCAGTGGTTGGTGTAGTGATTGAGTAACTCGTGTGGTTGAGTTAATTTTTTTAGGGTTTTCGAAAAGAAAGTATTATTTTCATCTTAAAGAGTTAAATTGTATATCATCTGCAGGGACTTTGAGGACGAAGGCTTTATATTTCAGCAAGCTGAAAACCAAGAACACAGCCACACGACGTCACATCACAGAACGAAAGACTAGACAGGAGGGTGCTGACGGAAAACGTCACGCTGTTGAAATAATACTAAAATTATTAAAGGTGTCATTATGGCTTTCCATCACGGTCTGTCATATAACTGTGTTCCGTACTCACTGTGTTCCAAAATCATCACTTTTTTCGCACCATCATAGACCTGAGGGTAGAATTGAATATTGCTATATTCTTATATTCTAGTTGCCAAAATCTCCCAATTTTCTTCCTTTGTATATTATGAATTATTATTGTCGGTAGTTACTCTCCAAAAGATCTCTACTCGCGATAATAAGTAACCTTCTGTTGTCCGAAAATATTTTAGACTGAAGGTCAAGGTTAAAAGTAATGATATTGGACTGGCTTATTTGCAAGTTGTAATAAATATACTCGTATTAGACAAGGAAGCGACTTTGGAATCGGTTTGTATTTACGAATGTTCTGTTGCAATTGCAGATATTTTTGGCTGGAATTCCAAAAACAATTCTAAGATTTTCTAGATTAAAGTGGAGGAGCTTTACATCTATCAGATTTTGATAACGGTTTCTATATGACACCTAGAATCTTTCCTTTTAAACTCTATCAATATTTCATAATACGAACAATTATAAATTCTTATGTGTCAGGGACAGGATCTGTCCCATCTGTAAGGTTAAAATACGGTTATGACCTGCTCAGTCGGAGCAACAAACTGTCTAATGTCCTGCTCCTATTTTGTAGCAATCATTCCACTTCTCGTATAAAGTGAGGTAAATTCAGTCAAAAACACAACTGTGAATATGTGACTAAATGATGGCGGTTATTAGAGACAGAAAACTACATGTTTCGGCCTATAGCGACCATAATCAGGTTTTGACAACTTTCTTGCTGTACGAGATCTATAATATATAATATATTACGTATTATTATTATTATTATATTTTATTAGTGTTATATATAATATATCAAATATTACATATTATACATAACTCTTATAGCAAGAAAGTTGTCAAAACCTGATGATGCCCGCTATAGGCCGAAACATGTAGTTTTCTATTGCTAATAAACACCATCATTTATCCGTATATTTATAGTTGTGTTTTTGACTGAATTTTCCTCACCTTATAGTATAAACACGCAACGGGGTTGGCACACCTCAGAATTCCACTACTCCATTACTACGACAAAATTATTATTATTATTATTATTATTATCATTATTATAAGAACATATACAGGTAAAGATAAAGGTAAAGTTAAAGCAATCCCTGTACACACCTGGACAGGCCCTGAGTGTTCCAGGAATTTGAGGCTCCTAGATTTCAAGACTAATTGCGCGTAAAGGTGTTAAGGTTCTCAACCCTGCGCACCGACCGCCTTAACCCCCTCCCACCCGGAAATATTTTTCGTACCTATTTCTGTTAGAGGCTGAGTTGACCCCAGGAACAAAATGGGGCCGGAAGGATTATGTCAATGAAAAATTGCAATGACACTATCGGGTATCGAACCCGCGACTTTCCGGCTTGTAGTACAGACGTACAATTTTACTGTCTTAACAGTTTCTACAGAGGTGCTGATAAGTCCCTAGCCCGACCAGGAAGGAAACAAGTTAATGTTTATGTCAGAATGGCGTGAATTTCCTTCGTCGCCTTGCCTTGCAGGAAAAGAAACTTGATGACAGCTCGCATCTCGATGTTGTTGAAATCGCGCGCGTCCCTGACATGCTTCCGAGCTTGTTTCCTTCCTGGTCGGGCTAAAGATTTATCAGCACCCCGGTTTATGCAGTAGTAACCTCTACGATTTTTGAGGTTTAATTATTCATCGTAAATCATTTTATTGGATGACTTCTTCGCGGTGTTCGAAAAGCGGTCGTCTTGTGTTCACTTTACATGTTCGAAAATTTTACATAAGAATTTTTAAAATTTTCGTAAAATTTATGTTTTGACGTCGAAGACTTTTCAATTTTAGGTTGATTGGAGCGTACTATATTTTATTCTGTGCTACACCCGGGAAGTTCAAATTTGCATTATTTTTCAAAATTCTCTGTCGAATAGGACAAAAGATCTGCTGTTTACAATTCAGTTTCATAATCCTTAAACAAAATTTTGATTCATAATATTTACAAATCCAGTTTATGGTAAATAAAGCGGCAATGCTTGATAATTTTGTCAAGTGAGTGAGATATTGAAGTGGGGTTACCTGTATTTGAGGAACTGTTGTCAACATCATTATTAAAACTCATAATCTCTTTTGAAAATAAGCAATATTATTTTTTAAATATTTGTGATTCTTTTGCTTATTTGGTTGAAGGAAAGCTTGAAACAGAGTTTTGTAGGTAATACTCCTGAATACGTTTCAGGCCATTATTATAGTGCCTCATATGAGGCGCCACAAAACCTGAGTGCGATGGTTTTTAGACATTAGGCTTCAGCCTCGAGGAATTTACTTATTCCTTCTCACACGTTCTAATTTCTCAAACTCCAGTGTCTGGTCAAGAAAAAATTGTTTTTCTTTTTATTTTAATTATGAAGCGTTTGTCTCCAGGCGTTTGCTACAGTAACATGCAACAGAACTCACGTGATAAAAAGAACGAGAAAGTAAAGAAATGATTCTAATTAGAGCAAAATGAAGAACGTACAGTCATTTTAACGTGTATAAATTTCAAACTAATTGTGTCTGGTATACAAAGATATTACGTTCTATGTTTTATTTACGTTCAGCCACTGGACATAGAAACAAGGAATTTGGCGGGCTAAGGCCAGTGGCAAGACATACATGTATATTAGTTTCTGATTAGATTGGCCTTATAATTACCTCGAGTAATAAAGTGATTGTGCTGACGTAAACTATTTAATGTTATATTACGTTACAAGCACATCGTGATGATTCCATTCAAATCTGATTACATTATTCATTTACCGGTTCTTATTGATTACATCACACGTTAAAACAAAATACATATTTGTGTGATCATATTATTTTTATTTTATTCAGGATTTCAGGTTGTTTGTCGGTTTGTCGTTAATGTCTGTCATAGCTAACACAATTTCAATTTCTTAAACTAGCTTCGGAAAATTGGTAACAATAAACGTCACAAGAAAAGTGGCTTCATTGTGTAATGTGTAATAACAAGTCGATTCCTGACGGAAAAATATTACATCCCCTAAACCATATTACAACACTGACTGTTCTATCAAGATGTCTTACACCCTAATTGAAGGACACAGCGTTAATTTTACAAAATTTCAGCGTGATTTTAAAGGACAGAAATAATTATATTATTTGGCGCCGGAATTATTTTTCTTAATTTTAGAACAACCTGTATATAAAATGTGAATAATACAGGAACCAAATAAATTAGAATTATGAAACAGACTGCATTTTGAAGAGGAAGAAACGGAGATATATACCATGTTTAAATTATTCAGTATCTATATTTGTTGAATAAATATATAAAATGCAACTTTAGAGGTTACCGGTGCGGTACGACCACTATAGTTGACATTAGGCGTCAAAATGTTAAAATGTAACATATGAATACAAGTGTTTATTTTTTGTCAACTTGAAAGAAGGCATAACGAAGTGCTAGAGTGAACATATAATGAATACAATCAAATACGTCAGCACTATTTATTTATTAAAATATAGGCTACATGTTTCGACCCAACATTAATTCATCCTCAGGCCTGCGGCAGACTAAGTCATTGGTGCTGTGTGTATATTGGGATCCCAATATGTGTGACAGTCGTAAGAATACATAAAATCTGGTAATTATCTATCCCACAGAATACATTATTGATAATATTGAAATATTGTAATTGTAAATAACAACCCATGCTTTAAATATTTTAATTATAAATGTAAGCTACGCATTTTATCCAGCCAAAAATACTTAACAGATTTTGTGTATTCTTAAGACTTTCAAACTTATTGCGATCCCAATATACACACAGCACCAATGACTTACTCTGCCGCAGGCCTGAAGATGATCTAATGTTGGGTCGAAACATGTAGCCTATGTTTTAATAAATAAGTAGTGCTGACGTGTATTTGTATTCATTGTATGAAGAGTGTTTTTGTTCACAACGGATGTATCTAATCAATATTTCATCCAACAAATGCATTCCGAGATTCACTCTTTATGAAATACTTCAACTCCTACATGTTTCGGCAGCGAGGTGCGTTCATCGGGGAGTCATTACAACAAAAGCGTATAAGCTACAATGCTAATATATGTTCCGCTGCTCCTTATTTGTATGATTGTATAAACAGTAGCCAGAATTATATTTCTGTCATTTTAGGAGCTATTGCAAATTTCGCTAAGAGACTGTTAGCCTCGATAAGTTGATGTATTTGGCTTGAAGGAGATTTTTGCCTCTTTCATTAAATTATCTTTTGTTTTTTGTTGGTGTTCGGTATTTTATTTTTTCTTTGTTATAGTGTATTAATTTAGATATTATAAGTTAATAGAAGATTTGAACTTCTTTCATAGTGGTTTCAAGACACTAGGCTTTTTCTAGAGCTTTTTAACTATTAATCTGTTATTTTAACTCATAGCTTTGTTATCATCGGGTTTATTATGTAATATATGAATATATATTTGTCCTGTCAGGATGTCGTCCGTCTCATCGCTTGGAGAAACTCGGAAATTAGGGGATGGATTTTTGTGAAATTTAATAATTGGATCGTTTACTAAAACATTTCAAGGGTATTTAACTTTGGATAATATGTGACAAAAATATTAGGCATTTTGTGAAGTGAGAGAGAAAACCAACAAGACGCAAGAGTTAGATGTTTATTATCAACAGTTTCTCAACATGTTTCGGGCATCATTATGCCCCTCTTCAGGAGACTAAGACGTGTGTTACTGCACGTGGTGTGCTGCGCTGGTTCTGCTGGATGTGGTTGGTAGCGGTTGTGGGGCGCTGCGCAGCTACCGTTACCAACCACATCCAGCAGAACCAGCGCAGCACACCACGTGCAGTAACACACGCTTTTATCTCCTGAAGATGGGCATAATGATGCCCGAAACATGTTGAGAAAGTGTTGATAATAAACATCTAAATCTTGCATCTTGTTGGTTTTCTCTCTTACTTCACGGTTTGCTCACGATGCACTTTCACAGAAACCTAAAAATTAGGCATTTTGTTTGAGGACCTAAGTAGGTTTATATTAGTACTTCTCTTAATTCTTTGTGGAGTAAACAAATTTCCATTAAAAAGTGTGGGAATACTAAAAGTTCATTTTTTATTCAATGTTTTTTTTCTGAAAATCGTGCCATTAGACAAGACAGTTTCAGAGACTGCAGCATGGCAACTCAAGCTACAATATGATGCACAAATATACGCGATTTGCATATCGGCTAATTAAGATACAAATACAGATATTGAATCATAATATTTAGTTGTTTATAGAAAGAAGTATTATGCGTTTTGGTACACGCGTTATGAATATGCTAACAAATTAGGTACGAAATATTGTTTGAATCTCGAAAATAAAAAAAAATCGACGTGCTGAGAATTTGAATTTATAAGTGACTGAAAAATTTAACAAAAACAGAAACAATGTTATATCGCACTTAAAATTCCTATATTCTCCCGGTGAATATTCGACGACTGTTCCACGAATAACGTTGAGCGAGTTATGGGTAACAAATAATAGGATAATAAAATGAAAAAAATTGGAATCCAGGGAAACACCACGTGCTGTGAGCTTTCAACAGGAGAATTTAAAATTGAAAAAATATGCATTATTATTAACCATTCCAGGTGGTTATTTATGATATTCTCCTCATCTAACTTGACACTGGAGTGCTAAAAGTAAAGCTAAAATTACAAAAAACCTTTGGAATTAGGCCTATCTACCTGTTTCTTACAATTGCTAAACAACTTTCCTCAGAATTACTTCAGCGCTATTCGTTACGCTTCTTGAAATCTCAGCCGACTGAAGAACCGTCCGACACATAGATCACTTTTTTTTATAACAAACATCTTTTTAGTACATAACCTTCAACGAAAGTGATCATAGTTTCAGAAATGTAATCGTAAAAGAATTACTTACTTACTTACTTACTTACTTACTCCATGGTGCAGAGTCCTTCTTGAGAAGCTAACTGGTTTGCAGCTAGTCAAGAAATTCCCCGCATTTCACGGAACCCGAAGGTTCATTACTGCAC
>Ga0123354_10021196_pt1 | contig 10238 bp, 8 predicted proteins | sample TergutLab28metaG_2_FD_97872 | JGI IMG/M metagenome (GOLD analysis project Ga0123354, IMG submission 97872) | Labiotermes labralis P4 segment gut microbial communities from Petit-Saut dam, French Guiana - Lab288 P4 | ecosystem: Host-associated > Arthropoda: Insects > Digestive system > Gut ...
GAGAGTATATACCATGTTAAAAATATTCAGTACCTATATTTGTTGAATAAATATATAAAATGCAACTTTGGAGGTTAGCGGTGCGGTACGACCACTATAGTTGACATTAGGCGTCAAAAGGTTCCCAATTCGATATAGTTGTGTTACGTTTCTTTGTCTTTAATGTGAACATGGCGGTCTGCAAGTGACGTGTCGTCGCCGTCGCCTGTCTCAGTTGATCCGTGAAATTGCTTTCTAAATGTGGCTATTTATTGTCGTGAGACAGTGAATGGCCCGTCAGAATTTAGTTTAAAGACAGCCGTATCGTAATGTTGTTATCTTGTATCGTAATTTAGAATTATTTTAAACTTCTGGCGCCGGAATTATTTTTTAATTTTAGCACACACTGTATATAAAATGTGAATAATACAGGAACCAAATACGTTGGAATTATGAAACAAACTGCATTTTGAAGAGAAAAAAACGGACAGTATATACCATGTTTAAAATATTCAGTACCTATATTTGTTGAATAAATATATAAAATGCAACTTTGGAGATTAGCGGTGCGGTACGTCAACTAAAGTTGACGTTAGGCGTCTAAAGGTTAAATGTTTATGTTTTAATTGTAATCTGAATGCCAACTGTAATGACAGTGCATTGCAGCTCTAATATTTTACGGACAGACTTAAGGATGTTTCACCTGCAGTTGCTTAAGTGATGCCGATACGTGTCTTGGACGTGACAGAGTGCATTGCATCTTTAAAATATTCTTGTTTACGACTGAATATTTGATCCACAAGGTCGGCTGTTCCTGTATTTTGTCTCGTGTAGCTGTTAGAGACGTTTAGTGCATTTCCTTTTATTAAAACTTCGCGTGAGGCCACAGAATGTAGTGATATCTATATGACGTAGCGTGGCACCAAACGTGCTGCGGTACGCTCAGGCTGATGTGAACTTAGCCATCGCTGTGCTGTTGGTGTCTCCAACTGTCAGATGACATCTTGAAACTGTCATTCGAATCTGCACGTGCGATGCTGTGTGTTCAACTGTCTGGCTGTGTTCAGTGTGTTACGTTTCTGAACGTTAAGCTTCAAGTGAGCTGTCCACTCCACAACGGTGTAGCATTGACACTCACGATATCTTACTTAGCCGCTCAGTGGACTGGACCTGATGTGTGTTTGGTATCGGTCAAGTTGTGTGTCTGTTGCAAGGAATGACCGCGCTGGCTCTGCCGGGAGAGACGTTCTCCCCATGTGATTAATGGAACATATGCATCTTTAACCGCTACGTTTCACTATCTTAAAACACGTTGTTCTAACCTATTTACTTATTTACTCCATGGAGCAGAGTCCTTCTTAGGAAGGTGACGGATTTTCAGCTAGTCAAGAAATTCTTCGCATTTTATGGTACCCGAAGGTTCATTACCACATTCACAAGTGCCCGCCACCTGTCCCTATCCTGAGCCAGCTGGAGCCAGCCCGTACCCCCACATCCCACTTCCTGAAGATGCATCTTAATATTATCCTCCAATCTACGCCTGGGTCTCCCCAGTGGTCTCTTTCCCTCAGGTTTCCCCACCAAAACCTCTCCTCTCCCCCATGCGCGCTACATGCCCCGCCCATCTCATTCTTCTCTATTTTATCACCCGAACAATATTGGGTGTTGTGTACAGATCATTCAGCTCCTCATTATGTAGTTTTCTCCACTCCCCTGTTACCTCGTCCCTCTTAGTCCCAAATATTCTCCTCGGTACCCTATTCTCAAACACCCTTATCCCACGTTCCTCCCTCAGTGTAAGCGACCAAGTTTCACACCCATACAAAACAACAGGCAAAATTGTAGTTCTGTATATCTTAATCTTTAAATTTTTGGGTAGCAAACTGGAAGACGAAAGATTCTGCACCGAATGATAGCAAGCATTTGCAAGGCTGCGTTGGTGAGAGTATGAATGTAAAACAGCAGGGCAAATGGTGTACACCTTGACATAGCACACGGATTTCACCAAGGCGTTCTTTACTTTCATGCCACACGTGCCTGCGGTGCATGCGCAAATGTCGTTTTATTCTTGGTCGTTCTTGATAACACTCTAATAATTTATTGTGGAACACACTGTAATAATTTATTGTGGAAAACACTGTAATAATTTATTGCGGAACACACTGTGATAATTTATTGTGGAACGCACTGTAATAATTTATTGTGGAAAACACTGTAATAATTTATTGTGGAACACTATTAATTTATTGCAGAACACACTGTGGTAATTTATTGTGGAACGCACTGTAATAGTTGATTGTGGGACACACTGTAATAATTTATTGTGGAACATTCTGTATTAATTTATTGCGGAACACATTGTATTAATTTATTGCGGAACACACTGTGGTAATTTATTGTGGAACGCACTGTAATAGTTGATTGTGGGACACACTGTAATAATTTATTGCGGAACACACTGTAATAACTTATTATTTATCACACTGTGATAATTTATTATTGGTCTCGTGTAATAATTCAGATTAATGTAAGTAATGACTGACTTTAAAGTTCCTGTGCCGCTGATAAATCAATTAGAGCAAATTGCAGGTGTTGCCACGCCATCCCCAGTTCTTTCCCGGACGAGTCAGTCGTTATGACTCTGGCTTGAATGTGCGGTGTGAGGTAGCTGGTGATCCGAGTGCACTCTTGGTTTCGTGACCTGGAGTAGCTCAGTCGATACAGTGTCCAGGCTGTCGGCTGGCTAGACTGCCGAGGAATCGTGGTTCGATCCCGAGCAGGGAAAAGAGAGTCTTCCAGACTGTCACTGGGGCTTACAAATTGTCCTATGCATTGAGCACTGAAAGGTTACTTCCTGGACAGTACAGTGGCCGGGACATAAGGATGACTGCTTATTTGTTTCTGGTGTCGAGGTTTAGAATGTATGGCGCTAGACCACCATTCCCCCCATCTCCTTTCATGGTGTGTACAGGAACAGATTGATAATGAAGTCTCGTACGAGTTTTGGTACGTTTATCTCATCCCTCCTTTGTTTCTGGTTTCTTTCCCATTCTCTTGCTTGTCCTATCATTATTCCATTCCCCCTTCCTTACTGCCCCTCCTTTACGTTTAACCATTTAAAGAGCAAACGTAATCTGCTTTATATAAGGAATCAGTCCGTACCGCGCAGTAAACACTTTCCACCATGGCTATAAAACCCACTCAGTTAATGACGTATAAAGCAAAAGTCGCTGTCTGTTCTGAGATCAATACAAAACACTCAACGCAAAGCTGCACATAAAGAAACCGCCAGGTTTTAAAAGGTAAAACTCTGTTGGTCAATGTCATGAAGACTGTCGCGTTAGCAGAACACCGCTGGAGCGTCACTGTTAGGTGTGCATTGTGATGATTCAACGTCTTATCGTCTGTGAGCGCCAGCATACTCACGTCTGAAAGTGTTCACAACTTCTGGAAGTTGTGTCGATTGCCAAACGCTATCCATTTTGGAGGTGCTGAGTTCAGATCTGTGTCAGTGCAACGGCATTTTCGTGAAGTGTCGTGCGGTTTTCCGCATCCCCTCCAGAAACAGCTCTTCAAAGTGGGCCACGCCTGCATCTTTACAAATTTTGCTGAAATTGCGTTGACCGGTTTTCGGTGTGAGGCGCTTCTGTTTGCTTATCCTGCATATATTGCCAGCCGACCGCGTCGTTCTGTAAGTGCCATGTACGTCACATGTCCTGTGTACCCGCTAGTACTGTAGATACGCCGCCTATCACTGCAGGGACGCCATCTGTCATTGTAGATGCACCGTCTGTCACGTCAAAGACGCCACCTGTCATTAGATGCCGCCTGTCACTGCAGAGACGCTGTCTGTCACTGTATATACGCCGTCTATCACTGCAGGGACGCCATCTGTCACAGTAGATACGCCGTCTGTCACTGCAGGGACGCCATCTCTCATTGTAGATTCACCGTCTGTCACTGCAGAGACGCCATCCATCACTGTAGGGACTGTCACTGTAGGTACGCCGTCTGTCACTGGGGAGACTGCATCTGTCACTGTAGTGACTTTCTGTAACTTTAGATACGCCGCCTGTCACTGCAGAGACGCTGTTTGTCACTGTAGGGACTGTCACTGTATATACGCCGTCTATCACTGCAGGGACGCCATCTGTCACAGTAGATACGCCGTCTGTCACTGCAGGGACGCCATCTCTCACTGTAGATTCACCGTCTGTCACTGCAGAGACGCCATCCATCACTGTAGCGACTGTCACTGTAGGTACCCCGTCTATCACTGGAGAGACTGCATCTGTCACTGTAGTGACTTTCTGTAACTTTAGATACGCCGTCTGTCACTACAGAGACGCCATGTCACTGTAGATACGCCGTCTATCACTGCAGGGACCCCATCTCTCACTGTAGATTCACCGACTGTTACTGCAGAGACGTTATCCATCACTGTAGGAACTGTCACTGTACGTACGCCGTCTGTCACTGGAGACACTGCATCTGTCACTGTAGTGACTCTTTCTGTGACTTTAGATACGCCGTCTGTCAGTACAGAGACGCCATGTCACTGTAGATACGCCGTCTGTCACTGCAGAGACGCCATCTCTCACTGTAGATTCACCGACTGTTACTGTAGAGACGCCATTTCAGGTCTGTCCACGTTTCCCCTTCACACCCCTCACTTTTAAGCAATATTTTACGTGTCTTCTTATTTCTGTCGTTTTATTTAGTCATTTTATTATTTCTTGCATGTTTATGGTTTTTTGACTCACTTTATGCTAATTCATGTACTTCTCTTTTCCCTTCTTCCTGAACTCTTTATGAGTCTTCTGAGCTTTACACTTCTTTTGTTGCTTTGGCTTGTTTTATATTTCCTCTGTAATTGTTTCCTCCTTATATAACTCTTGCCGTTTGCATTTCATTCGTTCTATTGTATTTCCTTCTGTCCCTTATATTCTGCACTTTATTTCCCATATTCGTCCTCTCCTTCTCATTCTCCTCCTCATATTTTCGCCTTACCACATACAATTTCACTTAGAAAGACACCCATTCAATTCCCACTGCATGCAGTCTGCTACACTATCGCCTATAACAGTGCATTAACGTACTCACCTGAGATATTTCAAATTAAATAACGTAATATTCGTTTCTCCTTGATCCAGTTTGTCCACACAGATTTGGCTTACCACGATATAGGAGCTTGTAATAAAAATTTTTCGTCACGTAGGTGAAAAGGGACGTGAAGTTTAGGCTCCACTTATTCTAACCGCACATTCTATTGTGTCGATTGATTGGATGTTGAGTGAATACCTGATTGTTGAGGATGCAGTTGGAGGTGCTTTTGACCTTTCTTGATGTACTGTTCCAGAAGTTTCCTGGGTGGACTGAGGCAAATCAGGAAAATGTCAGTTAGGGTATCCGGTCTTGGTGCCGAGGTACGAACGCTGGGGCTACCGAATACAAAGCGGCAATGATGTTCCTCATATTTCTGTTAGTTTTTCTTTTACGCTCTGGGGTAGCTCAGTCACTGTAGTGAATACGCCAATCGGAATCAGGACTCTATTCCCGGCAGGGACACTCATTTTCCTGGTTTCCAGAGTCCACACCATCCCTAGGGCCACGCCGGGGTGTGGAACTGACCACTGTTGCTTTCAGTGCCAGGGTTAAGAATGCGTGGATGTATACCTCCATTCTCGCACACTCGACTTCTTCACGTCGTAGTGCGTAGCTAAACACAGGGCGGACTTTGCTGTACTGTTTTGCCTGTGGACTGTGCCGGTGCCATGCACCAGTGTTGCCCGCAAGGCTCAGCTTTTTAATGTTTCATATTAGAAATGTTTGATCTGAGAAGTCGTTATCTGTTTCCGCATAAAAATGAGGCCCCTGGCGGTGAAGTAATCCTTGAGCCCACTTTAATTCTCTGTGTTATTAAATGTAATAGAGAGCAGCAGTAGCGGCTTAGCGGAATGGCCGCCATTACGCGGGCCGTGCGCTCTCCGGCGCTCGCATTTTTCAGCGTCAATAATCTTCCGGTCTGTATTGTGCTGAGCCACAGGGGGTTCCAAACGGACTGATATACTGTCATGCTAATGAAATAATTTTGTCGGCAGGCTATAACATGGGCTTTTTTTTTTCCTCTGGCTTTGTGTCCATAATCTTGTACTGTACGGGTCACACAAAAGTGTGTGTGGTGTATAGGGTGGTTAGAAAGGTAGATATTTTGTGTGCCAATAATTACGTCATTGGGTTATAGAATTGCTTAGTGTAAACTGTGGTATCTCTGTGTAGTGGTGGTGACAGCTAGACGAGAAGCAGCTTCATTGCCTTATTATTTGTAGGGTGATCAAGTGAAGGAGGGTGGGTTGTGGGTTGTGTGGGGAATGCGACATGAAGAACAGAGCACACATTACTTACTTACTTACTTACTCACTCCGTGCAGCACAGTCCTTCTTGAGAAGCTAACCGGTTCTTAGCTACTCAAGAAATTCACCGCATTTTATGGAACCCGAAGGTTCATTACCGCATTCACAAATTCCCGACACCTGCCCTTATCCTGAGCCAGCTCGATCCAGTCCATACCCCCACATACCACTTCCTGAATATCTATCTTAATATTATCCTCCCATCTACGCCTTGGTCTTCCAAGTGGTCTCTTTCCCTCATGTTTCCCCACTAAAACCCTGTATACACCTCTCCGGAGATAACACAGATAGTGAAAAAATTTTGATCGGGAAATATAAAACTAAAATAACTGTTGAAAGACAGTTCTGGAGACGAACATTATGAGTGGGGCTGTTTTAGAGCGGAAGGGGGGGGGGCGGTGTGGACTGAACGTGCTGGTTGCTTGAAAGGCGGCTGAGTAACTGTCAGCTTGACAAGCAAACATTGTGCGAAGATTGATTTAGACATAAATCAGCAGGATTCATTATAACTGTTCGAAGCACAGTGGTAATTATATGTACCACATATTTCAACGTAATAAAACTACATTTCGTCTACGCAGTGTATTTATGTACTGCATATATTTCTCCCATCACACGATACTAACCGGTTCGGCCTTATAATGCGAACAGAGTGTGTTTTCTGAGAGTTGTGAGCTGACACCTGTATGTGTTATTTAGACAAACATTCGCTTTCGAGAAGGTTAAGCATTTAATCTCCGTTAATGACAGGGAAATTAATTTGTTGTGTGTTCGGTTGGTTACATATGGGGGACCACATCACTGGGGTTCCCCGAGTTGACAGCGTTTTGCTGTGAGTGTGAGTGAGTGTGTGAGTGTGAAATCGAAATGAACTTGAAGCCGCCATGAAACGTTTGCAAGTTTAAAACAGTCTTAGTTCCAAATCCCTTTTGTAAAATGCCTGTAACACAAACAAGGGCCTGCAGACGCACAGCTTACTGAGGGAACGTCAGCGAAATATGTCTGTGTCCGCGAAGGATTTGCTTCATGAGAGAAATGACTATATGACGAAATCTGGATGTGTTTTGTTCCGCTAGACTGAGCTGAAGAAACAGACTCTCCTCCAAGACACGAGTCTTGCTGGTTTTGTTTCACTGAACAACTCCACTTCTTGAGTTTATATTTTTCTCTGATATTTGATGTCAAAGGAACAGAATTTTGAGTTCTGATTTTTTTTTACTCGGAGCAAACACAATGTTCTTAGGTAAAAGATTAGAGTTGAGTGCAGCTGGTAGCTGGATAGAGAGTTGTGGGTCACTCAATTATTACACCAACCACTGCACATATATAAAATTTATACATTAAAACATTAAAAACGCTCCGACATGTATCGGTCCTAAAACCATCAGCGAAGAGTGCCCTGCAGGGGACTCTTCGCAACATAACATTACACAACATGGCATGCTGTCACAACACCCAACTTGTACAGCGAAATTAATCTGTGACTATTTCTAGTGTGACTTTAGCAAGGAATATATAGCTCCCTGATGATGGTCTTTGGACCGAAACATGTCGGAGCGTTTTTAATGTTTCAGTGTGTAAATTTTATAAATTTTATACATGTGCAGTGGTTGGTGTAATGATTGAGTGACTCGGCAACATGCACGGTGTAACAATAAAAATAGTTGTGGTTTATCTTTACGTTAGGAATGTTGAGAAATGGTGAGCAACGTAGATGTCGAAGATAAAAGTGTTGTGGAAAGTTGTGCCACGTCCTTGGGCCAGGAATGTCTTCGTCATCAGTCAGGCTGTCCTCTCTTCAAGGACTGCTTGACCCTGAGGACATTGGATTCATATCCTTCGAAACGTCGATCCTCAGACCGCAGCCCACCGTCGCATTGCAGAGCACTTGACACATCAGCAGTACCGCTGCTTCGTTTGTTTGTTTGTTTGTTTGGGGCGCAACAGCCCCCATTGGGCCATGGTCTCCTCATTCACGAGGTTTCTAGATCACACACAACGATGCACCTCAGTCGGTAGGACTCCGATGGACGAGTGATCAGGTCGTCGCAGAGATCTCTACTTGACAATACACAAAATCACGACAGACATCCATGCCCCAGGTGGGATTCGAACCCACAATCTCATCAGGCGAGCGGCCGCAGACCTACGCCTTAGACCGCGCGTTCACTGAGACAGGCACTACCGCTGCTAGAATCTAAAATTTCTTAACAAAGTGTTACTTGGTATCAGAAAGGGCGGGACCGGGTGGACGCAACGCAACACTGTCCCTGTTATGGACGGGATAGGTCGTGTGGAAACCACGATATTGATATTTACCTTAGTGAATACCTCATATTTCTGATAGATGTTGTTACAGACGCTTGAATCTTTCATGTCGTGGGTGCAGTCGCACGTTCAGAGAACAACGGAGAAGACAAGTGGGTTCACGGCGTGCCCAAGCCGGGATTCGAACTCATCTCGTCGCCAGAACGGCCGAACACCACACTTCCTCAGCAGAGAGAGCGTTTCTGTGTGTTACGTTTCAGTTCACTCGATGCTCGCTCTTTAACTCCGGAGTGAAATAAGTGTAGCTTCCCTGTTTGTTACTGATCCCGATGCTGGGCGTCTTGGTGTGGGTAATCACGTGGCACCGAAAACAAAGACGAAATGGAGGAGAGTAAGAAATGTGTACATTAGGGAGGGGTGACGACAGGGGGGGGTCGTAATGTTAAGGGAATCAGGAGCGGACCGCACAGAAAACACGTCATGGAATCGAAACCGTTGTAGAACTGAGGTTAGTGAGGAGGTTAAGCGCTGTTAATATGACGTATTAACTGTGAACGGCCTGTCAGCTGCATGTGCGAATTGTGGTAATAGGGGCAGGGGGTGGGTCAGCGAAATGACATATTGTGTTCAGCATCTAGACGTTACCGCATGCATTTTAATTTTTCTCTCTTACTGTCTGTCTTTCACACTTCTCTTCTTCCATTTTTTGTTTCTTTCCTTCTTCCAATCTTTCTATCTATCTTCCTTCCTTCCTTCCTCTCTTCCTTCTTGTGTTCTTTTGTGCTCTTATAGCTTATCAATACACGCAAGTCAACAATCATTTCTCCTCTTTTTTTCCATGAATCACGCCTTCTTGGATATTACGCCGAGTTGTTGAATGGCGGTACCCGAAGTTGACGAACCATCAGATTACGTATTTCATAGGAACATAAGATACCGCTTTCCCAACAATACTGCCTCGTATCCCGGAAGACCCGGAACTTCATGAACGCCGATGTGAGAATCGCACATCTCTCAAGGAAAACTGTGCTCTTACTTTCGCCTAGCTTCCCCAGTTGGTGTCGCTTCCTGATGATGGCCGCCGTTCAGCAAGGGGGTCGAGGAGTGGTGGGGCGTTGCTTGTCTTTGTGTGTCGCAGCTGTTCGCTGCGGTGCGCCGATGGTTGGGTGTTTGGCGATGAGATGTCAGTTGCAGTAGAAAATGTGCAGTCTAAACACATGTTTTTTCTCAAGCAAATCGGTTACATGTTTCGGCTCAAATGTATAGTTATCATCATGCCGAATTTGCTTTCGTAGAGCCTGATGGTAGCTATATATTTCGGCTGAAACATGTAGATGATTTCGTTGACAACAAATAGTTAAGACAGGTGATGGTTGAATAAAGAGAGACCAACTTGATGTCACCCATGTCTAAAAGACCAATTGGAAGACCTAAAACACGTTGGGAAGATGACGTAAGCTCCTGAGGATGGATGTATTAACATCCGAAACATGTTGAGCATTAAATAATGAAATAATACAGCAAGTGACATCAAGTTGGTCTCTCTTTATTCAACTATCAAGATGATGCACGGTCCAA
>Ga0123354_10021197_pt1 | contig 10238 bp, 9 predicted proteins | sample TergutLab28metaG_2_FD_97872 | JGI IMG/M metagenome (GOLD analysis project Ga0123354, IMG submission 97872) | Labiotermes labralis P4 segment gut microbial communities from Petit-Saut dam, French Guiana - Lab288 P4 | ecosystem: Host-associated > Arthropoda: Insects > Digestive system > Gut ...
AACAATTACGCTACGTTTTACTAACAGTTCACTGTTTGGACATATTACTTCATACGAACGGAAATCTGGCAATAATGAGCGTGTAATGCTCTACTTACCTTGAACCTGATTCCTCAGAAGTCGCTGGGTCGTACAACAGTCCACCGTGGGGGCATAGGAGCGACCCGTTGACGATGAGCGACTCTGGGTCCCTTCGATTTGGATCCCTGAGATAAAAAAAATTACAGACGTAGTAAGAACACTGTTACTTCGGTAGTTCTGAAATCTTGCAGACAGGCAGAGGTACATCTCTAGGACTGGTACCTAAATGGAAAGGTAAATTTGTACCTACACATACCATGTAGGAAGAGAGTTAATGGAAGTACAGTCTTACCTGCACTCATTCGTAACCTCGGAACTAGATGGATGAGAGTGTTCAGCTTCACAACCCGGCCGCTTTACTACTGGGGAAAGAGCCTCCAAAACCATCCAATAGGAATCTGGATGGGCCCATATTAAGGTCGAAAACTTTCATTTAAATTTTATTCCGATAGAGTGTAGGCCACATTTAAAACAATACTGGAAGAATATTTTAAGATTACGCAATGTAATAGGCCTAACAGAAAAATGGGTGAAATTCCATAATGAGAAGCGTCATGATGTACTCTCTGCCAAATATTAGGTTGATGAGGACGAGATGGACGGGGTATATGGAACACATGACGAACAGAAATGAACACAGAGTTTGGGTGCGAAAATCTGCAAGACCTGAGCGTAGATGGAAGAATAATATCAAAATCTATCCAAAAACCAGAACGGAATGGTGTGTGCTCGATTCCTTTGCCCCAGGGCAGGGTCAAAGTGCTGGACCTTCGTAAACAAGACGAGCAACTTGAGGGTTATATAAAATGCAAGGAATTTCTCGGCTAGTTTGAAAATGAATTAGCTTCTTAAGAAAGACTATGATCCAGCAAGTCTGCTAATGTAGCTGATCATCAATTGCGCGATAAAATTTACAGCACAAGATGTATATCAGCGATAAAATTTACAGCACAGATCTATACCAACAACAGATTTGCACTACAGCATGATCAGGAGCGAGGTAGGAAAAATCACTAAGGTAACGTTGGCAAATTGCGTGTGTACAGCTGCCTTGCCTCTGTTGTTCTACTTACGGAGGAACTATCAAATACTTGTCCTGCATTTTCGTGTTAATTTTATCTAATCAATTACACCGATACGTCATAATTAAAGAAACACATCCACTGATTCAATTAAACTCTTTTTTTCTATGGTTAATTCAAGTTCACTTTCACAGAAAAGTTATTTATAAAATTTTCGACTGTCTCTCGGTCCCTTACTGTACTCCATATTAATCTGTACCAGTGATTACCGCTGGTAAATATTATACCTGATTCATGAGGCGTTTGAAATATACAAATGATTCCTAGATTCTCATAATCGCACACAACACCCCTTTTGGTGACATGCGGGCTAGAAGAAATGTCGTAGCTGGTTTACGAAGATAACTTTTTATATAATTTAAACAAAACGTTCGAACACCGGGAAGGAAAAAAAACCCCTTCCACGCTCAACTCTATACGTCTCGTGGGACATAGCAATTGCCCATCGTGGAAAGTATGGATTAATAAAAACACATAGGATGTTGACGACCCTTTCCCTTGTTCACTGAGGTAGATATAACAGAGTCAGAACAAGAGGAAATTGAAGGGAAATAATTTAAACAACTGTCTACACGATACACTCGGCCTCACAAACTGTTGACACGTGCAAGAGTAGTAAGAGCACATTTCAGTCATCCAAACCAACACTTGACTTCATGTAAAATGCACAGCAATATAAGAAGTAGCTGGAAAACCAATACATCTGAATGCCTCTCGATATGTTGAGGATGTACAAGCCTGGCTGTATTTTTTTTTCAATACAGAAACTTTTAAGAACCGAAATATTTAAAGTGTGGGTCCTAAGGAAAATATTAACAGTTCAAATGGGAACACTGAAGTTTGACATAAATTCTTATATAAAACCCTGCAGTGGTCCAGGTGGTTAGTCGCCGGAGCCTTACATAATAGAGACCCGGGTTCGATACCAGACCAGTTCATGTGGAATTTGTGACGGACAAAGTGACACTGGTGCAGGGTTCCCCATAGTACTTAGGGTTTCTCTCGTAAATATCACTCCACTAGTGCTATATATTCATTCATTCACTCATTCGTCATCAAAACTATATAATCTAGCAAGACTTACTTACTCCGTGGAACGGAGTCCTTCTTCTGAAGCCAACCGGTTCTCAGCTAGTCAAGAAATTACCCGCATTTTATGGAACCCGAAGGTTCATCACCGCGTTTACAAGTGCCCGCCACCTCTCCCGATCCTGAGACAGTTCAATCCAGTCCATGCCTCATCCAACTTCCTGAAGATCCATTTTAATATTATCCTCCCATCTACGTCTGGGACTTCCAAGTGGTTCTTTCCCTCAAGTTTCCTCACCAAAACAATTACGCATCTCTCCTCTTCCCCGTACGTCATACACGCCCCGCCTATCTCATACTTCTCGATTTGATCTCCCGAATAATATTTGGTGAGGGATACAGATCATTAAGCTGCTCATTGTGTAGTTTTCTCCACTCCCCTGTTAATTCGTCCCTCTTAGGCTCAAATATTCTCCCCAGCACCCTATTCTCAAACACCCTTAGCCTACGGCCATCCCTCAATCTGAGCGACCATGTTTCACACCCATACAAAACAACAGGCAAAATTATAGTTCTGTATATATCAATCTTTATATTTTTTCTATAGCAAACTGGAAGACAAAGTATTCTGCGCAGAATAACAGCAGGCATTCCCTGACTGCGATCTGCTCTTAATTTCTTCCTGAATACAATTCTGATTCGTTAAGGTTCCCAAATATTTGAACTGATCCACCCTTTCAGAGGAACTATAATCAATATTATATTGTGACTACGTTCTGTATTCTGATCTCGAGACATGACCATGTACTTAGTTTTATCAGCATTTACTTCTAGTACATTCTCCTTGCCAGCAACTACTAAAGGTTCTGTGTTTTTCTTTACAGTGCGTGCGCGTCCACCTAATATATTAATATCATCAGCATAAGCTAAAAGCTGATGTGCACCTTTTAATTTCAAGCCATCCTGGTTTACCTGAACCCTCCTAATGGCATATTCCAAAGCAACGGTGAAAAACAATGGCCATAAAGAATCTCCTTGTTGCAAACCATTCTTAATCGGAAACATGTCAGACAAATGTTTGCCTACCCGGACTCTGCTACCGGTTTCATTCAGACACATTTTTTTTTAGCCTTGCCAGTTTCATGGTGATAAATTCAGTGCGAATGTTATACAAGACCTCCCTCCTAACTGAATCATAGGCCTTTAAATCTACAAATAGCTAATGCACTGTTTCATTGTATTCCCATTTTTTCTCACGTATTTGACAAATGCAGAATATATGATCAGGAGACGAGGTGCTGCGTCGAAATCCACATTGATGATCCCCAATAATTACTTATGCATATGGAGGCAGCCTTGACAGCAGGATGATGGATAAAATTGTGTACGTTGTTGACAAAAGTGATATGCCTATATAATTATTACAGTCTGTTTCATCACCCTTCTTATAAACAGGTGCAATGATCGACTCCTTCCACTCCTCAGGCAATTCCTCTTTATTCCAAATAGAGTTAATAAGTTTATGAATCACAGATCGAATTGTTGTACCCCCTACTTTTAATTACTTTTGCTGGGATTTGATCAATACATGGTGATTTGTGTCTTTTTAGCTTTTCAATAGCCACCTCAACCTCAAAGGCACTCAGCTCTGGCACCAATGGCTCTGCTGCACGTATTTCTGGGAGCCTAACATCATTAACCACACGTACATTCAATAGCTAGGAGAAATGGTTCCTCCACCTAACCCAAATATTGTGGGAGTCTGTAACCAAATCACCTTTCTCTTCTTTACTATATTAGTTCTGGTCTGGTAACCCTTCTTAAAGTCATGGATGCCCATATACAAGTCTCGGATATTTTTATCTTACTGGTAGGTTCAAGTTCATCAATTTTAGCTTTCAGATATTCGTCCCCCCCCCCCCTTTTCATGAAATGTCTACAAACTTCACGTCTTAAATCGTTTAGATTATCTACATTTCTTTGGTTTGGATCCTCTAACCACTGCATTTTAGCTTGCTTTCTTTGATCTCAAAATTGTAAACATTCTTCATCAAACCATGGTTTATGCTGCTTTAATTCATACAGACCTAGACTCTTTTTAGCTGAGGTTTTGGTATTTTCTTTAATGTTTTTCCAAGCCCTATTTATGTCCTCGCTACAATTTAAGTTCTCCAAATCTGCAAACCTGTTTGAGATCTTAATCTGATGCTGTTCCCTAACCCCCAGTTCACTTGGGCTGCGGAGATAAATCTATCCACATCAAACTTTTGTGCTGCTTGTTTACGTAAATCTTTCCCGAACTATTGCAACCGCCAGACAGTGATCAGTATCACAGTCAGCTGTTCTGAAAGATCGTAAATCGAGTATACTCGAATGCCACCCCCTATCTATCACATGTGATCGATCTGGTTGTGAGTCTTCCCAGCAGGAGAGGTCCAGGTGCATTTATGAAAGCAACTAACAGCATCGTTAAACACTTTTAAAAATGTTATCCGTGTAGCTAAATGAGGCGTCTGTGTGTACCCGTGGCAGCAATAACACATCATGGAACAGAAAGAGAAGCTTAAAATTTTGGCAAAAATTTCAGGATGAATACGGGATGTGTAGTGCCAAATATATTCAAAATCTGTCTGCAGAATCCGGCCATATCCCCTTGTATAATACCCTGACGTAAGTGCCATGCTTACCAAGTCGTAATAGCAACATGTGAGCATGGGGTACAACACACCATTACCAGATGGCAGCACTGCAATACATAAAATTAAGGCTAGGCTTGTTTCAAGAATAAGGAAAGAACCGAGGAAAGGGGCAGTGGAGTTGTGCGTGGCGCTAATAAATTATCGACAGTAAATGAAAATTGATATTCGCCAATGATCGAAGGTGTTAGCGGGTCGTGGAGAAGGTTTGGCAACAATAATTGGCAGTAATCGATTCTTAGGTAGTTTTAGATTTGTTACATGCAAAATGTTATGAGATGCTAATCTAAGACCCGGTAGATGGCTTGCATGTTAACAGACACAGCATACCAGCTTAGATAGCGTAGTAAAAGAAGAAACGAAACTCATGCTGCTGACACTTGATAAACAAATATGGTAAGAAATCAGTAATTATGTAGATACGAAACTCGGGTACGTCTTGTCGGAGTAATATAAACGTGAAGGGTACGTTATTATCACACACTTCGCTGAACAGACCCATAGGCGAGTCTCCAAATAACTGCAAAATGGGTCACACAGCCCGGTCTTGCGACTGAAGCGAGAGGAGGTTGGGTCGGTCTTTGCTGTTCAGCGCACTATCATTCTTGAAATCAGCCCAGGTCTTGGTAGGTGGATGCATGCCAAGAATTTTAGAGCAAATTCATTCGTCACGCCCAAAAGTTTCCACTTTATTCTGTAATGACTGTATCAGTACGAACAAATTAATGCAAACAAACCACATATGAACCCACCTACAAAACGCTACAAAAAAAAACCACGATAGGGAAGTTGAAAAAGGGGGAAAGACTGGACACAAAAAATAACACCTTTAAACTGGAGCTTACGGGAGCTGGTACAGACATAAATGTTGTAGGTGGTTACCCAGAGGACAGTCCTCCCAGAATACAACTCCACGTTCAGCGAAATTACACTTTCTGACAGTACTAACGATCAGTCTACTAAGATACGTTGGTATACGACCTTACTCTCGTTACTTCCTAACAGCTGTTCCCTATCAATACTTTCGAACCTTCCAAATGATCTGTAAAGCAGAACATGGTTATTTTCGAACTACCTCAAAGCCCTTGAAATTTCAAAGGAAAACTGTTAAAACAAAGTTCATATAAAATACTTAACCTCATCAGCTTAAAAAGTTTTGGAAAGATTGGGTCCATGAGATACAGAACTTGAAAGAACAATAATATGCAATAAGCAGTGCAGCTGCCTAAAATAACTACTTGCGGGAAAGGTGGACGTTGTAATATCGACCCAAACACATCTTCCATCAACGCCACCTTTTGCTCCTCTCCCAACTAAATGTGCGGGTAACTGCAATAAAATATAATTAATCTGCTTGAAACTAGGATACGAACTTTTTTTTTTATTTATCTCTGTATTTAACCAACTTGATGCACAAAATTTGTTTCACAATAAGTTTTATTTCATGCTTCTACATGTTTCGTGCACATGTGCTCATCATCAGGAGGTCAAAATTGCATTACACAGCCACTGGTATAATCACGCCTATAGGTGTGATGATACCAGAGGCAGTGTAATACAATTTTGACCTCCCGATGATGAGCACATGTGCTCGAAACATGTAGAGGCATGATATAAAACTTACTGTGAAAAAAATTTTGTGCATCAAGTTGGTTAAATACTGAGATAAATATACTAAGATGCACGGTCAGCAAAACGTCAAAAAATTAGGATACGAACGTTTCCTTCCACACCCCTTCCCCGTCTAAGATATTGACGATGTCGTTAAATGAACATACCCGTGCAATGTCGCTCGTATTCTTGCGATGCAACTCCAAAAACGTATGCCATTTTTGTTCCCGGCTGCAAGTCGAGACAGAATATACGCCTTTGCTTTTAAAAAAGTGTTCTAATGTAAACACTATGAGCGCAGTGTTCTAGACGGAATTGTGTCAACGACTGGACGCCTCTAGCACGTTAATCCTCCGGAAAAACTTTCAATTACTACACGGGGCCTACCCTTGAGAATTCCTCGAACACTCGAAGGTGAGTAGGGGAGAAAAATGTAACTGTGTGCGAAAATAGAGAATGTGAAGGGTGTGTCGTGTGGAACGAGGGTTACGAGTAATGTTACAAAAACAAATACAGAGTTTAAGCGGAAGGAACTACATCAAGGCACTAACAAGTAGAAAAGGTGTCATGCAAAACATAGATTCGTTCTACCTTAGCGTCACCCTACGTTAGTGTCTCAGTATGTCCGAGTGTATCCCTCCTAATAACTCTTCAGTCATTTAGACCTAGCTAGTTTTGATGAAAGCCGGTCCCAGTGGCCGCGCTGTCTAAGGAGTAGGTCTACGGCCGCTCGCCTACTGTGGCTTCGAATACCACCGGGGGCATGGATGTCTGTTGTAAATGTTGTGTGATGTCAGGTACAGGCATCTGCGACGCGCTGACCACGCATCCAGAGGAGTCGTACCGACTGTGATGCGTCGTTGTGTGTTATCTAGAAACCTCAAGAATGAGGCCATGGCCCGCGTTGGGCCGCAGCGCCACAAAAAAAAAAAAAGATTTAATGAAAATCTGTATGAATGTCATGCCGCTGGAAACATCTCTGTTATACTTCTATGAATGTCTGCCGTACCAAAGATCAAACGTAACAACATTTGCAGGGACTACCGTTTAGAATGAGCTTAAATTAACTGTGATGACGTTTCTAAGGTACTAAATGTCTATTAAAATTTCTTTAAATTGTAATGTATTTAACTTCTTAAAATTTACTTTTATTTCATATATTTATCTGTTTGTTGACACTTTTATTTGTTTAAAACTGTGTACCTAGTTCATGTTTGTGAACATTCAACTTCGAATCCTTTCCGTCTCGTCTGATCTGTAAATACTAAAATATTCAAAACTATAACTGATCTGTAAGGCCCTGAAACTAGAAAACAGATTTAACCCTTATCCTGCTAACGTGGAGAATATGGTGAGCTCCTAATAATGTTAGCAAATGACAGATGGGATTTAACTGGGCGTTTAAAGGGTTAGATGTTTCTGGCATGTGCTGAAGAAAGTGTTTGGATCTAAAGCGAAGAATGCTCCATGAGGCTGGGCAAAACTGTATGAGGAGCCTCTTAATTTGTATACATCACTAAAAAGTACTAGGATAACCAAATAAAGGAGAATGAGGTCAGGACATGTAGAACGCACATTAGAGATCAGAATTTTGAAGGGCATTAATGGCTAGGAAACCTAGGAATACATGGGTGCAGGTGGCAAGATAGTATTAAACTGTATCCTATAGAAGCAGTGTTTTGGGGTGTGGAATGCATTAATTTCGTTCATAAAAAGACTTCAGCAGCGGCTATTGTGCATACGGTAATGAACCTGCAGGTTCAAAAAAACAAGGGGCATTTCTTGAGAGTATGAGAGACTGTTCTTTTTTGTGTAATAAAACCAACTAGATGCGCTAATTTCTCAAATTTATACTTGGAATGAAACTCTACATGTTTCGGACAGTTCTGTCTGCAAAACTTTATGACATATACCACTGTTGTGTGTACAGTGAAAAACTTCTGATGATGGATAGAGGAACTGTCCGAAACATGTAGAGTTTCATTCCAAGAATAAATTAGAGAACTTAGTGCATCTAGTTGGTTTCATTATACAAAATTATCATGATGCACGGTCACATGAACGTCGAATTCAAAAAAGAGCGTCCATTCACTAGCTTCTCAAGGACTCTGGTGTATGCAGCTAGTATATTGTGGGTAGATGAGCACACAGCAGGCCTACAATCAAGCTTTCTACCCGCAGCCACTGGTTGACACCTTACAAAAATCATGCGTGGCAGAAGTGCTGCTGCGTGCGATATGTCTGTCTAGAGAAAGCAGTGGCATGTACACGAAATGCAACGTCGTTCACATCCCTCTTGGTTAAAGCACACACACACACACACACACACACACACACACCTTTAACCTTTACGTTCAATTAGTGGACTTGACCAAATCCACAGCCCATTCAGATAAAAATGGCCACGTATTAAAAGCAACAGAGTAAATATTTCTGGGATTCGGCATGTATGAGGAACAATACTTTTTAATGTTAGAGGTAATCCTCATTTGAAACGAGTTACAGATCATGCCCCCACCATTCCTGATTTAATTAACGCAGTTTTTAAGGGTTCAAAGGTCATCATTCAATTCGTCGTATTTCACAAGCATTCCATAAATAAATTAGTCGTAAAATTTCAGTACGTGAATAAAAGACATTCTACATGACTTCCCCTTTTAACGTCGCAATCAATTATCTCATTCAGAAATGCTATTCACATCAGCTTTGAATACACCTGTTAATTTAAAGTGCCGGGGTACTGGAACATTCTATACCATCTTTCGGAATTCCATACTGAGGGCTTCATGTTTTACAATAACAGATATAAAAAATTTGGGTCTACCATGGAAATGTCAAAACAAAAGTCGTCGTTTACTTTTATCTCTAAAAACTCGACATGCAAAGGGCTAAAAAGTAGCAAGATAAACTGTTCTTTATAACATTCTTTCTCGCAGTCCATTCATTTGATGAACTAAAGCAACTTCCAGATGAAGCTGTAAACCATAAGAAAAGGTATGAAGACACAAGCAAGCAGGAGGGCGTCGCATCGTGTCCTGGCTAGAGGATTATTATTAATGATCATCGACGTGGCAGTGAGAAGCTTGCAGAAGACTCTGACGGTGACTTTGGTAACAGAAACAATATCTAGCTCGTCGCATATTCAATCATAATCAAATATACGTGTCAACTGAGGGATGAAGTTGGGGTGGCGGAGAGATATTTTACAGCATAAAGGCGGTAACGATGCCAGACAATAGACGCGTTACTGTGGAAATTTTGGGGATGGATTGGTCGAGGCATGAGAAAGTGAGAGACGGGCTGCATTTTGGTGTAAAATGTCACTTTCAGGCGAAGAGAAGATTCTTAACTTATATGTAATAAGGGCAACAATGATCTCAATTACTGTTTCAATCGCCGTATTTTTACGAATATAACGCATTTTTCTTACCAATGCAAAGCACTGAAAACGTACTAGTGCCAGTTGAACGTCAGTAATAAAAATTGAAATACACGGCTTGGGTAATCAATTTTTTCGCAGGGCACATGCGAAGTCCTAGGAAACATCGAATACAAAACGCTTAGTTTAGGCCTATAAATAGGCCAGAAGGCTCTACACACACACACACACACACACACATAGACACACATACACACACACACACACACACACACCACCACCCCCACACATCCCACACACCCACCCACACCCACAACACCCCCCACCCACCCCCACAACCACCCACACCACACCCACAAC
>Ga0123354_10021198_pt1 | contig 10238 bp, 9 predicted proteins | sample TergutLab28metaG_2_FD_97872 | JGI IMG/M metagenome (GOLD analysis project Ga0123354, IMG submission 97872) | Labiotermes labralis P4 segment gut microbial communities from Petit-Saut dam, French Guiana - Lab288 P4 | ecosystem: Host-associated > Arthropoda: Insects > Digestive system > Gut ...
CGCCCGAGTCCCAGGCCACCGCCGCTTATTTCATCGCCTGCGAGGCGCTGTCGAACGCCGCCAAGCACTCGGGCGCCACTCAAATCGACTTGGGCCTTTGGCTGGAAGGCGATTCCTTGATGCTTGAGGTGAGAGACAACGGAACAGGTGGCGCCGTCGCCTTGCCGGGGCACGGGATCGCCGGCCTGCAAGACCGGGCGGCTAGCCTTGATGGCGAGCTAAGCATCAGCGGCCCTCCAGGCACGACCATCACGGCGCGTCTGCCAATTGGTGGGAAGTGAGGTACGGTCATGCGCCTGATTGTCGCCGAGGACAGCGTGCTGCTGCGCGAGGGCCTGATCAGGCTGCTGGCCGAACTGGGGCACGAGGTGGTGGACGCTGTCGGGGACGCCGACGCTTTGGTGATATCCGTCGCCAAACTCAATCCTGATGCTGTGGTGACCGATGTCCGCATGCCGCCGACGCATACGGACGACGGCCTGCGGGCGGCCGGGCGCATCCGGGCAGAACATGGCGATATCGGGGTGCTGGTGCTGTCGCAGTGGGTTGAGGTGGCAGCCGCCCGCGACCTGCTGCGGCGAAACACCGCCCGGGGCGGTGTGGCCTACCTGCTGAAGGACCGGGTGCAGGACATCGCGACGGTGCAGACGGCATTGGATGTGATCGCGGCCGGTGGCACCATGATCGACCCGGAGGTGATCGCCCAACTGGCGGTGGGGCGTCCAACATTGAAGCAACTGACAGCGCGCGAAAGCGACGTGCTGGCTTTGGTCGCCCAGGGCCGCTCGAACGCCGCCATCGCCGCCCAGCTGTTTATCACGCCGGGGGCGGTGGAAAAGCATATCGCTTCGATATTCATGAAGCTGGATTTGGCCAATTCGCCGGACGATCACCGCCGGGTGCTGGCCGTGCTGAAGTATCTCGGCGGTTAACGCGGCTGATCGGTGCGCACGGAGACGTCGCCGGATGAGCGGCGCAGCACCTCGCTCAGCCGCTCGGCTGCTGCCACAACCGCCGGCGCGTGAAGACGCCCCGGCTGGCGGGTCAGGCGCTCGATCGGCCCGGACACCGACACGGCTGCGATCACCTTGCCGCCGGGGGTGTGCACCGGCGCCGACACCGACGCCACACCGGGCTCGCGTTCGGCCACCGACTGGGCCCAGCCCTGGCGCCGGACCGTGGCCAACTGCACGGCGGTGAAACTGGCGCCGACAAGGTCGCGGCGCAACCGGTCCGGGTCTTCCCAGGCCAGAAGCACCTGGGCGCCGGAGCCGGCGGTGATGGGCAGTTGCATGCCAACGGGGATCGTGTCGCGCAGGCCCGACGGGCGTTCCGTGGCGGCGACGCACACGCGGACATCGCCCTGGCGGCGGTACAGCTGGGCCGATTCGCCCGTGATATCGCGCAGCCGCGCGAGTATTGGACCGGCCGTGGCCAGCAGCCTGTCTTCGCCGGCGGCGGTGGCCAATTCTGTCAGACGGGGTCCCAGAGCGAAGCGGCCGTGGAGGTCGCGCCCCACCAGCCGGTGGTGCTCAAGCGCCACCGCCAGCCGATGTGCGGTGGGCCGAGCCAAACCGGTATGCTGGACAAGTCCAGCCAAAGTTTGCGGCCCACTTTCCAGGGCATTGAGCACCATGGCAGCTTTGTCCAGTACCCCGACCCCACTTGATTCGTCCATATCTTGAGATTAGCATCTCGCATTTCGATATGCCAAACCTAAGATGGACACATGCCACGAACGTTGAGCGAAAAGATTTGGGACGCCCACATTGTGCGGTCAAAGTCCTTAGAGCCCGATTTATTGTACGTCGATATGCACCTGGTGCACGAGGTCACAAGCCCGCAAGCCTTCGACGGTTTACGCCTGGCCGGGCGCCGTGTGCGCCGCCCCTGCCAAACCGTTGCCACCGAGGATCACAACACCCCGACCACCGGGATCGACAAGCCGATCGCCGATCCCGTCTCGGCTCTGCAGATCGCCACACTGCGCCGCAACACCGCCGAGTTCGGCATCCCGATCCACAGCCTGGGCGATCCCGATCAGGGCGTCGTCCACGTCGTCGGCCCCGATCTCGGCCTGACCGAACCCGGCATGACCATCGTCTGCGGCGACTCACACACCGCCACCCACGGCGCCTTCGGGGCGCTGGCCTTCGGTGTTGGCACCAGCGAGGTCGAGCACGTGCTTGCCACCCAGACGCTCTTGCAGGACAAGCTGAAAACCATGGCGGTGAACATCACCGGCACCCTGCCGGCAGGTCTTAGCGCCAAGGATATCGTGCTGGCGCTGATCGCCAAGGTTGGCACCGGCGCCGGCATCGGCTACGTCGTCGAGTACCGCGGCGAGGCCGTCCAAGCGCTGTCGATGGAGGGCCGCATGACCCTTTGCAACATGAGCATCGAGTGGGGCGCCAAGGCCAGCCTGGTGGCCCCGGACGAGAAGACCATCGACTACGTGCATGGGCGCGCCCATGCTCCCACCGGGGTGGCCTGGGATGACGCGGTGGCGTACTGGCGCACCCTCTTCTCGGATGCCGACGCCACATTCGACGCCACCCTCGACCTCGACGTCACCAACCTCACCCCCTATGTCACCTGGGGCACGAACCCATCGCAGGGCGCGCCCATCGATGCCAGCGTGCCCGCCGACGCCGACCCGCGGGCCCTGGCCTACATGGGGCTTGAGCCCGGTACACCACTGCGCGACATCGCGATCGATACGGTGTTTATTGGCTCTTGCACCAACGGCCGCATCGAAGACCTGCGGTCCGCCGCCGCCGTGCTTGAGGGACGCCACGTCGCCGATGGCCTGCGCGTCCTCGTCGTGCCCGGCAGCGCCCGCGTGCGTGCCCAGGCGATAGAAGAGGGCCTTGACAAGGTGTTCACCGCCGCCGGGGCCGACTTCCGCTTCGCGGGGTGCTCGATGTGTCTTGGCATGAACCCAGACCAGTTGAGCCCGGGGGAGCGCTGCGCGTCGACATCCAACCGCAACTTCGAGGGCCGGCAGGGCCCGGGCGGGCGCACCCACCTCGTCTCGCCCGCCGTCGCAGCGGCCAGCGCCGTCGCCGGGCATCTGGCTGCCCCCACCGATCTGTAATCTGCAAGGAGCTATCATGCAACCGTTCACCACCCACACCGGCGTACCGGTACCCCTGCGCCGCTCCAGCGTCGACACCGATCAAATCTGCCCGGCGGTCTACCTGAAGCGCATCACCCGCACCGGCTACGAGGACGCCCTGTTTTTCGCCTGGCGGCAAGACGACGATTTCGTGCTGAACAAGCACCCCTACGCCCTGGGCTCAATCCTCGTCACCGGGCCGAGCTTCGGCATCGGCTCCTCGCGCGAGCACGCCGTCTGGGCGCTGCAGGACTACGGCTTCAAGGTGGTGATCGCCCCGAGCTTCGGCCCGATCTTCCGCAACAACGCCGGCAAGGCCGGCTTGCTGCTGGCGACTGTGCCGGCCGATGCCCTCGAACAGATCTGGGACGCCATTAACGCAGAGCCCGGGCAGGAAATGACCGTGTCGCTGGAGCAGCGCACCATCAGCCTGGGCACGCAAACCTGGGTGTTCGCCATCGACGACTTCACCGCCGCCCGACTGCTGGCCGGCCTGGACGACATCGGTTCCACCCTGGCGCATGAGGCTGACATTGAGGCCTTCGAGGCGCGGCGTCCGGGATTTATGCCCACAGCTTGCTAGTCCGGGTACGATTAGCCCGTGGCAAATCACGTACACACCGATGTGAAACACCCGACCCGCTCGGCTCCGTTCAAGCGCATCAACACCGAAGAGGCCCCGGTGACGTATACCCGGGCGGCTCCCGTGCTTCACCGCTTGCTGACGCCGGGTTGCAAGCGCGACTGGGACGGTTTCCCGGCGCTGCCGAAGACTGGCCCGGCGATCGTCGTCGCCAACCACCTGACAAGCTTTGACGCCGTGCTGATCGCCGACTACATCCTCTACCACGGGCGCTATCCGTACTTCCTGGCGAAGTCGTCGCTCTGGCACGTGCCGGCGCTTCGGCGATTGCTGTTGGCCATCGACCAGATTCCCGTGCTACGCGGCACCAACCAGGCCTCCGACGCCCTGGTCGAGGCGCGCCACAAGCTGGAGGACGGCAAGGTCGTCTTCGTGTTCCCCGAGGGCACCACGTCACGCGACCCGCTGCTCTGGCCGTTCTCGGCCAAGACCGGTGCCGCCCGTCTGGCGATGGAAACCGGTGTGCCGGTAATCCCGTTTGGCCACTGGGGGGCGTCCACAATTTGCCCTGATAACGCCGGCCCGCAAAAGTGGCCCAAGCTGCTGCCACGCCACTGGGTGTGCTTCCGCTCAGGCGAACCGATCGACCTTAGCACCTACGGTACCGACACGAGCGACCGCGACGCCGTGCGCGCTGCCAGCGCCGCGATCATCGCCGGTATCGTGCCGCTGGTCGAGCAGGCCCGCGGCGAGGAGGCGCCCAAGATGCGGTGGAATCCCAAGGCCGGTGGTTACGTGCCGCCGGAACAAGCGTGTTGGTGACGCCCTAGTAAGGTGTAACCCGTGCTTACCAATGTCGTCTTCTTTTTCGGCGGTCAATCGACCGAACATGAGATTTCTTGCCTGACTGCCGTCGGTGTGCTTGGCGCGCTGGACGCCGGCAAGTATGCCGCCCATGGCGTGGGCATCACCCGCGACGGCCGGTGGGTGCGGTATTCGGCGCGCCAAATCCTGGCTCTTTCCGGCAGTCCGGCCGACGGCCAGCCGCAGGTCGACGGGTCGATGCCCACGGCCGTCATCTTCCACGACGGCGCCGACGTGTTGCTTGCCACCCGTGAGGGCGACCGACTGGTTGACATCACAAAAGTCGATGTCGCCTTCCCGTTGCTGCACGGCCCGTTCGGTGAGGACGGCACCATCCAGGGCGACTTCGAGATGCTCGGGCTGCCCTACGTCGGCGCCGGCGTTGCCGCCAGCGCCGTGGGCATGGACAAGCACCTGTCGAAGGTGGCCTTCGCTGCCGCCGGTTTGAGCGTCGAGCCCTACATCACATTGGAGACGCCGGGATGGACCACCGAGCAGGCGCTCGAAGAGGTACACCAGTCGGCGCTGCTGTACCCGCTGTACGTCAAGCCGGCCAGGGGTGGCTCGTCCGTCGGCATCACCCGCGTCGAGTCCGTCGAGGGGCTGGCCGCCGCGATTGAGGTGGCAAGAGCTTGCGATCAGCACGTGATCATCGAGCAGGGCGCCGTCGGCGGCCGTGAGGTCGAATGCTCCGTGCTTGGCCCCACCCCGGGCACCAGCGAAACCCGCACCACCCGGCCCGGCGAGGTGATCATGCACGCCAAGGGCGGCTTCTACGACTATGCGGCCAAGTACCTGGCACCAGACGAGGCGGAACTGGTGGTGCCGGCCGACCTGCCAGAAGGCATGCTTGACCAGGTGCGACACATCGCCCGGCGCGCGTTCGAGGCGATCGGCGGCGAGGGCCTGTCGCGCGTCGACTCGTTCGTGATGCCGGACGGCAGCGTGCTGGTAAACGAGATAAACACCATGCCCGGGTTCACGCCCATTTCGATGTATCCGATGATGTGGCAGGCCGATGGGATGAGCTACCAAGACCTGATCACCGATCTGATCGATCAGGCGCTGGCGCGTCCCATCTGGCACCGCTGAACCGAAGGGCACCCGGGCTAAGCTAGATGCATGCCTGAAAAAGACCCTAAAACAGTGGGGCAGGTCGGCGAGTTCGCGCTGATCGAAAGCCTCACCGATGGCTTGACCATGCCGCCGGATGTCAGCATCGGCCCGGGCGATGACGCCGCCACATTTACGGTCGACGGCGAGTGCGTGGTCAGTGTCGACATGTTCATCGAGGGTGTGCACTTCCGCCGCAACTGGTGCGAGCCGGACGACATCGGCCACAAGGTGGTGGCGGCCGCCATGGCAGACATCGAGGCCATGGGGGCCAACCCGCTGGCCATCATCGTTGGCCTCAGCCTGCCGCGTGACACGGAGCTTAGTTGGGTGCAGTTGTTCAACAAGGGGCTGCGGGCCGAATGCCGGGCGGCCGGCGCCGGGCTGATCGGGGGCGATATTTCGGGAGCGCCGGTGATAGCCATTTCCGTCACCGCGATCGGCGAAACGACAGCGGTTGAGCCGGTCCAGCGGAAAGGGGCCAGGCCGGGCCAGGTTGTGGCCATCGCCGGGCGGCTTGGCTGGGCGTCGGCCGGGTTGGCTGCTTTGGGACGCGGGTTCCGCTCGCCCAAGGCGGTCGTCGATGCCTATCGGATACCGGCCGTGCCTTACGGGCAGGGTCGTGAGGCGGCCTTGTGCGGGGCGTCCGCAATGATAGACGTCTCGGACGGGCTGATAGCAGATCTCGGCCACATCGCCAAGAAATCCGGCGTCGCTATCAATCTTGATTCGTCAGCGTTCGAGGTGCCAGAGCCGGTGGTGGCGGTGGGGCAGGCGCTTGGCGTCGACCCATTGTCCTACGTGCTGACAGGGGGCGAGGACCACGCCCTGGCGGCCATTTTCGATAAGGCCGACGTGCCGGCGTCGTGGCGTGTCGTGGGGCAGGTCATGCCGAAGGGTGCCGCCGAAAAGGGCCGCGTGCTCGTCGACGGCCTCGACTGGGCCGGCACCGCGGGCGGTTGGAGCCACTTTTAACAGGGGCAATTGTGCTACCGGGCTCAATGCAAGGTAGCATGCTTCCCATGGCATCCCGCGTGTCTTCCCCGACGCGGACGCGACCAAGTGCGTCCACGCGCTCCAGCACATCCACTCACACGTCCACCCACACCTCCACTCACACCTCGGCCCGTAAGAAGAAGAAGGGCCAGCAGAGCCTGTTCGTCCGCGCCGTGCGGGGTTTCTTCGTCGGCATCGGGCGGGCCTACATGGGCCTTGGCCATCTGATCGGGCGCGGGGTGCGGGCGATCGGGCGCGGTGACCGCGAAATCGACCCGGCGGCTGGTCGCGACGGACGCGGCCTGACGCTGATACTGCTCGCCGCGCTGGTGGCGGCGCGGTACTGGTTCAGCATTGACGGCAAGGTGGGCACCGCCGTCACCTACACGTTCGGCACCATCATCGGCGGGTTCAGCTACGTGCTGCCGGTGGTCCTGCTGATTTTGGCGGTACGCGCCATGCGCAACGCGGCGCCGGTCGGGCGCCAGATCGTCGGCTGGGTATTCGGCCTCTTCGGGGTGCTCGGGCTGGTCAGCTTGTTTATGGGCATTCCATCGCCCACCGCCATGGCCGACGTGCGCGACGCCGGCGGCATCATGGGATACCTCAGCTCTTCATTGCTGACGCAGATCATGCCGGACTGGCTGGCCGGCATCGTTCTGGTGGGGGTGTCGGTGTTCGGGTTGCTCGTGATCATCGGGCGGCCGGTGCGTGAGCTCGGCGCCGGGATTTCCAGCGCTTTCGGCCGCCTGAGCACCTGGCTGGGCGGGCGCGAAGGCGGCGCGGACCAGGAGGAGCTGTCACTGCCATTGGTGGACGCCGATGAGCGGACCACGGAGGCCATGCTGACGACTCACGCCATCGCCGGGGCGTCCGCGGGGTCGCCCCGAGCCGTGAGCAAGGCGGTCGCGGCGGCCCCACCGGAGCCGAAGCCGATGCCGAAGCCAAGGGCCAATACCGGGCGTCTGTTCCAATTGCCGAATGCCAACATGCTGAAGGCGGGCACGGTGCCCAAGGCGCGCTCCGAGGCGTCCGACCAAGTGGTGCGGCGCCTGTCGGACGTGCTGGCGCAGTTCGAAATCGACGCCAGGGTTACCGGCTACACCCGCGGCCCGACGGTCACGCGCTACGAGGTCGAGCTGGGCCAGGGTGTCAAGGTCGAGAAGGTCACGGCGCTCAGCCGCAACATCGCCTATGCGGTGGCGTCCCCGGACGTGCTGATCCTCTCGCCGATCCCGGGCAAGAGCGCCATCGGGATCGAGATACCGAACCGCGACAAGGAGATCGTCAGCCTGGGCGACGTGCTGCGCTCGCAGCGGGCCCGCAACGACCACCACCCGCTGACCATCGGCCTGGGCAAGGACGTCGAGGGCGGGTATGTGATCGCCAATATCGCCAAGATGCCGCACCTGCTGGTGGCCGGCGCCACCGGGTCGGGCAAGTCGAGCTTCATCAATTCGATGGTGACGTCGCTGCTGATGCGCACGACACCGTCAGAGGTGCGGCTCATGCTGATCGACCCGAAGCGGGTCGAGCTCAACCGTTACGAGGGCATTCCGCATTTGGTGACGCCCATTATCACCAACCCGAAGAAGGCCGCCGAGGCGTTGCAGTGGGCCGTCAAGGAGATGGAATACCGCTACGAGGACCTGGCGGCGTTCGGGTTTAGGCACGTCGACGACTTCAACCAGGCCATCGTCTCCGGGCAGCTGGAGCCGTTGCCGGGATCGGAGCGCGTGCTGACCGCCTACCCGTACCTGGTGGTGGTGGTCGACGAGCTGTCTGACCTGATGATGGTGGCGCCGCGCGATGTCGAGGATTGCGTCGTGCGCATCACGCAATTGGGACGCGCCGCCGGGATTCACCTGATCATTGCCACGCAGCGGCCGTCGATCGATGTGGTGACGGGCCTGATCAAGGCCAACGTGCCTAGCCGGCTGGCGTTCGCGACGGCGTCGATGATCGACTCGCGCGTGATCCTCGACCAGCCCGGCGCCGAGAAGCTGGTGGGGCAGGGCGACGGGCTGTTCCTGCCGCAGGGGGCATCGAAGGCGACAAGGGTGCAGGGCGCCTGGGTATCCGAGGCCGAGATCAGGCAGGTCGTCGAGTTTGTGAAGTCGCAGTTGGAGGCGCAGTACCGCGATGACGTGGTGGCGCCGGTGACAACGGAGCGCAAGGTGGCGGACGACATCGGCGATGACCTCGACCTGGTGCTGGAGGCGGCCCGCCTGGTGATCACGCTGCAATTGGGCTCGACGTCGATGCTGCAGCGCAAACTGCGGGTCGGCTTTGCCAAGGCCGGACGCCTGATGGACATCTTGGAGACCCGCGGCGTGGTCGGCCCATCGGAGGGCAGCAAGCCGCGCGAGGTGCTAAAGCCGGTGGATGCCCTGGACGACGTCCTGGCGGGCTTGGCCAGCTAGCGGGTGGCGCGGATGGATGTCACCTGGGCGACCGCTTCTATGGTCAGCTGATAGATGCGGGCGAAGTTGCCGGAGCGGATGAGGTCCGGCTTCACCATCCAGGAACCGCCGATAGCTGCCACCGACGGCAGTGACAGGTAGTCGGCCAGGTTGGCCGGTGTGATGCCACCGGTTGGAATGAAGCGCACCGCGGCGAAGGGGGCGGCTAGTGCGGCGATCGCGGCCGGGCCGCCGCTGACCCCGGCGGGGAAAAACTTGACCGTGTTGTAGCCGAGTTCCAGCGCCGACTGGATTTCGGTCGCGGTGACGGCGCCCGGCAGTGCTTGGACGCCCAGCTCTGCGGCCCGCTCGACGACGGCCCGGCTGGTGCCGGGCGAGACGATGTACTGGGCCCCGGCGGCGATGGCGGCGTCGACCTGGTCGACGGTTGTCACGGTGCCGGCGCCGACGATGATGTCTCCCCGCGATGACAAGGCCCGGATCCCGTCGGCGGCGGCCGCCGTGCGGAACGTGATCTCCGCCACGGGCAGCCCACCCTTGACAAGGGCGTCCGCCAATTGCTCCGCCTGAGCGGCGTCATCGATGACGACTACAGGAATGATGCCAAAGCTGGAAAGGCGGTCGAGGATGGTTGTCATAGTGGCAACTATAGGCGATTTGGCACGTTCAGCGCAGTATCGTGTCGCCGTCCCCTGTCAGCTTGATGATGAACGCGTCGTTACCGCCCATACTTGGCAGTAGGTCGCCGTCTGTTGAGTTTGATTGCCCGACTGCGACGATGTCACCGTTTGGTGCCACCGTGACATCCTGGAACGAATCGTCACCATTGCCGCCAAAACTCTCGCTCCAGATCACAGAGCATGGTTGGTTGGTTTGCGTGGGAGGCGACACCAGGGCGATCAAGGCATCCGTGCCCGACTGGTCGATTGAACCGGCGATCACATAGTCACCCGTCGGTGTCAGGGCAACCGAGTTGATGCTGGTGGGGTAATCAGACTCGTACCAGCAGCCCGCGGGGGGCACCCCGGGCTTCACTGGCACCTCGATCATCACCCCGGTGCAATGCCCGAACGGCGAGTAGTTGGAATCTTCCGAGCAGAATTGGCCCACCGCCATGAAATTACTAGCCGTGGTGGCTGTC
>Ga0123354_10021199_pt1 | contig 10238 bp, 9 predicted proteins | sample TergutLab28metaG_2_FD_97872 | JGI IMG/M metagenome (GOLD analysis project Ga0123354, IMG submission 97872) | Labiotermes labralis P4 segment gut microbial communities from Petit-Saut dam, French Guiana - Lab288 P4 | ecosystem: Host-associated > Arthropoda: Insects > Digestive system > Gut ...
CTTGATTGCCATTGCTCTTTCTATGTACTATATCATTCGTCAAGGAACACCTAAAAAGAAAAAAGATGAGTAAAAAATATATTTACCGGCTGATCATTTTCTCGGTGGTTATCGCCGCTATCGGCGTGCTGCTTCAGTTTACGTTGCCGCAATACATTTCGCCGGCAATTCCTTTCATTATCATTTTCTTCTTTTTAATAACACTATTTACGCTGTATGTCGTTTTACGAGCGCCGCATCAGGTTTCGGAAAAAAAATTTGTGGCCGGCTACGTGCTATCTCGCTTTGTTAAAATGATTTCCATCTTTCTTTTTATCATTTTATATATGACTTTTAATAAAGAAGACCGCTGGAATTTTGCCGGAGCTTTCCTCGTCATCTATTTTTCTTACTCTATTTTTGAAATTATCGCACTTAAAAAACAATGAAACATCTCTTCGATAATATTCGCCCCTACACGGAACAAGAAACTATGCAGGCAGTGAAAAAGCTGTTTACCGACCATAAATTTATACAACAACTATCTATTTTTGAAGATAAAATTAATGTGGATGAATGGGTAAAAAAAGTGTTAGCTTGTAACACGCGGTTTGAATTTCATTTGACTTTTGCCGATGCCATTTTTCACTACTTCGTTGAGAAAACCTGTACAAAAGTTCATTATTCGGGAATTGAAAACATTGACCCTAAAAATCCATGTTTATTTATTGGTAACCACCGAGATATAATATTAGATTCGGCGTTTTTACAAATCTATAATTTTGCAAACGGCTACGAAGCCTCTCGCTCTGCCATTGGCGACAACCTCATTGCAAATTCCCTTTTTGTAGAACTTGCGCGCGTGCACCAAATGTTTTTAGTGTTACGTTCCGGCACCCTGAAAGAAAAAATTGCCAACACGCAACTCTTGTCTACTTACATTCATCATTCTATTTTTGAAGAAAAAGAATCGGTGTGGACGGCTCAGGGCAACGGCAGAACAAAAAACGGAGACGATAAAACGCAACCCGGACTTTTAAAGATGCTCACGTTGGCTGATCTGAAAAATCCGTTGCAGCTATTGAAACAAATGCAGATTACGCCGGTTGCCATTTCGTATCAATATGAACCCTGTGCGCAGTTGAAGGCGCGCGAGTTGGCGCTCTCCGAAAACGCGCCTTATGTGAAACAGCCCGGCGAAGATGCCCACAGTATCATCGAAGGAATTACCGGCTTTAAAGGCGAAGTGTACTTTGTGATAGGGAAACCGCTGCAACAGGAATTTGAGAATATTCCTCAGGAACTCTCTTTAAATGACAAACTTGCTTTGCTTTGCGATCAGATTGATAAACAGATTTATGAGAATTATTTTTTGCATCCTCAAAATTATATGGCGATAGATATTCAGGAAAATTCTAATAAATTTTCTGAACGATATACGAATAAAGAGAAAATAGATTTTATGAAATATTTAGATGAACAAGCTGTGGTTTCGGATGTTCCGAAGGAGAAGATGATGGGGTATCTGTTGGATATTTATGCGAATCCGGTGAAGAATAAGCACTTATGAAAAACCCAATCCTTATCCCCACAATCCTCCTCTTCCTCCTCCCCAACATCCTTTTTTGCCAAAGCAACCGATTAACCAACGACAAGGGCCAACTCCTGTGGCAATACAACCAAACCGTTACTATTGATGAAAAAAATCCGAATACGCTGTTCGTAACTTTTGTTTTTATCAACGGCATTAACCAAACTGCCATCTCTTTGCGGCAAGAGCTTTTCAACTCTCAAATTGAATGGTTAAATACCGATAGCATTCAGATAGAAAAAAAAGAGCGGGTGGAATTTTTAACTGCCAACTTAGCCCCGCACCAAGCCGTAGTTTGGAAATATGCTTTAAAAACCAAATTGGTTGATGGCGAATTGATTTTGGAAAGATCGGCGGTTCTTATTATGAATGAAGATTTTGAGGTACGGAAAGAGGTTCTTCCAGAGTTAAGAATGGTAAAATAGCACTTTCGTGCTATTTTAATAATTCAGCATTACCGGCATAATCAACATCAACAAATCCTCTTCCGGCGAGTCTTGCTCTGTGGGGATCAGCAATGCGGCACGGCTGGGTTGCGACATTTCGAGGGTTATTTCTTCCGAATCTAAGTTTTCTAACATCTCCCGCAAGAATTTGGAGTTGAAACCAATATCCATCGGATCGCCTGTATAAGCGCCGGTGATATTTTCTTCTGCCTTATTCGAGAAATCCAAATCTTCTGCCGTAATTACTGTTTTTTCATCCGACAGAGAAATCCTTACCTGATAGGTGGATTGATTGGAGTAAATACCCACACGGCAAATAGATTTGTGAAAATCTTTGCGCACTACCACAAACTTATTAGGATTCTCTTTCGGAATAACTGCCTGATAAGCAGGAAATTTTCCTTCTTTTAAAGAAGAAAATAACACAATGTTTTCAAACGAAAAACGAATATGGTGGGTGTTGGAAGTATATTCTACTTTTACTTTTTCACTTACTCCGGATAAAATAGATTTAAGTTGCGTAATCGGCTTTTTAGGCAATATGAACGAGGCAGCGTCCTCCACCTTTACTGCGGTGTTTTTGTAGCGCACCAACTTGTGGGCATCCGTAGCCACAAACGTGATGTGCTCATTGGAGAGCTCGCACAAAACGCCCATCATATTAGGGCGAAGTTCGTCGTTTCCGGTAGCAAACAATGTTTTGCTGATGGCGCGTTGTAAGATAGACGCTTCTATCTCAAACGATTGCGGATCTTCCATGTTTTTCATTGCCGGATATTCTTCGCCGGGGAAGCAGGAAGAGTCGTATTCGCCGTTTGCCGCCGAAAATTTCAGCGTATGGTTTTCGAGGTCTATGTCGAAAACAATCGGCGTTTCGGGCATCAGTTTCAACGTTTCTAAAATGGTTTTAGAAGGGATGGCCACAGCGCCTTCTCCTTCCACATTCGTGAGTTGAACGGTGGCGGTCATCGTAGCATCCAAATCGGAAGCCATGAGCGTTAAAATATCTCCCTCAACGGTAAAAAGGAAATTATCTAAAATGGGTAACGTGCTGTTGGTTCCCAAAACGCCGCTAATGGCGCTCAGATTTTTATACAAAACATCGCGAGATACAATAAATTTCATATTTTTTTTGATTAATAATTAGATTGGCAAAAATAAAAAAATACTTTTGCGGTGCTTAACCAGCTATGTAAAAAAATGACAAACATGAAAAAAATAGCTTATTTAATAATGACCGTCTTACTTTTTCTGAGCGGCATCTCTTCTCTTCATGCGCAAGGTATCGAAGGGAAGGAGTTTTGGTTGACTTTTGGGAGAAATCGTGCTTCAAGTTATGTTAACATGAACTTGCAAATACGCATTATTGGTGGCGCTGCTCCGGCTAATGGAACCATCTATTTCACTCATTTAAAAACTTATGTTTCTTTTAATGTTGCGGCACGGCAGGTATATGTTTGTAATCTTGACACTACTCAAAAACAAGCAACACTCAATACAACAATGGGAGTAACCGATTTTAGTATTCACATTACCAGCAATAATCCGATTACGGTATATGCTATGAATCAAACTGTAACATCCGCAGATGCTACCAATATCTTGCCGGTAACCTCGTTGGGCATTGATTACCATCATATATCATATGCTCCAATTAGCAGTAATTTTGATGCGTATGCAATTATTGGAATAGAAGATAATACCAATCTATCTCATAACGGGGCTCCAGTAGTGACACTCAAAAAAGGAGAAGTATATTACAGGACTTCTGCTACCGACATGACCGGTGCACACATAATCGCCAATAAACCTGTGGCATTTTTTTCGGTTAATCAGAATGCGAATATTCCTCAGGGGTTTGGTTATAATGACTGTTTAATGCAACAAATGCTTCCTGTTCCCGAGTGGGGTAGGAGTTTTTTTGCTCCGGTTTCACATCTTGGTCGCGATATAGTGCGTATTGTTGCATCGCAAAACAATACCACTATTACTCAAATAGGAGGTAGTATATTATTCCCTGATGGAGGGCAAACAAGTCTTACCAGCCTACAAGCCGGACAATTCGTTGAATTAGAGATATCTTTGGCTGCAAAAGGTTGTTATATTTATGCCAACAAGCCCGTGGGCGTTTGTACCTATCTTACTGGAGGAAAATATAATGAACAACCGTCCACCGAAAGAAGTTCTGACCCCTCTCAATGTTGGCTTCTTGCCATGGATCAAAGAACTAATGAAGCGCTCATCACCCCTTTTACTCCCACTGGGTCTACGCGCCTAAGAAAACACTCTGCATTAGTGGTTACGCCTACTGCCGCAAAAAATAATACTCAGGTTGCTATTGGAGGAGCGCCAGCTACAGGTTTGAGTGGAGGAAGCTGGAGAGACAACACCGCTTCGGGCATGTCGTTCTACATTATTGATAGTCTTATATCTACCGACGTACACCGTTTTACCAACCAAAAAGGTATTATCGTAATGTGCTATGGAACAGGGCTTGATGAATCATATTACTTTAATGCTTATGCTACCTTCTATGAGCCGGATGCGACATTCTTTGCGAACGATATCCATTATGAGAATATGCCACCCTATGTTTTTTGTGTACAAGATATAGAGTTTAGGGCTGTTATAAAAGACAAACACCCGGGACCGGGATGGTTGAAATGGTACATTGACGGAGCAGAAGAGGTGGGTGCAAGAGATAGTTTGATATGGAGCAAAAATTTTGACACCGGTAAATATGAAATTGAAATGCAGGTTTCTTTTGCAAATGAGAATAAGGACACTTTAAAAAGCATTTTAAATATCGGCGTTCCAATTTCTGCTTACGCTTTGCCTACTGTAGGAGGTGGCGTTATAGGAGACGGTTGTTATAAAGAGGGCGAGTTGGTTAACTTAATAGCCACTGCCAATATCGGTTATGACTTTGTTAATTGGACAGAAAATGACACAGTAATTTCCACGGGTACTTCTTATATGTTTACCGTAGAAGAGCCCCGCACTTTTGTAGCTAACTTTAAGGGGCAACTCCACAATATTGTTGTATTGGCAAACCCTGCTAAAGGCGGTACAGTTTCCGACAATATCGAAAATATTCCTTACGGAACGGATACAAGCGTATTAGCAGTTCCATATATAGGCTACAGTTTTATTAACTGGACAAAAGGTGATGATGTGGTTCATTCGATGGCTTTTTATCCCTTTGCCATCACCGAATCCTGTACGTTGGTGGCTAACTTTAAGGAGGCATCCTATAATATTACCGTAGTGGCAAATCCTACAGAGGGAGGAACGGTTTCCGGCGGTGTTAACAATATTCCTCACGGAGCAAGTGTAACTGTATCGGCAACTGCGAAACCGGGCTATAGCTTTACAAATTGGACTAAAAACGGCGTTCAGGTATCTACAGGGAATCCCTATCTGTTTTCCGCAACCGAATCTTGTACATTGACTGCCAATTTTGGAAAAATGCGTTACACCGTAAAGGTGGATGTCAACGATACTATTTATGGTTGTGCAACAGGAGCAGGTGTATATGACGCATTCGATGAAGTAAGAGTTGAGGCGTTTGTAAAAAAATGCTATAGACTTATTAATTGGACTATAGATGATAAGGAGGTTTCTACTAAGAATCCTTACATTTTTTCTATTACAGAAGACGTAAATTTAGTTGCCCATATTTCTGCGATTGACTTTAGTAAATACACTTCTATTCTTTGGAATAATACAATTATACTTAATGTAAAGCAGTTGGTTGAAGAAGGTTTGGAAGTAACCGGCTGTAAATGGTTTAAAAACGGAATAGAAGAAGAAACACACACAACAAACGAGTTTAGTTATTCGGCAGGTCCAAATATAACCAATCTGTTAGAGCCGGCACCTACTTATTATATGTTCAAACTCATTACAGCAAATTTCGACACTTTGTGTTCTACTGAAAAGATGTTCACCGGCAGCGATTTGCCTTCCGGTTCTAAAACAGATCATCTGTTGGTATATCCTAATCCCGTATCATCGGGCAATTCATTTATTGTAGAAGGAGTGAGCAAAGATAGTCCGATAGATGTGTACAATCAATATGGGGTTTGCGTGAGCAGCGCTGTAGCTACCGGCAATACCGTTATGCTTACGCTTCATTTGCCGGCGGGGGTTTATTTTATACGGGCGGATAATAAGGAGGGGAAGGTGGTGATAATTAAATAATTAAATTCAAAAAAATATGGACAAAAATCAAGTACGCGAAGTAATTGCCCAACGCGTGGCAAAAGAACTTAAAAACGGAGATGTTGTAAACTTGGGAATCGGCCTTCCCACCTTAGTACCCAACTATTTACCGCAAGATGTTGAATTGGTATTGCAATCGGAGAACGGGTTGCTGGGCATGGGACCCACGCCGGAGCCGGGTACCGAAAAGCCCTATTTGGTAAACGCCGGCGGCGGGTACATTACGGCACAGCCCGGAGCTTCTTCTTTTTCTTCAGCACAATCGTTCGCCATTATTCGCGGCGGGCACGTGGACGCCACCATCCTGGGCGCCATGCAAGTAGATGAAAACGGCGACTTAGCCAACTGGATGATTCCGGGAAAACTTACGCCGGGCATGGGCGGCGCTATGGACCTCTTAGTAGGCGCAAAACACGTGATTGTGGCTATGGAGCACACCGCAAAAGGGGCGCCTAAAATCTTGAAAAAATGCACGTTACCGCTCACCGCTCAAGGACAGGTAAACCTCATCGTTACCGAAATGGGTGTGATGGAGATTACGCCGCAAGGCATCGTGTTAAAAGAGATTCATCCTGAATTTTCGGTGGAAGAGGTGCGGGCGGCTACGGAGGCGGAGTTGATTGTTTCGGCGGGGTTGAAGGTGATGGAGGTATAGGGAATTGGAATTTGGAGGGAGTGCGTATATTTGCACGTTAGCCGCCACCCAGAAAGTTACACCGCAACAACAAGCTGAAAAACAGCGAAAAAAGCGGTCAAGCAAAAAGGGATGGTTGCTCAAAAAATAGTAGAAAATAAGCTATTAACATCAAAAAAAGTAAAAAATGATGACACCGAGCAGAAATTTAAACAGAAATCTGGCATCCGATCTAGAAAGAGAAGCAAACGGAATGATGGAGCAGACCCCATCTAAAAAAGCAGAACTAATGTTTGTTAAAGGAGCGGACGTAAAACAAAAAATGAGGAAATTATTTTTAATGTTTACCTTTATAGCTATAGTGTTTGGCTCTAATGCACAAATAAAAGTAGCAAATAATAGTAATGTAGGTATAGGGACTAATAACCCAACCCGTAAATTGGAAGTATTTGGTACATTTCGCATTAATAGCAACTGGACAGATGCTATTTTTGACTGGTCAGGTACAGGAGGCGGTACTACACTATATCCAAGTGATACATGGGGTTTGCATTTTGGAAAACCGAATCAGCGAATAGGACATATCTACGCATACGATATATATAGTGTTTACCATCCTATGAGTACCTCCGATGAGAAAATAAAAGAAAATATCAGGCAATTGGATAATCCAATAGAAAAAATCAAACGAATATCCGCCTATAATTACAACTTTAAAAAGGAACTTTTCCCCGAATATCTTCCATTGGAGATGGAAGCAGAGTATGCAAGAAAACAGATTGGCTTTTTAGCGCAAGAGTTAGAAAAAGAATTTCCAGAGTTAGTAAGGACACCTGCTTCCGATAGTGATTTTTACTATGTGGACTATATCGGAATGGTACCTGTATTGGTGGAAGCGATAAAAGAGCAACAAAATCAAATAGATAATTTACAAAAAATGCTTTCTGAGTGTTGCTCTTCCATGAATAGTCCTACTCAAAAGAGCAATTCTTCTATTATTGATGATGATGAAGAAACAAAAAGTGAAACACAGAAAAGTGAAATACAGAGAGGTAAATTATTTAATAATATACCCAATCCATTCAATGGAAGTACGGAAATAAGATTTGAAATTCCCGACAATGCAACTTCTTCTCGATTAATGATTTGTAATTTGAATGGAGTAGAACTAAAATCGTACAATCTTACTCAAAAAGGGTTAGGAAGTGTAACGATTCAGGGCTCCGAATTTGCAGCAGGTATCTATTTATATACCTTGATTATTGATAACCAAATTGTAGATACCAAGAAAATGGTATTAACTAATTAAGAAAGAGGAGGTATGTGATGAATAAAAAACATTTTTTCTTTTGGTTGGCAATGTTTGCAGTTACTATAACTCTTTTTTTAGCATGTGAAAAAGTAATTGACATAAGCCTTAATAAAAATGAATTGACCCTTGTCTCCGGCGAAACGGAAACTTTAATTGCTACCATATATCCTAATGATGCTACCAATAAAAAAGTAAAATGGACAAGCAGTAATCCCGCAGTGGCTACGGTGAACGACAATGGTTTGGTAACGGCAATTGCGAGTGGCAAGGCAACTATTACCGCAACCACTCAGAATGGCAAAAAAACAGCAACCTGCTCTGCTACAGTAGACTATCGTGCAAAGTGGGTAGGAAAATACAAATGTGAAAAGATAAAAACCAATCCAGGTCTGCCAACTCTCATAGCAACACCCATACTAACTGTTGCATTAGATGGAGATTCTCTCGTTTGGTTTTTGGAAGAAGAGAACTCTTCACATTGTATTAATTTACGTGCAAAGGTAGATAGTGATGGTGGCTTTACAAGTGACTATCAATCATTCCAATATCCTGCTATTAGAGGAAACTTTTATACTGACAGTCTCCATTTATATTTTTATATAGGCAGTGGGTCTTGGGGTACAATATATAATTATGAAGGTAAAAAACTTAAAAATGTTAAACAATGAGAAAGAGATTAACTATAATAATAGTTTCAGCAGGGTTATTTATTTTTCCTGCATTGGCTCAAAATCCGCCACAAGACAAAAATTGGCAAGTGGTTTTTGAAGATAATTTTAGCACGTTCAATACAACACGTTGGCACAAAAGTCATGATGGTATTCATGGTAATGGTAAAGGTGAGGAACCTCAGGTTTACATTCGGGATAATGTATATATTGAAAATGGAAGCCCGAAGCCAAAGCTTGTTCTGAAGACCGTTAAGTTGAATTCGCCTTATCAGTGGCTAAGTCCTCCGTATCAGTGTCCAAAAGGAAATCAATGCTGGTATGGAAGTAATCATTACTACACTTCCGGTCAAATTAGCTCTAATGTAGCCTATAAATACGGCTATTTTGAAATTTATGCTAAACTGCCTGGAAGTAAAGGTTATTGGCCAGCTTTTTGGTTTTGGAATCAACACAATGCTCCTACAAATTGCTGGTATAATGAAATAGATGTTTTTGAAATACAACCCTGCATAACTGATGCTTATGATGCCGGCTATGTTTATGGTTTTACCTGTCCTAATCCAACTAATGAGCATGGTGACGGCAGTAAAATTGCCTGTAACTATGCTTCCGGTTATCATTGGTATGGTTTGGAGTGGGATAGAGATAAAATTACTTGGTACTTGGATCGCAAAATAGTAAAACAGGAAATTAATAATATGGGAGGTAAAGGCATACAGAATCCCATGTATATTATTATAAACGTTGCATTACATCCTAATTCCGGGCTGTGTCCGATAGATCCCAATACAACCATATTTCCCAATTATATGTACGTTGACCAAGCCAATGCTTACAAACTAATATATGATTGCAGTGGCAATACAGCAGTTGTAAATGAAATATCCAATTATAACACATTCAATTACGCAGTTAAAAAGTCAATTAGCTTAAGCGGTGCTTCTTCTTTGTCATCAGGACAAAATGTTTCTTTACGAGCAAGTGATTTTATAGAGTTAAAAGCAGGCTTTGAGGTGCCAGTGGGAGCAGAATTGTATTTGGATATTAACCCTTGTGAGTAGAAAAATTACATAAAACAACTAAGTGTGTGTATTTCAAGAACAACAGATGTAACGGGCGGCGTCTAACGAGCATATTGCCACAATTGCGGTATTACCGTCGTTTGAAAATAATTGCTAATTTCGCCCGCCGTTGGCTCGTGGCAAGTGTGTGTAAGCCCCCGCCTGCGCCAAGCCCTAGCACGTTAAGCGAATATGGCGGACATGTCCCGTCCCGAAATAGGTTGACCAAGTTTAACCTAAATCATTTACCCTATGGAATTAAAACAAGAACAACCCTGCCGAAAAAAGAACGGCAAAGAGTGCTCATTTGAGTTCAAAAC
>Ga0123354_10021200_pt1 | contig 10238 bp, 8 predicted proteins | sample TergutLab28metaG_2_FD_97872 | JGI IMG/M metagenome (GOLD analysis project Ga0123354, IMG submission 97872) | Labiotermes labralis P4 segment gut microbial communities from Petit-Saut dam, French Guiana - Lab288 P4 | ecosystem: Host-associated > Arthropoda: Insects > Digestive system > Gut ...
ATGGATGTATTAACATCCGAAACATGTTGAGCATTAAATAATGAAATAAAAAAGCAAGTGACATCAAGTTGGTCTCTCTTTATTCAACTATCAAGATGATGCACGGTCCAGTAAACATAAGATAATACGGTATAATAAATACTTATAAGACGAAATGTTAAGATTTTATTCAGATATTAACTAAACACACCAGGAACTGTTAAATCGCAAACACTAAAGCAATGCATCTCATTTTCACGATAATGAGCCATCTTCAGGCTGTGTTACAGAACTGTTATAAGACAGTCAGTAAAATGCAGTAAAAATATTAATTGTTAAACTGAGATGTCAGTTATACACATTGTCGCAAAATATGTCTTTTTGAACATTAATTAATAAAATGTAAAGAGTGTTAAAATCAAATATTAAAAATGAAAGTTTCATTCACGCTCTACGATGGATAAACGTGGTCATTTGGGCTATTTCAAGTCCGATAAAGCTTCCGTCGGAATTTTTTATAATTTTTGGACAGGAAATCTACTTTAAGTTTATAACCGTACACTTTAGTCCCTTGTGAGGATCAAAGAAGTAGTGTTGGGAGTGAAAGTTTACGGTAGCCGGCACCCCATCTCAAAGAGAACTGGGGACACTGGGATGGCGAAGATCCTAAAAGGGAGAAAAACAAGTCGAGTGCACCAGCCTTGGGGCAGGGAGGTGGAGGAGGTCAGGCACTTGGAACATTGCGGTATTAGGGACTAGAAGGTGTAAGGGATTTGTTCGCTAAATATATTTACTACCGAATATTAAACTATTGAAGTGTTGTCATTTCTGTCGATAGTGTTCAACCCAACGATATCAGTTAATGTACAAACATTGATGACCTGTACCACCCAATACACAATACGTATATTCCCTGCCTGTACAACCCAATACACAATACGTATATTCCCTGCCTGTACCACCCAATAAACAATACGTATATTACCTGACATATGACTTGTTCGCCGATGGTCAGACTAGCCGAGTGAACAGTTACAGGTTTCAACATGGAATAGTTTTCTTTTTCAATTTCATGTGAAATTACATTTTCCTTTCAGTAAATAATATAATTTGGGCATAACGTCAGGTCTGTGATACTTGTGGGAACTTGCGTAAAAGTTTCTTCTAGCTGAAACTGTTTATTACCCAAGGCGGTGTCGCTAACTGCCCAGCCAGAAGAACACACAGAATATTCATACGAAAGTTACTACCTATCTTGCTTGTCAATAAAACCCCTGATTTTGTGAAAGATAAAAGTTTATCATCGCATATACAAGAGTCCAGTGTTTGAACATATCTTAAGCCAGTTTAATAAAGCCCAAATATTCCTCATCTATCTCTCTAAAATCCACATTGACATGAATTTTACATCTAGACCTATGTCAATGCCTGCCAAACAGCCGTTTTCACTTGAGGTGTCAGCAAGCTTTATGTAGCCTATATATTAGTCATTCGTGCTAAACTTCCTGCCCAACTCGTCCTTAATCACATGACCCAAAAGAACGTCAGCTAAAAATTCCAAATCATGAAGTTTATCATTATAATCTTCCTCTCCAAGTCCATTTACTTTTGTCACAAGCACCACAGTACAATTTGTCGCCCAGTTTGCTATCCAAAAACTTAAAGGTTAAGATATACAGAACTCTAATTCTGCCTGTTGTTGTGTATGGGTGTGAAACTTGGTCGCCGACATTGAACGAGGTACGCAGGCTGAGGATGTTTGAGACAAGGGTGCTGAGGAGAATTTTTGGGCCTAGGAGAGACGAGTTAACAGGGGAGTGGAGGAGGCTGCATAATGAATGATCTTTATTCTTCACCCAATATTGTTCGGGTGATCAAACCGAGGATAATTAGATGGGCGGGGCATGTAGCGCGTATGCGAGGAGAGGAAAGGCGTATGCAGGGTTTTGGTGGGGAAACCTGGGGGAAAGAGACCATTTCGGAGACCCAGACGTATATGGGAGGATAATATTAAGATGGATCTTTAGGAAGTAGGATGTGGGGGTATGGACTGGACCGAGCAGGCTCAGGATAGGGGCAGGTGGCGGGCACTTGTGAATGTGGTAATGAATCTTCGGGTTCCATCAAATGCGGTGAATTTCTTGAGTAGCTGAAAATCGGTTAGCTTCTCAAGAAGGACTCTACACCATGGAGTAAGTAAGTAAGTGTCACAGTACAATTACCTGTCTGTCGCACTGTGCAAACGTTCAGACTTCCAAGTTTCTATTATTACGCTTTAATTCCTGATGCAAAGTTCTTTCAAAGCTGCAGAAGAGAGAAGGAGCAGAAAGATAAGAGAAACTTAATATTTTCACTTTGTTTCCACTGTGTTATTGCTCAGGGCGCTACCACCCCCATCAAAGGCTATTTATTCCTGATTCTTCGCTGGAATAAAAATGGGGACCTGCGAAAGACAAAAGACGCATATGGGGAGTCTGTTCCTTAATGAATGAACTCGTAACGAAATTTGCACTTTCCTGCTTTGTTGTCCCGGAATCCCCCGTAGTCCACTGCGAGGTCCTACTGAAACTGCTGGTTAATAATAAATATGGGAGCTCCCTAGAGATTCAATAGGTGTATGTGTCTTTGGGTTTAGAACTTTCAGGGGCGTAGCATTAAATATTCTCAAAACAAAGCACACTGTCCGTACCGCACCGTCAGAGACACATCAAAGAAACACAGTATAAAGTCAAGCGCAGGATTTTAAGTACACAACTCTGTTTATCTCAGGCTATATATTGAGGATGCTGTAGGATGGAATAGCGACAATTTATATTGCAATTTCTGGCAAATGAAACAAATTTTACTTTGCCCCCAAATCGTCCAGACCCTCTCTAGGGCCCACTCTGATCCTATTCAATGGGCGCCTCATGCCCTTACTCCGGAGAAAAAGCGGCTGGAGCTTCAAGCTGACCACTCACCGGAATCTAACGGCGAGTTTAGAAATGAATGAAGCTCTAACTCCAATCTATATACGCTCTCATTTTGTTCACAGGGACAAATTTACCTTTTAACATTGGCTGGATCAAAAATTGTACGTATCAGGGTTCATACTGAAATACATGGATAAGGCCGAAATTACAAATTACACTTAAGTAGGCGTTGATTAAAAGAAAGCTGCACCGCTGCAGAATGTGTGAACGACAGGGGAAAAAAATATCAATGCGAATGTAAGTGCTTAATGTGACCCCTACGGTTATCTGCACTGTTACTATAACAACTCCTTTACTTGCAATGTAATTACCATGTTCTGTACATTAAATAAACACACGTATCTCAAACTGGCAGTACAATTACACTTTCGAGGGCACCTCGGGAGTCAAACGTGGGTCGTAAACTGTCCGGTTACAGTCTTCGAGTCTCCGAAAGCTAGAGAAATGTCGATAGTAACAGCTATACTTCTGGGAACAATGATGCAGCGGCTGGAGTGGGTAGCAGGTATGCGGTTCAAAACGAAAATATTTCTCACATGCCGGATATGATGCCTGGATAATTAATATATTTATTTGGTTCTATACATACATATTTATTTTGTCACAGCGCAGTTCAAGTGCAGCGAGTTAGGTTTTTTCTTATAGAATAATATTGTATACCCTGAAAATGGAGCCAGTACGTTCCTCCGAAACGTAAAGGTAAAGTTCACCCTAGAACAGGCCACGAAGGCCCAGAGGGGGAGTAGAGGTAAAGCCTACTCTTTCTTTAACCTCGGTGCTAGATGGTGTGGGTGGTCAACGTCACGCCCCGACGTTTTTGTCCCCCGGAAATAGCCAGTACCTATTGTATAGGAGGATGAGTGGGCCCCAGGGCCGGTCTGGACGGGTGTGGATAATCTGTCCCCACCAGAATTCGATCCCGGACCGTCCAGTCCGTAGCAAGTCGCTATACCGACTGAGCTCTCCCGACCCCTTCCTCCGAAATGTAACCTCCATAAATGACTGTCATGCGGACACCAAATCTCCATACCTCACCGTCATCCCCTCATACATGCTGGACACTACAACATAATTAGAACACCACAAACAGACAAAGAAAACCGTAAAATAGTCTTTTATTTCCTTTACCTACATCACACGTTCTGTGTCATCCTTTCTTTCTTCTCTTCCTTCTTCCGGCTCTTTTCATTCCTTCGTTGTTTTTACGTAACGTAAAGCCGCTCTCACAAGACTGCATATTTGACAAATATTTGTCAATAAGGACCACTTACCACGAGATGGAAACGGTTCATTTCTACAAATACTGGCAAGCATGTTGAATTTCCTACTGCCTGATCGCAAATGTGACACAATTCAAAGTAATCATCATTGTCTGTTTAATTATCATTATCAAACTTGACGTTCCCATGATTCGTTCATATTTGACAAGCATACAAATGACTTGCTCCTTGACATTCAGTATCTTTGTGTATATCGATCCTTCAGTGTGGCCAAGCACACAGCCGTGAGAACACAATTGCAACGATGAAGCAAATAATTGGCAATTGCACCCAAATACCTACAAATAAACCAGTACTGGAAAGAATATGGAAGTTTTACATTCATTGTTCCGTGCATCATTGTAATTGTTTAAAAATAACCAACACGATGTCACTTGTGGACTATCCTTTATTTTCAGGGGTAGTCGTCATTCATTCTCTACATGTTTCGAGCTTACCGAAAGCTCGAAACATGTAGAGAATGAATGACGACTACCCCTGAAAATAAAGGATAGTCCACAAGTGACATCGTGTTGGTTATTTTTAAACAATATGGAAGTTATTTAGTTGATTCCACGTACATGTCAAAATTATTGGCATATTTTTTTTTAAATACATTGGTCATGGTAACGTAGCTTAATAGAGAGAGGAATGCCGATCGCCCTGAGGGGGAGCATTCGGGCAAAGAATAAGTGTGCTTGTGATCTGCAAATTGTTCGCCGTTCCTCTTCGTCCACACTGGTTTAAATTTACATCATTTTCTCGCCGCGAAACCGGGAACTGAGAAGGAAGGAATGCTTCAACAAACGTGTTCACACCCGCTCTTCCGCTGTTCCGTTACATCGCCATGCCCAAGAATGGACTCGGCATTAGAAAGTCAGTTTTAAACTAATACTCGTGTGTGACGTGACATTATAACTCGTGTTTTTGAACGCCAAACGAATGGGTTAGTTCATCGAAATTGTTACAATGCCTGTGAGATACAGTCATCGCACTATTAGCCCAACCGCCCACAGGTCTTGCTATAAGGTTTCTATTTATAAGCACCTTTCAATGACCTTCCTACGCGTCTATTAAACACAACAGCTGCGAGTACACCGGTTCTTCATAAGCCGCACGTCTTACTCCACCCACCTACCTAACCTCGTTACCCATTTTTCAAACGTATAGATTTATTGAGCAGAGAAACTCTACTGTTGCAAAACTAACTAAGCTACAAACATAACAATACACATATGTGCAAGTGCAGTACCTCAACCAACTGCTTGTAAGATTAAGCAGATCTGTTCCTTGTGTCTCATTACGTACTAATCACAAAGAATAAAGTTTCAGATGAAAATCGCCATAAAACAATTTGACAATTTATCTTAGTAATTAACCAACTTGATGCACAAAATTCTGTTTTACAATAAGTTTATTTCATGCCTCTACATGTTTCGAGCACCATGTGCTCATTATCAGGAGGTCAAAATTGTATTACACAGCCTCTGTTACCATCACACCTACAGGTGTGATGATACCAGAGGCTGTGTAATGCAATTTTGACCTCCTGATGATGAGCACATGGTGCTCGAAACATGTAGAGGCATGAAATAAACTTATTGTAAAACAAAATTTTGTGCATCAAGTTGGTTAATTACTAAGGTAAATATACTGAGATGCACGGTCATCAAAACGTCAAAATTTGACAATGTAAGCTAGTTCCTTCTTTCAGGCCATTCCGAATAGAAAATTCATCAGACGCATCTTTACCTATATGGGCTTAGCTTTCTTTACACATATTTAACTCGGTATGAGCCCAATTATTTTTTTCCGGTACGGGGAACTAATTGAGACATAGACTTCCTACAACTATAGAAATAGTACGGTTATTGAAACTATCTTTCGCCGTTGCTTCAGTATATAAGAAAATCAGTACACCTGATTGGTAGTTGACCTATTTAAGTACGTAAGAATCCATTCAGATTACATACAATAATTTTGTTGAATGTCTAACTTGACATAATACCTAACTAACAAACAACAAACTCTATTGAGCGGGCTCATTCTCGAGAATCTAGTAGTATCTCAGCCATTCAAGAAATAGTCTGCCCCTCATATTTAGAAACCTGAAGGTTCATTACCGCGTTTACAACAGCCCGCCACTAGTCCCTTTTCTGAGCTAGACGTATCAGTCCATGTCTTCCAATCCTGTTTCCACAAAATCCACTTTAATTTTATTCTTCCACCTAAGTCTAAGTTTTCCAAATTTTAGCTATCCTTCATGTTTCACCACCACGCATTTCTTTTTATTATATGATATATTTGTTAACTGCAGTTGGGTAGCCACCCGGAGCAGTAGTACAGTACACATTTAGAAACACACAAACACACACACAATACACAGAACGACACAAAATAAATAATATATAGAACAACACAAAAATTTTGGAAGAGTGCGGGCCTTGCCCCATCTTTGCGGGATTTACCCTGGCATTTGCCTTTCAACCGAGGAAAAAGCACGGAAAAACCCCATATCGTAACACATGCCCTGCCCATCTCATCCTCCTTGACTTCATCATCCGAATAGTATTTGGTGAGGAGCAGAGATAATAAAACTTCTCATTGCACTTATTCCAACCTCCAATTCCTTCGTCCCTCTAAAACCCAGATGTATTCCTGAGCACCCTGTCCTTAATCATCATCATGTTTGCACCGTGCATCAATGACAATTAAACCCTTTATTATCCAACTATTGCACAGTATATAATTTGTAGATACAATTAAAATTATAAAATATTTAAAATTGCTCCAACGTGTTTCGGATCACAGAGGATCCACCATCAGGGAGTCTTGTACAGTGCTTGGCTAAAAATTACAAGAATTGTTCTATCGTGTCCGTTGACATGGATAAGGTCGGTGTTATGGCAGCATATTGTGACACGTTGTGCGTGCGTGTGTGTAGTTCACTGTATAGGTAGGCACTTTAGCCTATATTTTTCCCTCAGTATGAGAGCCATGTTTCAAACCCATATGAAACAGCAGTTGAAATTGTAGATCTGCATATTTTAAGCTTCAGGTTTTTGGATCACAAAAGGGAAGAAAAGAATTGTGGAGGGAACGGCAGCAGGCATTTCTCTCGAAGGAAATGCGCTCTAAATTTCTTTGTGCCTGCCGTTAGTTGATAGAAAAATACTAGACGAAATTTTGTACCAATTCGAGTATATTGCAGTCAGTTTTATATTACGTTTCAGAGAGAGGCAGGCAATATTATAGGATCCTTATGTTGCCGTGGCAATTCCTCCGTCTTTCAAAAAGAATGGATGAGTTCATGGATCTCGGAACGTAATATGTTACCTCTGCTTGCAATACTTCTACAAAAGCATTATTAATAGGCTACTTAGTGACACGTGGATATTTCTTTAACGAAAGAATTCAACCTTAAAAGCACTAAATTCACACACAATGGCGATAGACAGTCATTTGCAATAAACTTCCTGTTACAAAGAAGCCTTCCCGTTAAACGGTGCCGGTGATGAAGGGAGCCGTTGTGTGTGTGTGTGTATGTGTGCATATGTGTGAATGTGTGTGCGCATATATGTGTGTGCACATGGTGTGTATGTGTGTGCGCATATGTGTGTGTGCGTGCGTATGTGTGTATGTGTGTGCGCATATGTGTGTGTATGTTTGTGCGCATATGTGTGTGTGCGTATGTATGTGTGTGTGTGCGTACATGTGTATGTGTGTGCGCATATGTGTGTGTATGTTTGTGCGCATATGTGTGTGTGCGTATGTGTGTGTGTGTGCGTACGTGTGTATGTGTGTGCGCATATGTGTGTGTGCATATGTGTGTGTATGTGTTTGCGCATATGTGTGTGTGCGTATGTGTGTGTGTGTGCGTATGTGTGTACGCATATGTGTGTGTATGTGTGTGTGCCTATGTGTGTGTGGTATGTGTGTGTATGTGTATGTTCGTGTATGTATGTGTGTGTATGTGTGTGCGTATGTGTGTATGTGTATGTTTGTGTATGTATGTGTGTGCGTATGTGTGTGTATATGGTTGTGTGTGCTTATATGTGTATGTGTGTGTGTGTGTGCGTATGTGTGTGTATATGTGTGTGTGCGTGTGTGGTGTGTATGTGCGCGCGCTTATGTGTGCGTATGTGTGTGGGCATATGTGTGTGTGTGTATGTGTGTGTGTAAGTGTGTGTGTGTGTCACACTTACATGCTGACGCTGGTACACTGGTACACTGGTACACTGGTACACTGGTACACTGGTACACGCGAATGACGTTCTGAAACCGTGAATCCTTTCAGACATTCAACACGACTTCTCGTCGGACGAACTCACAACTCAGAAAGCATAAATATAGCTAAACGCAGACACAGATGACAATATGACAATATGACACATGTGCGTTGCATGGTGGATAACTAAGGCTCCAAACACAAACTCAGAATATGTAATAATTATTGCTTTTCCACTGCAACAATGGCTATACGAACGCGCCTAAATGTTTCGTTAATCGTAAACTGCTTGTCTAGTTTGCTTACAGGTTCATTTACAATGTAATTACTGTGATTACAGTTATGTTCGATTTTGTATACGGAATAAAGTGATTAATAGAGGACTTCATTATTAATTCATCTGAATATCTTAGTCGGTATGGCTGAACTCTGTCTACGCCTAATGAAGATGACGGTGTAATTTGGAACTATATCTGCTCGATTTGAACATACGAATATAACTGCTGATAAGCTGGTAAATTCTCAAACATGCTCTGCAAACTCCGGGTAGCTCAGTCGGTATAGCGACTTACTACGAACTGGACGGTCCGGTATCGAATCCCGGTGGGGATTAGATTTTCCGCCCGTCCAGACGGGCCTTGGGGCCCACCCAGCCTCCTGTAAAATGGGTACCGGGTCTTTCCCGGGGGTACAGGCGGCCGGGGCGTGGGGCTGAACCTCCACCCCCATCTAGTGTCGTGGTCCTAGAAATAGTAGGGCTATACCTGTACTCACCCTAAGGACCGTCGTGGCCTACAAAATGTGTGAAACCCACTCTGCAAACCAAGTGTCTGTCACAGCATTTCCCTGCAAACTGACAGCTACCCAAACAACAAATCCTCAGCTCTTGTGCAGAAGGAACTTCTTTCACTGTCGCCATGCACAGTCAATATCGCTGACACATCTTTAGTTGTTTCAGCCCGCTTGCAACCATCCACACCCACTTTACTATCTAATATTAAATCCTCTGGGACAAAAGGCAATGTCGGGGAGTAAATACCGACTTTCCGAGATAACGTAGCGCCTCTTTTTTCAGGGATAAACAGCCCAACACGGTTGGCCCTCAACAGAAATTAACATAAATCAACAGAGCTTAACACGGCTGAGTCACAGAACAATGTGTGCGTCAATACTGCTCTCCCCAATTAGCAGTTCTTGAGAGAAGGCTAATTTTGGAATAGAGATGGAAATAAGAAGCACACCTACTTAGAACTGTTTCTGGTGTTCATCAAAACATTTGCCACTTGTTCTCTCGCGCTTGTCAGAGCACAAAAGTTTATCCCAATCACACAGCCCTGCCAACAAACACTGAAAGCTCTTATCTAAAAACAATTGTAGGTATTCGACGTAAAAAAATTGTACTTAACACTCAGACTGAGGTACTCTACTCTACAGCTTGAGACACACGGTTCAGCAATTTTGGATAAAACCGCTGTGAACGCGTTCACAAAGTAGACGGGAGAATAGGTTATTAAAATCGTTCGTCTGAAAATTAGTTGGTAAGGAATTAGTGACTGTGGACGAGTTTGCGCAAATTGTTTGTGATGGGAAGAAAGAAACATTTCGCTTATGTTGAAAAGAATGTGGAATACACTGCATTAAAAAAAAAAAAGAAGGAAGAAAGAATAAATAACAACTCTCCGTGGCCTTAGTCCGCACGCGAACTATACCGACAGAGCGGCCGCCGCCGGTCGGCGAAGTTAGTGCCAACTTTCGCGGATAGAGGGGTGTCACGTGGTCAGCGCAACGGGTCCCCACAGC
>Ga0123354_10021201_pt1 | contig 10238 bp, 5 predicted proteins | sample TergutLab28metaG_2_FD_97872 | JGI IMG/M metagenome (GOLD analysis project Ga0123354, IMG submission 97872) | Labiotermes labralis P4 segment gut microbial communities from Petit-Saut dam, French Guiana - Lab288 P4 | ecosystem: Host-associated > Arthropoda: Insects > Digestive system > Gut ...
ATGTTTATATGAACTTTTTTGATCACAAAGACCTAGGAAATCACCTCCTGCAGTTATGCCCTAAAGTCGTGAAACACCCTGTATATATATATATATATATATATATATATATATATATATATACACACACACACACACATTCATATTAAAATAATAAAGGTAAAAGAGATAAAGCTGTCCCACTGGATGCCATAAAGGCACATGGGGAAGTAGGGGCATAGCTCCACTCATTCTTAACCACAGCACTAGATGGAGGTGAGTGGTCACCTTCATGTGGTGCCTGCTTAACCCCATGGGAAAGAGCCCATTGTACCCACTGAAGCAAAAAATTAGGTAAAAAAAATGCCAAATATACCACTGACATTCATCAATTACTTTTCTCTCCTTTCACTGGAAGTGGGCAGAGGGTGAGGGAACTGGCAATACTTCAGGCAATACAATAGGTTGCCATAACTAATTATCTCATACCTGGTCCCTCAGTTCCGTTAACTGCTGTGACAGATTGGCCACAAGGGCCTGAGTTTTCTCCAGTTGTGCCTGCAAGGTTCGCAACTCGATCTGCTCGCCCTCTCCCTCGTCTGCCGCAAGTGACATGGCTCTCATTCGTGGGAACCATTCCAAGTTCCGATCCTGTAAATTGACTGACACTGTACTGCATTACACAGTCAAGCATTGCAAACAATCAGCGGTACATGTGTGTGTCTGGGGCACGGTCGCTTCCTTCATCAGCATCACAACAGATGGCAGCTAAAAACTTCAAACTGAAATATTTCTGTTTATTCACTTCATAAATAATGGGGGGAGAAAGGAAACATGATTTAACCTTTTAACACCGGAATTATTTTTTTTAATTTTAGCACACCCTGTATATAAAATGTGAATAATACAGGAACCGAATATGTTAGAATTATGAAACAAACTGGATTTTGAAGGAAAAAAAAAACGGAGAGTATATACCATGTTTAAAATATTCAGCACCTATATTTGTTGAATAAATATATAAAATGCAACTTTAGAGGTTAGCGGTGCGGTACGACCACTATAGTTGACATTAGGTGTTTAAATCACATATGCAAAAATTGATCATCACCCCCAAGGCCATGGTTGGCATATGTACTGCCCAGAATTGACTGACTGCCTGACTGATTTATTGGCATTCGGGTTCAAGCCCCTACGGTCCTGATGCACCCAGGCCTTAATTGGTGGGCCCTTTGTGCCCCATAATCTGATACCATTTCAAGGGGCCCTGTTCGTTTATCAAAGTTCCAGTTGGCCTCCAGACTTACACACTTAATATCTTTTGGCTCCAAAAAGAAGGAGCCCAGATGTACATGTACGAGTGAAGCCACAGCTACACACTCACACAGAATGTGGGCTGAGGTTTTATCCTCTGCTCCACACCTCTTACATAAGGGACTGTTTGTAAGTCCCATTAAGTGAAGATGTCTCCTCAGGGTGTTGTGTCCAGTAAGCAGGCCAGTAATGACACTGGACTGTGTCCTATTAAAGGACAATGATCTAGTCTTGGCACCCAGATGGGTCACAAAATTAATTCTCGAGCCTGTCTCTGAGTGCTACCAAGACTTTGCCACCTCACCCAATGCTGGTTAACCAACCAGTGTCTAATCTCTCTTCTTAAATTCTGCCTAGAGATTGTACTGCTCATGAGTTTCACATAAATATCATATCTTTGGGTACTGTCCATTAGATATGTGGCAGGAAACAAAACACAAGCAGAACAGGTTCACTGTCACACACATAGTCAAATCCTCTTAAGAGACTACTGACACAGCGCTATGCAACAACGAAACTCAGAAACTTACAACGAGCATAATACAGTGTGACTTACTTATACTACTGTCTACATGATATACAGGTACAGTACCTTCACCATCGCGTAAACATAACTTTCTGGCCCTGTGAATTCTGTAGGGTCCTTCACTTTCACAAGGACAATAAAGTACAAATAATGCCACATGTTGTGCTCACACTTGATGTGTTCTTCAAAGCTCACTGTCTTATTATCAAACGATGACCGATTCAATCCTGCAAAAAAATAGTTACGTTAAGAACCACGTGAGATTCAAGGACTTCATGACATGGAAAAATAAATTTGACGTGTTGTAGGAAGGGTTATATACAGTGCGTGCAGTTCGGAATGTTTCGGGGCTAAAAGGATCGGCAGTCTGCGACGCCGTTCAAAACACTAGGAACTGCACATCCAATGACACAATGTTACAACACAGAAGATATTATTGTCCAGCAACACCGCTAAGAAAAAAACCTCCAATATCACACCATGACCATGATTCAAAAGTCCAGGATCAGCCCGTATTCGCAGTTCGTGGAACACATTTCACAACTGCATAACCCATTTCTCTAAAATTCATAACACTGCACACCTATCAACAAATAGTTATCAAGGTAGCTTTTTCTTTGAGGTTTTCTGACAGTCTTCAAGAGCATTTCTTCTTCACTTCATGCTAAATACCCAGCCCACTTTCCCCTCCCAGATTTCATTTCGATAATAACAAAACCCATGTCATAGAAGACACTGTGTGAGAATTCAGATGTGATTCATGTGGCTCAAAACACAAGCTCAGTCAACGGCGTCTCACAGCCAACTGACTAGCCTCACAGGAGAGTGCCTGTTCACAGGATGCACAGTAAGCTTTCCTCTGACCGGCTGCCAAGTTACATCAAGGCCAAGCGACTGGTTCTCGAGACCTTCGGAACGGACACTTTCTGGACAGCTCTCGTATACTGAGCGAAATTTAAAATCTGACACCGAATGTACCGCACTCCAGTGGCAGCAAACTTACTGCTGACTATATGACCACGCTATACTCACCACAAATAAAGCAAGTATCTTTGAGTATCAACTCCTTTTGCTGCTTCTCACTTCTGAGGTCAGCGAACGTGTCGATGATGACACCAAAAATAAGGTTCAGAACAATGATGATGACAATGAAGAAGAACAGCAGGTCATAAACAACTCGAGCCACAAACAGAGGTTCCTGCAGACACACAAGATCAAAACGTGCTTGCATTAGGCTGAATAAAGACAAGAGTAACTGCTGCTTTACTGAACTTCCCTTATTTTTAGCTTTACAGCCACTTCTTTAGGAAAAATGATTGACGTCATGCGTGCTTGCATGGTGTGTGTGTGTGTGTGTGTGCGTGCGTGCATGTGCAATGTCTCTGACCAAAGATAAGCAAAATTTGAGAACAATTAAAATCTTTATGAAACCCAAGTTCAGAAGTTCGTAACACAACGAGGGATAAAATTTGAACAATCCATATGTTTCTTGAATTGTAAAGGGACTGACAGATTACATGTAAAATTAAAAATTTGTATACATAGATAAAAGTGTATTATAATTAGACAACAGCATCTCGGACCGTGTGTGGGTCTGTAACAAGAGTTTCACTGACATAATAGAATAGACACTACTACACTAATTCCTGTATTAATCATCATCTGGTCCAAATGCTGATTAATACAGTTACAGCAGTACACAATTTATTCACTGCATGTTCATAGCGGGAACTTACGGTGCTGCTTGGTGCACGCAGAATATCACCAATTCCTCCACCATTCCTCAGTCCTTGGTTCAATGTTGTGACAATACACATGACAAGTGAGTCACAGGATCTCTCTTTGACTTCTTCTCCTGACACTGCAACTACCAAATCTTCTTGTGCTGAAATAATATCATTGACATCACAGTTCTGTCCCATGCGTACAGCCACAATGTAGCATTTTTGTACGAGGGCTGTCCGGAAAGCATCCGTCCACTTTTAATACCTCGAGAACCGGTCGCATGGCCTTGATGTGACTTGGCAACCAGTCAGAGGAGACCTTACTGTGCATCCGTGAACAGTCACTCTCCTGTAGGGGGTAGTCATTCGGCAGTGAGATGCTACTGACTGACCTTGTGTACTGTGTGACCGTCGCATTCACAGTGACAGAGCGAGCTGATCAGCTTCATCACAACAATGTGCCTGCCCATTCTATAGTTCTTGTGCATGCTTTTTTTGGCAAAGCATCACATCACCCAAGTCTGTCAGCTCTCCTACAGTCCAGATTTGGCTCCCTGAGACTTCTGGCTTTTCCCAAAGCTAAAATTGCCGTTAAAAGGGAGGAGATTTGTGAATGTGACGGTCACACAGTACATAAGCTCAGTTAACGGCGTCTCACTGCTGAATGACTAGTTCCACGGGAGAGTGACTGTTCATGGAAGCACAGTATGGTCTCCTCCGTCTGGCTGCCAAGTTACGTCAAGGCCACACAACCGGTTCTCTAGATATTCAAAATGGTTGGGTACTTTCCGGACAGCCCTTGTACCTAAGAAAATAAGTCACAGTTTGAATTCTACATTGTTTGTTCCATACAATGGTAATAACTAATTCATAACAATTCACCAAATATGCACAATATTTTAGATTTACACAGCTACTTTGTAGTAAAAGTAATGAAAATTCCTACATGTTTTGATCCCTGAGGGATCATTAACAGGGATCTGTACATCAAATTCCTTTGTATAAGACATTAGGAAAGTAATTTATAAACGGCTGAATCCTGATTTCTTGTATATCACACAGTAGAAAAGATGCTGCTTCGCTGGCCACCAAGATCACCTGACCTAATGCCATGCAATTTTTTTCTCATGAGGATACGCTAAGGATTCCGTCTTTCTACTGCCTCTACCATGGAATCTGCCTGAGCTGTGGGGGTGAATCATTGCTGCCATCTTGGAAATCGATCATGACATGCTGCAGCGGGTATGGGTGGAAATGGATTATTGGCTTGACATCTGTTGTGTCACAAACGGCATACACACACACAGCACATATTAGTTATGCAAAAAAATTTTGATATTTTCTCTTTCCATCCATAGGTCGCTTGTCAAAATCCTTTCCTCCATTCAAGTGCATCAATTACGTGAAATGTGCCATGGACTTATGAATGACAATGGATACAACAACTATGTAAATATAAAAATTGTGCATTTGTTTGTGCATTATTACAAATCAGATCACTGTTTCTCAAAGCACTGTCACTGGACAGGCACCACTGAACAACCATGATCTTGTTAATCCACAGAGTATAGCCCTGGGTCCATGAAAGTGGGTCCCTGTCACCACGGCATGGTGCATCCTTAACTTGCGGATGGAAGAACAGCCTCCAATCTGGAGGGTAGTTGCAAATATATTGAATAAGCAGTCGCGGACAGCCGACAAGGGGTGATCCTCCAGCTTGGAGGGTTGGGCGAGGTGCTAACAACTCCTCACCGTAAAAAAGTATCACGTTACAAAATGTTCGCACAGAAAGCCTCTGACCTGGACTGATACTTTGCATGGGGACAAGTGGTGGGCTCTTGTTAATGTGGTAATGAAATGTCGGGTTCCACAAAATGCGGGGAATTTCTTGACTGACTGAGAACCAGTCAGCTTCTCAAGACTGACTCTGCTCCATGGAGTAAGTAAGTAAGTAAGTACAGCCCTGGGCCATTTTACTTTCAGAGTCTTGTGGAATATGATGTAGTGTAGACTAGTAGGTAAAGTTCAACCTAGAACAGTCCACAAAGGCACAGAGGAGCAGGAGACGTATAGCTCAACTATACATTTAACCTCAGTGTTAGTTGGTGGGTACACAGTCAACATCACATCCTGGCCGCTTTACGCCCATCGCAGAGAGCCGATACCCACTGTACAGGAGGATGGGTGGGCATGGACGGGCATGTCAAATCTTGCCCCTGGCCAGGATTTGATCCCCGGACCATCTGCCTTGCATCCTGCATAGCAGAATAAGACAGTTCTGCTGCCTAGAAGATGGCAGTAGTAGGGTCCTCTAACATGTTGGTGATTGCCTCTCAGAATACTAGGGTATTAATATTCACTGCTATACAAAGCTAAACTCTGGAGAAGAAAAATAGTTTCTGTAGCATTAAAAAAATCTAAAAACACAATTATATTATTGAATCTACATTCAAGACAATCAGAAATTTCAGATGTTGAAAAAGAAAATTTCTTTTAACAATTTTGAAGATTCAAGCTGTCTGTGATGTAACACTGTCTGGATGAACGAGTATTTCCTGCAGATGTGAAGGATTGTAGCACCTTCATCTTCGGGGTGCAGCAGATATGGACTGAGAATAAACACACTATGATGCTCTGTAACATCAGTAATCTGCAGCAACACCAATATCAGAACCTCAAATCTCACAGTGAACTAAACTCTTTGTGATTTTACATCTCTGACTCAGCATGACACTCAGTACTGATACAGATCTACTGCTGGCTGCATTACCATGAGCAGGGTAATTCAGGATACACTCCTTAAAGCTTACTTACTTACTTACTTACTCCATGGAGCAGAGTCCTTCTTGAGAAGCTAACTGGTTTCCAGCAAGTCAAGAAATTCTCCGCATTTCACGGAATCCTAAGCTTCATTACTTCATTCGCAAGTGCCCGCCAACTGCCTATCCTGAGCCAGCTCGATCCAGTCCATACCCCCACATCCCACTTCCTGCATATCCATCTTAATATTATCCTCCTATCTATGGCTGGGTCTCCCAAGTGGTCTCTTTCCCTCAGGTTTCCCCACCAAAACCCTGTATATGCCTCTTTTCTCCCCCATACAAGCTACATGCCCCGTCCAACTAATTCTTCTCGATTTTATCACCCAAACAATATTGAGTGAGCTGTACAGATCATGCAATGCTCCTTAATACATGCCAATATTTATTCTCGTAGAAGATCAGAGTTTTGTTGTGGTAAAGGAACATTCATACTATGCTCCTCAGGGATGTTACACTGTGTAGTCTGGTAGGTGGGAACCTACATTACAAATAATAATAATAAAGCCTCCATCTTCATTTATCAACACTGTGTTCTTCAGTGAGAGACCGCGGAAGCACATTGGTTAAGGTGCTGTGCTACAAATCGGAGAGTGGCTGGTTCGACCCCAGCTGGTGTCATTGGAATTTTTCATTGACATAAAATCCTTCTGATCGCACTATGGTCCTGGGGTCGAACTCAGCCTCTAACTGAAATGAGTACCAGAAGTATTTCCTGGGGGTAAAGGCGGCTGGTGCGTAAGGCTGACAACCTACCACCAACCTGTGCCGTTGTCATGAAGTCTGGGAACCTTAACTTCCTAGAAACCTCTAGGCCTGTCCAGGCCTGTAATGGGACTGCTTTACCTGTTCTTCAGCACATTTTTCTTACTAAACCTCAACCCCAACTCCTACCTAATAACTGTACAGTACGGATACATAACGAACTATCGTCACATGGCAGAATTTCCTTCTACACCACAAGATGCTGTTGGTTGGTTTTATGACAGGATGCCAGACCGGAACTGCAATGTTTCTTGGCTATTACCTTTTTGATAATGTTCGGTGCTCATGTTGTATTCGCAAGTCCCATCCGCCGGACACGTCTGGGCAGGTTCGGGCTCTTCTGTCTCATTACTTATTGCTGAAATAATTACACAAGCTTCAGTAGCACTCTAAGCAACAAATTACAGTGAGCATAAGATAGACAATGACGCTGGTATGAACATGAAACAACTAACATCACTTGTGCAAACAATATGTGTACCCTGGAGATTCAGATATTTTCCAATACTTATCAAGTACAAAAATCTGTTCGTGACTGGAAACCCATCAACTATTGCATGCAACACGTACCAACGTACCACGTAGAGGTTCTTCGGGGATGTGATGGCCAGTACAAGTATAAACCCTGTTAACTCATATCAATTAATTCGAAATACCATTACTCCCAAATGACAGCCTAACTGCGGCCTTGTATTTCAATCACTGCACATCATCCTGATCATAATGACTGATACTTACCCACTACATCTTGATCAACGCTCAGAAGGAAATCATCCTTGAAGAACATATACCCTATAATGCTGAACATATACACAAGAATCAGAGCCAAAACAGCCGTCAGAATGATGGAACGACCATTACGGGTCACGGATCTGATGACGTTCAGGAGCGTTTCTTCACGATACACGACATCGAACAGCTGAAATGTAAGTAATATACATATATAAACACTTTACATCAATGTGGTACATACAAACGAGAAAGGAACCCGAGTTTATTATATACGTTATCTTACGTGTATCGGACCGTGCATCATTGTGATAGTTGAAGAATAAGAGACCGACTTTATGTCACTAGTTATTAAGTCTCATTTCACATGCTCAACATGTTTCGGACATTAATACATCCATCATCAGGAGCCTACGACTTTTCTACTGTATCACCACATTGGTCGTGTGTTCTTGTTTCGATGTGTGTTGGAGTTTTGGTGTGGCTGGGTTGGGGTGGTGTCCATGTAGCAGGCTGAAGCACAACTGATCTGTTCATAACTAATGACATCAAGTTGATCTCTTATTCTTCAACTATATATGTATATGTCTCCTGGCAAAAAAGAATTGACACCAAATGTCTACCTTCCACAGCAGCCACTCCAAACCCAAACAAAACAGTTGCTTAGGATGGTCTTTCCTGGTTCTAAGAAGTGCTTGCATGCCTGAGACTCGTACAATGTGTCTATGTTATGCCTTTCCGTATACGACAGGCTCTATCGTTCTTGGTGGAAAATGTGCACTAGAAACTTGGAGCAGCACACTGACAGTAACTTCTTTAGCCATAGAACTGGCCTGTCTAAACAATGTTATCACTGGTGACCAGTCATGGGTGGTTCTGTCACTGTGTCCACAAGCCTCATTATAATGCCAGAAAGGGTTACATGTCCAGACAGAGGAAGTCATGATGGAACTCAGGAATGTCTACAAAGTTCATTTGTTTTTGTAAAAAATTTTGCATTTCCCACGGTTCTTCTTAACTGTTGGATACGCGGTAGTTACAGGCACATTCAAAACAAGTAACACAAATATTTTTATTCTAGTGAAAGCCAAAATGAAAACACAGCATACAAATATGCATCACTTTATGATGGGGATGCATTCTGAGAAATGTCTCGTTAGGCGATGTTGTTGCACGAACATGTACTTACGCAAACTGTAAACGTCTGTTTAACTTGCCTGACTTTGGTTACGACTGTTTGTAGCTCGTCATAAGCATGGATCCCTCTCAAGGAACATACAGGGGAAATTAGAAGCCGCTTCGCTCTTTCGATACTCTTTATTCACTGAGGTTCGAACACCATAACTTTTAGTTCCAGCACCAATAACTTTTGGTTGCTCGTTGTTCATCTAGCATTCACAGCTGTGAACAGCGTACATCTCTGCACAACTACCTCATAAGCAAACGTCAAATAATATATGGAAAAAGAAAGATGCCAGCACTCTATCCTTATCTCTCCCTACTGTCAAAGAACAAGCCACAGCTCAAATCGCAAACGGAGAATCAATTTATGTGTGTGAGGGGCAACTCTGCAGTCTCATTCACATAGCCTGGCAAGCGCACGTGTGCACACCAAACAAACTTTACCTCTTCCCTTTCAATATGTAAACTAGCCAATGCTCGACGACCAGTTTATCTCCTTACCTTCTTGGTTGCCTAGTCCGAGATTTGAACTACGGACCCTGGCCAGTTACAAAACCTAGATAGTACAGTATAGCCTACTGCACACCTAGACTATATGGTATAGCCTATTGCTGCTAGGCTACAAACCTGTACAGCATGTTACTGTACTGAATACTGTAGGTTATTGTAATACAGTGGTAAGTATTGTAAGATTATAAATGTATGGGATCACTATTGTATATGTGGCCCGTCGTTGACCGAAATGTCGTTACGCGGTGCGTGACTGTATTTCTAAATGGTTTGGAATACTTACCAACACAGAATAAAAGAAAGGATGCATACACAAGCCCAGCAAACAGAATGCTACATATGTAGAGTGGTACAGCAGCTCTGCATCTGTCACCATCTGCTTGAAATTCTTAGTAAATGTTCCCTGGTTGCCCATAATACTGATCAAATGGATGCCTTTTAAAAACATCTGAAAAGGAACAGTGGATATTAGTAAATAAAGGAACAGTGGATATTAGTAAATAAAGGAACAGTGGATATTAGTAAATAAAGGAACAGTGGATATTAGTAAATAAAGGAACAGTGGACATTAGTAAATAAAGGAACAGTGGATATTAGTAAATAAAGGAACAGTGGATATTAGTAAATAAAGGAACAGTGGATATTAGTAAATAAAGGAACAGTGGATATTAGTAAATAAAGGAACAGTGG
>Ga0123354_10021204_pt1 | contig 10236 bp, 4 predicted proteins | sample TergutLab28metaG_2_FD_97872 | JGI IMG/M metagenome (GOLD analysis project Ga0123354, IMG submission 97872) | Labiotermes labralis P4 segment gut microbial communities from Petit-Saut dam, French Guiana - Lab288 P4 | ecosystem: Host-associated > Arthropoda: Insects > Digestive system > Gut ...
ATCATTATGCCCATCTTCAGGAGAACAAGACGTGTGTTACTGCACGTGGTGTGCTGCGCTGGTTCTGCTGGATGTGGTTGGTAGCGGTTGTGGGGCGCTGCGTTGTAGGATGCGAGCACTGTGTGTTTAGGCCCCCTCTATATCACACACAGACACACAAGCACCCGGAAGGAATCCTCTGAACGAGTGATCAGCCCGTCGAAAAGAGCGCTCCCAACATAACACTGAACGAACACAAGACACAAAAAAATCCATGATCGCGGCGGAATTCGAACCCGCAGTCCCAGCAATGAGTTGATATAAACCCTACGTCTTATAGCGCATGGACACTGGAATCGCATTTACAAATCCTGGCCTTTGAAAATATTTTGTCTTTCGAATTTACTTTCATGAACGTACGTGTTAGTCAGACTAGAAATTCCTGTGGACCACCTGCAACCCGTAGATCACAGGTTGCTTCGTACTCTTTAAAAGCTCCCCCTTTTGAAGACATAAATCTGTTAAAGCAGTAATAATTATGTAATCGAAATTCAAATACCTAAGCAGAGCTGCAACATAGTTCTGGATTTTGTAGATAACGGGTGTTATATCAAATGTGCGTTAAATTAGAGTCGCTTATATGTTTGTGATTGTGTGAGTGTATGTGTGATCAGAGAGAGAGAGAGAGAGAGAGACCATTATTCATCTAATACTCAGCGGAATTCAGATCGCAGTAGAGTCTGTTAGCCCGTACCTTTGCTCTGCAGAGATTCTGTACACCACTTGGCAACACAAAGCGCCTAAATACTAAAATGTCGCTACTTACAACTAAATAACTAAGTCACTAACTAACCGAATAACAACAAAACAGCCAACTCTGAGAAGCATAATCCTTATTTAGGTGCTAACAATTTTTAAGCTACTCAAGCAATTTCCCGTCTGTTGTGCTACCCTGAAAGTATATCTTCATGTCGACAACATCCAGCCATTTGCGTGATTTCAGGCTACTGCCGTGGTGTGAATGAAATCTGTGCTCTTCTGAGATGTTAAGCAGTTTAGATTGGTAGTTAGATACGTTTCAGGGCAACCTACCTCTCCCGTCTTCAAGGGTCCGACAAGTTGTCCCAAAACTTCAGTAACTAACTACCAATCTACGCTGCTTAACATCCCAGAGGAGCAAAGGTCTCATTCGGCCGCTTGTCTTCATCCTGAGCCTCATGAATCCAGCCTATAGCATTCCTTACTCTTTATTTAACAGCCACTTACGTAATATTCTCCATCTACGCCTAGTCCTTCTAAGTAGTCTCTTTCATCCAGGTTTCTCCAACAACAGGCTGCATGCATTATACTGCTCTTCCGAACAGTTAATGTGAACTGTTCTTGCTGGAGTTGAAAACAGAAGGCAGAGTTTATTCACTGTGAATTTATCTTCTGCCACCCTTCGAAGTTAGAAAGTCAGAAACATTTGAAGCTTTCATGGCAAATACATGCACGGAAACCGTGTGGAGAAGTCAGCTGTACCAGGGCTCGTCTAAAGTTAAACCTTTTCTAATATTGTTCAGACCTCGAGGTCCATCCTGATCATCGGACATGATTTAATGTACTAATTCGGTAGTTGCTGGGACCCGAAATATCGTTATCCAACACACAACATTCATTGCACTGGCTGATTCATCTTGACTCACAGATTTCTTGTGAACGTTGTGTTTGTGTATTGATTTGCATATGCTTTCCACCCTTTAACATTTCAGCATTAGAGTTAAAGCGTTGACAATTAGCCGCAGCTTCCCCCATTTGACTGATTCTTGTGAAGTGTTGTGCTGTTTATTTATCTGAAATCTTCCATCCGAACAAGAGATAAACTCGTCCACTCCTGCGAAATCTCCGAGGAAAGTCTGGAGACTGCGGTGTTGTGGAGAATATACCAGTTGATTTACTCGGCCCCAGGGGTGCTCTATTTTCTCACCAGTATCGCGACTCTCTTGCACTTCCTCTTTATCACTCTCTCCATGCCCCTTTAACTTTCCACAAACCCTCTTCTTCCCGCCTTCTCACACCTCTTGTCTTAGGCTTGCAAGTAGTTCAGTATATTTTCTGTGTATACACGAAATAATATTGCTTTTTGTCTTAACATACGCCTACACAACTGTGCCAAATATTTTACGAATGAAAGTCAAGAATCACTTTTCATTACTTTATTAATCGTAATTACATTATAAGTTTCCAGTGCTATATGAAAACTAATAATATGTGAAACCGTTTACCTAACTGGGGAACAATCAATTCGTTTTGAAACAAAACTCACCGGACTTCATTATATCACCCGCAGTATAACTTTATGAAGAAGAACAAACAATAAAGTATTTTCTTTCCTTCGGTAAGAAATGTTTGCCTTTAAATTTCCCTGCTTTTAAACGACGGAGCAAATAGTGCACATAATTATCCAACCGCGGCACTAGGGCTGTGGCTTCCAATCTCCAAATCTTGGACGGATGTTATGCACAGGTTCAGATCCTACTCTCCTTCCTTAACTAAATGCGTAGACCTATGAAATCACCACGCTGTCTTTGTGTCACTTTTTAGCAAATACTACCTCGAATTAGACTAGCATAAAATCAGTAGTAACAGCATGCCGCATGCACAAATTTGTGATGTGGCAGCTACATTAACGTTGCTTAACCTTTAGACCATTAACGTCAACTATAATTGACGTACCGCACCGCTAACCTCCAAAGTTGCATTTTATATATTTATTCAACAAATATAGGTATCGAATATTTTAAACATGGTATATACTCTCCGTTTTATTCTCTTCAAAATGCAGTTTGTTTCATAATTCTAACGTATTTGGTTCCTGTATTATTCACATTTTATATACAGTGTGTGCTAAAATTAAAAAAAAATAATTCCGGCGCCAAAAGGTTAATACAGCTGTTAAAGTAACAAGTGGCAATAAATTTTAGAGAAATAAGAAGTGTCTGATTCTTCCTTTGCCGTAAATTCGGAATAACCTCAAGGAAATCGTGCTAAATTGTCCGTACAGATATTACATGAGGATAAGACAAACATTTCTTAAAGATATATTTGAGCTGTTGTTTGTGTGACAATCACAAAATATGGCGATGACAAAAACGTTGAATTGATAGCCTCAAATTTTAAGCAGATAGAGGCTTTACCTAAGCAACAGCGCGTCGATTCTTTCCAAAGAAACGAATGTAATTCAATCCAGTTAAGTTCTTACTCAAGAACGCGCTGAGGCAAGAGCCGAGTGGCTAATTACAAAAACAGCACAATATACGAACACAAATGAAGCAAAAAAGTAAACAGGACTCAAGAAAATGAATAATAATAACTGTAAGTTTAATGTGTTTATTGTGGAGTGGCTTAGACGACGAAACATATACATCATTTGATGTTTGTTCGATCGTGCATCATTGTGATAATTGAAGAATTAAAAACCAACTACATGCCACTTGTTATATTTTGTACTTCTTATAGGCTCAACATGTTTCGGACACTACTATGCCCATCATCAGGAGCTCGCGAATATGATGTTGATTACCATATTAGTCGTTTCTTTCTTGACTTGTTGTAGGTTGGAGGTTAGGTGAGGTTAGGCTGGAGTAGTGTCCGGTCTGCAGGCTGCAGGCTGCAGACCGGACACTACTCCAGACTAACCGCACCTAACCTCCAACCTACAGCAAATCAAGAACGAAACGACCAATATGGTAATCAACATCATATTCGCGAGCTCCTGATGATGGGCATAGTAGTGCCCGAAACATGTTGAGCCTATAAGAATGACAATAAAATAATAAGTGGCACCTATTTGCCTTTTTATTCTTCACTTATCATATACATCATATTACAAGTCGTGAGACATATCCCCTTTTTCCACCTAAATCATCCACTCGCGAAGTAGTCATAAAACCACGATATCTACCTAAAATGTCTGTCGAAGTGCTGCATGTTTTAACTGACTCAGAATAAAATACCACGATACAGCCAGGACCCGTGATGGTGCTTGTCGATCCGGTGCCACGCATGATAGGCAATAAAACACAACTACCTTCAGAAAGTTTTAATTTCGGTTGCTCAGGGCGACAAACGTAATGCATCATATATTAATGTCATATGAAATTAATTAGCGACGTACGGTATAACGTAGGTGCATTACAAGAAAGTGGATATATATCATTTGTTACTGTTAATGCACAATTTTTTAAAATCCTCGCATGTTACACAAACATTATTCATTCTGCAAACCGTGAGTTAATGGATTAAGAGATAGTTTATAAAAAAATAAGGTAATTCAAATTAAATGAAACTTCCAGTTAATAACTAAAATAATCATTATTAGCGTAATTATAATCATTCTGTAGTGGTAACCTTGACCATAATTCAATAAATCTGCGACAGTTATTTAAGGGACTGACAGAAGTAGTAATAGAATCAAACACGTTTGTGATTATTATAACTATCGTGGCGAAAGCAGCAATTTCTACTGCTGATAACTAATGTAACCTATTTTTTCCGCGATGCCCTTGGCAAATGTAAGAAAAATAGGTGGGCTTGCTGCCCTTACTAGTGATTTTTAGTAAATCCAGAGATCCAACATGCTGACTGCAAGAAAACAATTCTCATACTCAACTCACAATAAGTACTGTAGTGCGGTATAGTCGGTAGTCATGAAAGTTTCTGATCTGTGAGGTTACAACAAGTGTCACAAAAAAGGCTTTGTCTCAAATCATGAGTTCCGTACGACTTAACCACAATAATAACTTCTCTCCCCAATACATAAATAATGTAATTTGATTATAAATTAAATATTATTAATGCTCAATTATTTTATTTCCTTTACTTATCACATACAAAGCGCAATGCTATTTAGTGAAAGTTCTATTATTGAAGCAAGAATATGAGTTATTGTTTCCAAAGTTTAATCAGTTAACATTTATTGTTACCAATCAGTACCTTTAAAGTCAGTGTAAAGTTCAGTCAACTTAAGTGCTGTACCCCAATATTAGTTTACATGCGTGCCTTTCCTTAAGTTCGCACTTACTTTTTACATCATATGTTGCAGTAACGCCGGTCCCAGTGGCCGCGCGGTCTAAGGCGTAGGTCTGCGGCCGCTCGCCTGCTGAGATTGTAGGTTCGAATCCCACCGGGGGCTTGGGTGTTTGTCTGTTGTGAGTGTTGTGTGTTGTCAAGAAGAGGTAACTGCGACGAACTGATCACTCGTCCAGAGGAGTCTTACCGACTGTGGGGAGTCGTTTTGTGTGATTTAGAAATCTCGTAACTGAGGAGACCTTGGCCCACTGAGGGCTGGTGTGCCAAAAGAAAAAAATATTGCAGTAACTTTTCCTTCCAAAACACCCGCGGGGATGTAAGAAATATACTGCAAAGTTTCAGTTGAAAAAAAACCTGGAGATAAAGAAAACACTTCGGTAATATAGAAATGCAGATGTAAAAATAATTTATAATTTGTTATGAAGATATGGAACAAGAGGGTCTTGGCTGAATACGTCTCGCTTAGGTTGGAGATGACTCGTGTGAATAAGTTAATATAGGGCCGTGTGTAACGAAGTGTATGTATAAGGAATATGACTGACTGTTAGCTTTTCAATATCTATTCCGATATCCTTGTATTTTCTACCGAACTTGCGAAAATGAAACAAATAAGCGGGCGAATATTAATATTATAGCTGGCCGGAGATATTAATGAAATGTGCGTGTAATTCACCTAGGCTCACCAATCTACTGGTTTGTCGACAAATGTCGCTGCGAAACTAAATCTTACTCCCATAAAGGTGCCGTAATATTTAGAAAATGAAAAAAAGTAAAGCGATCCCATTACAGGCCCGGTGTGGCCCAGAGGGTGGGTAGAGGTATAGCTCTGCTCGTCCATAGCCGCGGCACTAGAAATGGGTGAGTGGTCAGCAGCACGCCCCGGCCGCACTTTACCCCTGGGAAAGACCCGGTACCCATTTTACAGGAGGCTGGGTGGGCCCTCAGGGCCGGTCTGGATGGGCGTAAAATCTCGTCCCCCCCGGGATTCGATCCAGGACCGTTCAGCCCGTAGTCAGTCGTTATACCGACTGAGCTACCGGGCCTACATTTAGAAACTGAGTGTCTGCATTAATGTAATGATACAATTATATATATTGTATTTCTAAAAAAGATCAGTATTTATCTTTTCGGGAGGTTCTACTTTTGAGTAACCGAACAAAGTGAATTACTGAACTAACCACGTGCATGAATTACGACAACCATTGTATGACTCGAGTCTTGAGTTTTAGATTACAAATAACGATTTTCCCGTCGATTATTATTAATAATATTACTTGTTTATTTGTGTAATTGTGTTGTGCCAGACTAGTTGTGTATTTGTGCAGGGTGTTACGAAAAACGGGTCGTGGAGGTCATGGGAAAAGCGATCTCCTCTAATGTCGCAGCACTTCTGCGGACCTTGTGTTGAGGGGGTAAGGAAATTCACTAAATACTTGATAGGATAGCCTCTACCAGGTTTACAACCACGCGCCTCTCGAAAGAATCTGAGAAAGGTGGGTTTCCTTGGTAAAAATCTAACATTGTGTTCATAATCAGTGCTGGGCTTAACCGTGTTACTTCTAATGAGTGTGGTGAATGCTGTTGAGTTGGAGATTTGGATGTGTCTAATTGTCGTTCGCATTTCGATAACTGAAACGTCACAAGATATGATATGACTGCGAAGAACCGAAATATATTTTTATTGCACACAGTTGTCGCATCCAGAGCGCTTACAGTGGAGCAACAGCCGGCTGCCTCAGTTCAGACGTGCACACATTTCCTTGCTCCTAGCAAGTGTACATCGCGCTGTCATGATGTCAGAGCTCACCCCCCCCCCCTCCATATCCTGGCATGTCTGTCGCCGGTTCCGGCGCCCGGCGTGTTGCTAATTAAACCTCGGTTTTGTTGCTTGCAATGGCGCCTGGTCGGAGGGTGAGTTCTGACAGACTTCTGCCCTCCAGTACAACGGACGTGCGGTTTGTCAAAGGCTTGTTCATTTCCATCATCCTTTTATTAGCCTGGTTTTCCATGGTACACAACGTGTAATAAAAATTCTGTCTGACATACTGACTACATTACGTCATCACTAAAGAGCTGAAATGTCTTTCTGAATAATAACTTCATAGTCCATAAATTATTGCCGAGAAACGTTTTAAAATGTTCACAAATAATTTGGACGCTTTGACACAGACGGTAATTCACTACCACAGTTTGCGAGTATGTTCAAAACGTTATGATGCACCCGTCATCATTAGGGAATAGGTGTTAACTTTCTTATATTTATCAGATTCGAATCCTTGCCTGGCCGTATGGTTTAGTCTTCAATAAAGAATTGAAGTTTGAGAAATGTTTTAATTTAAATCTTCGTCCGGAGGGAGAAAACTTTTGAACAACATTTATTCTCAGAATGAGTAGGTTTCCAGTGATTTCATGAAGAGGCACTTGAAAGCATGTCATAAAACAAAAAAAAAAAACACACACACACACAGGTGGCTCTCTCTGTGTGACCAACCATCTGTTGGTTGACACGCATTGTTTCCGAAACTATACGACTCTTTCCGATTAAATTTATTATTGTGGCCACTATATTTAAACCGTCGGAACGAATTGAATTTTGGTTCGTCAGCTACTTCCATACTTTTGTAAGAAGCTTAAGTTGAACTTGTATATTTTCTCAGACATAGCTCACCGAAAAAATAAGCGTTTGAAAATCTAAATATCTCTTAGGTTTGAAGGTCTGAAACTTCCATTTGTCATATTTTCCCTTATGGTGGACTATGCAGCCAAGAACAAACAAACAGTTTCTCAATCCATGTAGTGTAAATACTTTTCAAATAACATAATTATATTTGCAATAAAAAAATGGAATTCTTATAATAAAACCAACTAGATGCACTAATTTCTGAAATTTATTTTTGGAATAAAACTATACAAGTTTCGGACAGTTCCTCTGTCCACCATTAGGAGTTTTTCACTGTACACACAACAATGATATATGTCATACAGATTTACTGACAGCTTGCGAGTTGTCAGCAAAACTGTATGACATATACCATTGCTGTGTGTACAGTGAAAAACTCCCGATGGCGGACAGAGGAACTGTCCGAAACTTGTATAGTTTTATTCCAAAAATAAATTTAGGAAATTATTGCATCTATTTGATTTTATTATAAGAATTTATCACGATGCACGGTCACCTGAACGTCAAAAAAAGGAATGGGATATTGCCCCTAATTGCTTTCTATTTCTCTGTTTGAGGAGAAAGTAAGAATGCAGATAAACGTACTACTGTTACGAGCAATGTACTAAATACGTCCCGAGAGGACACCCATAAAACAATGATGTATTATAAATGTGTCTAAAAGTTTAAAGAAAGTGATGTTTCACACGAGATGACTTAGTGTAGCCTTGTGCAGTATTGAGAAAAGTTTGAGTGTACAAAGATTGAAGGTAAAAAGGTTTAAAAAAAGACTTGTTTTTAGGCAGGTGGGTGTATTACGTGATGGTGAAGTTGTATGTGGAAATGCTTATGAAGCAGTGGAATGTGCTTCGCTTACTGTTTTTATAAAGTCGGATAATTTCCACACTTTTTACTCAGCTGGATGTTGATCTCGTGAAATTTTTCTCTTAGATATTATACATTATCTTTTTATGGGGGTATATAAACAGTTGAATATATGTCACTTTGTATGAGTGTATTCCATGTCTTTGTTTGGTTATCGTAATGTTACATTCTATCCTAATCTGTGAGTTGTGTGAGACTGTTCTGAGTAAAAATTGTATTTGTAACTGAAGAATGCAACAGGGATATGTCGTCGAAAAAACAGGAAATGAAGCCTATAAAATTTCCAAATGTCAAAACATTCTACTTTTACTAGAATTTTCCTGACACCATGGTTCATACTTTAGTCACTTTATCTGAATCAACTGATCAAAATTTATTGAGTTTTGTACCTCCGTAATATTGGAACATAAAATATTGGAGCTGGGGCAAAAAAGAATTGGCAGCTTGGCGCCGAAGAAAGTAAAGCTGACACGTCTAGATTTGAGTTAAATGAAGTAATTGCCTTCAGTACAACTTGGATTCGAGGTAGAAAACGGTGAATCAAGGTTCATATCCCGGTAATGGCTAGGATACTATTTCTTCTACCACATCTTTATTGCCTGTGGGGGTCCTCCTTTCCAAAGGATACGGAGGGCTTTTCTCCGATAATGAAGTGTCGCGAAGCAAAGCACTAAGCTTCGTCTACTCCTTGTGTCAAAATCGAGGAGAGCTGTAGCGTTGTTCCTTCTTACATTTGCAAGGTGTCGTACTTAATTGAATGAGGGAAAAAGTTGCCTTTATATTTATCATCGGTCTGTGCATGTGTGCACTTAACCTCGAATAACAATATAACAAACCTGCAGACTCAATACGTTTATTTATCTATCATTACAATCAACATCAGGCATTGAGTTTTTTATTCATTCCGATGATAAAAGTCTTCGCTCCCGTTCGTTAGAGCTGCTTTGTGACTCGGTTTGCCGGATTTCTTCCCGAACTTTAAACTATTCCCTTTCATAGATTTTTTATTACCTTTTTAATTATTATCCTCTGTTTTTCTCCAATATCTTCATTACGTTTATGATCCGTAATTCGTATCTAAATTTAGCTCTGGGAAAGTCAATTATTCTCATTGGCTCTTTCTGTAACGTCAACCAACCTGTTACTTATAAAAGTGCGTGATAATTACAGGATGGTATTTTAGTAAGACTAATTGTAAGTTAATTTCAATCAAAAAACACAACCATAATTGTATGCTAGATGATGGTATTTATTAGCAAAGTAAATAACTACTTTGCTAATAAATACCATCATCTAGAATACAATTATAGTTGTGTTTTTTTACTGAAATTAACTCACCATTAGTCTTTCAACACACAACGGGGATGACAAACCTCAGAAAGGTATTTTAGTAAGTTTCTGTATAGGTTTTTCCATGGAAATGTGCGTTGTATATCCCGAGAACTGGTAAGGTCTTTCCAGACAAATTGCTGGATACTACTTGGATTTGACCATGAGTGTCTCTTCCAGCTGTTTAAAGTTTATCTTTTCCCGACCATTGTAACAGTAACGCTCCGTAAAGTTCAAACACTAAGTGTCGTAAAGTAAACCACAAGACAAAATGTTGACGTTTTGCTGACCGTGCATCTCAGTATATTTATCTC
>Ga0123354_10021205_pt1 | contig 10236 bp, 4 predicted proteins | sample TergutLab28metaG_2_FD_97872 | JGI IMG/M metagenome (GOLD analysis project Ga0123354, IMG submission 97872) | Labiotermes labralis P4 segment gut microbial communities from Petit-Saut dam, French Guiana - Lab288 P4 | ecosystem: Host-associated > Arthropoda: Insects > Digestive system > Gut ...
AAGGGGTGCGGGCAAAAAAAAAACAAAGGAAACACCCCCGTTTTTAAGGTTCGCGAAAATTCCTTTTTTCCGGTGTTGGAAAAGGGAAAAGTTTTCCCCGCCCCGGTTTTTGGGGAAAGGGGGGGGGGGGGGAGCAGAGTGGATGGGACTACTGATTTTTAATCTCGATACTAGACAGAGGTTAGCGGTCAATTTCTCGGCTCGGCCGTCTTATCCCCGGAAGAAACCCGCAGTTTCCGTTTAATAGTAGGGTATGTGGGTTCTACGGCCGTCTGAACATTTTGTGGAAGAGAACAGCTTTTGTCTCTGCCGGGTTTCGAATTCCAGATCGTCCAGACCGCACATACCCGGGCTCCACTTTCCCATGTATAAACGGATATTTAGATTCTATGACGACTCAGCGGTGGTGATGAACCTACCAGACTTCATTAATGAGTGCATACCTTAAATTATCATTACGTCTTGAGCGATTTTTTTGTTTAGCGAAATTCGGTGCTGGAGATCAGATACAATCCGTATCATAAGATTCATAGTTTTTGGGGCCAAATTAATTTCTACCCGCATTTCCTGCTCATCTTGACCAATTTAGGTGATATTTCGAATGCAGGATCTGCACTTGATGATGTTAAGCTATAGTGCGTTTCACGATAATGTGTACCTTAAATAATGTCACATTTTAATTAAAGGCCTAAATGAAGTTCTACCTGTAATTCTTATAACAAAACCAACTAGATACACTAATTTCTCGATTTTATTTTTGGAATGAAAATCTACATGTTTCGGACATTTCCTCTGTCCATCATCAGGTGTTTTTCACTGTACACACAGCAATGGTATATGTCACACAGGTTTGCTGACAGCTTGCGAGAAGGATCAGGACGTTCTATCCTGATCCTGCTCACAAGCTGTCAGCAAACCTGTATGATATATACCATTGCTGTGTGTACAGTGAAAAACACCTGATGATGGACAGAGGAAATGTCCGAAACATCTAGAGTTTCATTCCAAAAATAAAATTGAGAAATTAGTGCATTTAGGTGGTTTTATTATAAGAATTTATCACGATGTACGGTCACCTGAACATCAAATTTGTACCTGTGATACCCAAATCCAAACCGAGTTTGATGCAATTCGGTACTGCAGACACACACCCAGTGCCGTTATTCTTAATTGAGCTTCATGTAAATATGTTTACTAAAAGCCGTACTTTACATGTCAGCCTTCACGATTTCCCGGTGATATCTTCTACATTTTTTTCCGATTTGCATAAAAGTCGTTTTGGATGATCCACAACTAACGCGGTTGGACAATTGGGAGCCTCGTTACAAATCGTCTCAGTGCATGTCATACTTCACGTAGCGACTCAACTCATTTCGTATCGGTAATTCTGACGTTTTAAAGTAGGTAAATAATTTATGTATATCTGTCTGGTTTTTTTAACGGCTATCGCCGTCTTCCGGAAACCAAATGCCATTGCTTTCTGTCTCTCCATTGATCTGGTTCCAAATTTCTTGTTGTCATGGCTGCTTGTACTCCTTCCATCGACGTTTTTCTTGGACGTCCTCTTTTCCTTCTCTCCCGTGGTATCCAATCCAATCCAATTTTTTATATATAAATATAATTTATATTTATTGTGATAACATGAAACATTTAAATAACATGAAACATTTAAATAACATGAAACATTTAAATAACATGACAGTGCTTTGTTTTGACTACTGTTGAGAACGAGCTGGTATCTGGGAATTGGAACAGAGCAGGAAGTGCATTGTGATATCGAAGAATGAGAATATAGCCATTTTGTAGACAAGACAAAATTCGTTGACGTATCATCAGTGACGTTGCTAGGGGTGAAGAGTAATGCGGTCGAACCGGGTGGCAAAATGCAAGGAACGACAAATTGAATATTGTAAATTTAAACATAGAATGAGATCTGCTCTCAACAAATTTGAAATTATTGAGTCGCATGTAAGGAAATGACTCAAAAGATGAATACTTCCTCAAAGGCACAATTTTTGTTAGTAGTGGCCATTCTGATTATTCGCCTCTAGCGCCGTCACACCCATTTACTCCACTGCTTCTACCACTTACCAAGCGTAATTGAAAAGAAACACAGCTGACGATATAAACGTACGATAACGATGTCAATACTTAAAACTAAAAACACAATTCGTGGCGATTGTGTTTGTGTGTGCGGTCTGGCTGCCAAGCTCGTAAATGCCTTGTAAAAGAACATGTGCACCGATCAGTGTCAAGAGTGCATATACATGCTACATGCATCTGTCGTTGAGTTAATACTGCAAGTTACATTAAATAAAACACCCCGTTTTTTTTAAAGTTTCACTGATTTATAAACTACCATCAAACACGACCCTGTATTTATTATGTAACTTACTAAATACATAGTTGTGTTGATGGTTCTTTACTAATTAATTAATCAGTATTAAACCTTCGTCGTACTTTTAGAGTATATTACTGAAAAATCGCGAAAATGATCGCAAAATACAGGGTTGGATGATTTCTGCCATTATGACAACTTAAGTACCGCCATCTGATTCTTGTTTTATATAAGAGGCATTCATGAACGTCACGGGCACACTTTCCGCACTGCACTGTGCTGAAGTGTAGAAATATGTGTATCTAATAGTCGAGGTCCAATGTTGCTGAAACACAAACACAATTATGATATGGTATTTTTTCAACGTTGCAGCTAAAGGATTCTTCAGAAATACAACATGTAATGCGAAGTTTCTTGCTTCACCCCCAGGGCACAATGAGCCAATGGGGTGGGGGGCTAAAATAATAACACTAAAGTGTATTGAGAGTACATGAAAAGGAAGAATGAACAGCAAATCAAGTGATAATAAAGTGGAAATATTAAAATGTTAGTCCACAAGTCAATCTGTCGGAGTTTTGAATAACTGACGTGAAGTGCTGCGGCTAATAGTGACTCTGCTGCAGCAGACCAGACAACCAACCATACAGAGTTAAAAAATACCAGTGTCGCATAAATACAGTAAGTTCTCCTGATGATGGGCACATAGTTGCCCGAAACATGAAGAGAAATTGAAATAAATGTACTAAGAAGTAGTGTGCACCTAGTTGGCTTCATTTGAAAAAGACTATACAGGAATGCACGGTCAACAAAACATAAAATTGTGTTATTTTTTCCTTTCTGTTATAACATAGGATTGGTGTGTGGCTGTGTCTGTCCATACTGCGGCCTCGAATAGGTCTAATGATCCAGCCCCCTGATGAATTATAAGTAATGAACATTGGTTCGTTTAATTATGATTTGCGGGGAAATCCGAAGTTTTCGAAAAAAAATCTGCCACATTGCCACTTCATGCAAACAAATTCCATATACACTTTCCTGGGTTTGAACCTGGCCCTCTATAGTCAGAGAGCTGTGACACCAGAACTGTGGTATGGGCACGGTACGTATATGTCAATTTGTGTAACTAATTATTTAACGTATTGGAACTGGTTAATTTAAATATGGTTTTAACGTTCATTGGTGTGTAGCAGATAGGATTAAAATTTCCCGAGCGCTGAACAAATATACATATCTGTACTTCCCTGATTAAGAGGCTAATCAGTGGCTGTTACAGAACGGAAGCTCCAATTGTATATTAATTTTCTGTGGTTTAATAATGTAGGCCCGGAGTCAGTAAGATACAATCCTGTGTGACCCTGGAAAAGGAATACGACCTACAGACTGGCACACCTTTGTGATCAAAAACAAGCGCGCGCGTGTGTGTAAGTGCATAAAGGTAGAAGTTTAAATGTTACCGTTAAAGTGTGAAGTCTGCTATTTTATGAAGTACCTATTATTTCGCAAAGTAAAGGGGCAGTTAAAGTGTGTAATGAGGGCCATTCAGAACTTTGACTACTTATTCCACAGCACAATGAACCGACCCGAGTTAAAGCAGAGAATGAGGGAACATTCAAACACTTTACCCAGTTATTTAGCAGAATAACTGATTATTTCACACAGTAATTACTAGTTATGCAATGAAATAACTAATAATTTAATGAAATAGAGCGTTTTATAAAATAGCTAGATATTTTATGACAACTAGTGAAAGTGTCGAATGACCGTAATTGGAGCTACCCAAATTAATGCTAAGTACATTTACCATAAAAAATCACTGTATTTACCAAGAAATATGTTGCGATGGTAGGCAAACTTACCATTAATTTCGGAGTAATTTTGACTGATATGTTGCTTACCATTATTTTTTGTGACATAAATATGTTTTAAGGAGGTGATTATGAAAGCATAATGCTTACAGAAAACTTACAAAAATTCCAGGAACTCAAATTAGCGGTAAGTGTACTTACCACATAAAAACATGTGTTACGGTTTTAAGAATATTCATGATTCATTGTCGACTGTGGGACAGTAGATATACATGCCATTAATTTTATAGTAAAATTAATGGTAAACGTCCAACGCAAACACCCTGGAATTATTGCTATGTTAACCATTATTTCGGAATAACTTTGAGCGGTAAGTATACCTACCACTAATTCTTGAGCATTTGGAACATTAAGTATAGTTGCCAACATTTTTTTGTAATTTGAGGTAGCAAAACACTTGGGCTCTTTTTAAATTTTGTATGTTACATTTATTTGCATAAAGGTAAGTATACTTACCACAATTGTAAGCACTTACTACACAATAATAATATGTATACGTACAATACTTAAGCAAACACGACCATACTACAATGGACCAATATTATTGGTAAGTGTGCTTACCTTGTACCTAGACTCACATAAAACATTATTTATGTGATAAGTTCTTACTAATAATTGAGTGGTAAATTGACGTAAGTTTATGTAAAATATACGCTTTGAATGAAAATCAAGACATCAATTACGTATCTCATGATACATGTCCCTTATTCCAGTCTTTCATTAGCGTATATTCGTTATTCTATAGAACAAATAGTTAAAAGCGTTGAAAGGTCCCATATTCTCTGCATTAACTGGGGTCACCGGTTTATTCCATGAATAAATAGGCATTATGTGAGCTTATTGTTCAATGTGCCTAATTTTATCTTAATTCTACATTCTAGCTGCAATGTCTCCTTCTTATAAAATAAGGTGTTCTATGAAATAACGTAACTATAGGCCATAACGGTACAATTCAACATGCCAGTATGAATGGCATCAAAGGTTATAATCTTCTGGAACACTACGCCTTGTCGATTGGCAACAGTTAACGACGTCACGAAAGAACAACAATCAGGACTATCAGTGTACCCGGAATAGCATCCAAAGAGACTAGAATCTTCACCAAAACGACCGTCAGAACCCCAAAACTCATATAAAAATTATTTTACCTAGACCAACAAAATTAGACGCATTTCTTTTAGGTCAGTGCGTGAGACATTTACAGATCATATCGGCCTCATAATTTCTCACAAAACAACAACCGGGGAAAAAGACGAGTGATGAATCGGTACCTCAATTTGTTGCATTCCGTTACTTTCAGTATCAGATACTGATTTACCTTTACACTTGATACTGCACCTTTCGGTGCAGTATCAAGTGTAAAGGTAAATCAGTCCCATTACAGGCCCGAGGTGCCCAGAGGGTTCCAGGAAGTTAAGGTTCCCTTATTACGTGAAAATGGCCCAGAATGGTGGTAAGGTTGTCAGCCTTACGCACCGGCCGCCTTTACCCCCAGGAAATACTACTGGTGCTCATTTCTGTTAGAGGCTGAGTCGACCCCATGGCCATAGTACGATCGGAGGGATTATGTCAATGAAAAATTCCAGTGACACAATCTGGAATCGAACCAGCGACCTTCCGATTTGTAGCGCAGCACCTTAACCACTGTGCTACCGCGTTCCCCCGAAGTATTAAGTGTAGTTTCTGGAATTGTGATGTTATTTTTTCCCTACTGAAGGTGAAATGCACTAATTATGCGTCATGTCATTTTATTTTTTTACTGTAAAAGGCATAAACAACTAACTCCACGTAGCAAAGTCCTTCTGGAGAAGCTAACAGGTTCTCAGCTAGTCAAGAAATTCTCCGAATTTGTTGGAACCCCAAGGTTCATTACCGCATTCACTACAGCCCGCAACCTGTCCCTATTCTGAGCCAGATCAGTCCAGTCCATTCCCCCATGCCACTTCTTCAAGATCCCTTTTAATATTATCATCCCATAAAAGGTGTAACCATATTTTAAAATATATAAATACATGAGTAGACGATCCTGATGGCCGTACAATCAAAGGCGTGGGTCTGCAGCCGCTTTATTGCTGGGACTGCGGGTTCAAATCCCGCTAACTGCATGGAATTCTATTGTGTTTGCAGTGTGTTGTGCAGGTAGCCACAATTGCGACGAGCTGATCACCCTCTTCATATGAGTCCTACCGGCTGCTTTCGTCGAATTGTGTGTGATCTAAGAACGTCAAGCGAGGCGGTCTAGGCCCGAGATGTTCTGTCGCGCTACCGACAAATGTATAGAAGGTTAAAACAATATAAAACACATTACATATAAAATGCAAAGCGAAAAAACAACAGTACGAGATACAACAGGTAAAAAACTCTTGATGTTAAAAATCAGTCGGTCGGGGTTTTACACGGAACAAACCAGTGTTTGTTCTGAGAGGTAGTTTTGAAAATTTTTTTCACTAGGTCTGTACAATACAATAAAGAATTAGATTCACGCTTCTTGTGCTCTATAGATGTGTCAAGAAACTTCGAAGTAATAAATCACTTTCATTTTTGACGGTACACCGGCATCCAGCCCCCAGAATCATGGAATGCCAAGTGCCTTTCAACGTCGCGTCAGGTTGCCCGCAGTAAAATTCCGCAACGTTCAGTTCAGAGGCCGTTAAATCGCACAGAAAATATTAATCTCTTATCGTACGTAATTCAAGTGACTGTACCCTTTATACATTTCGAATGCAATGTAATGCACGTATGGGTTTTCACACCTTGTCTTACAATGAGTGCGCTGTGAAGTTTCTGAAGAACGCGTTGCCTCCATCTTCTGCGTGACTGAATTTTTTCAGGTGGATACATCACAAAAACACATTATACTACACGGCGTGAAAAACCGGAAGACCTTAATTTAAGCAAAACCCGGTGTGAAAACCAGGAAAACGTTTATTTTTGGTGCGTGTAACAGCTTTTAGTTAAACAATATAAATACTTAGGGTCCATTATAAATGACACCAATACTATTGAAGAAGAGGTTAAGGAAAGGATAGCTCTTGGTATAAAGGAATACTATGCAAATATAAAGTTCTTCAAAAACAGATTAATCACTAAAGGTTCGAAATTAAAATTATATAGAACAGTAGTAAGACCAATAGTGACCTATGCATCATAAACATGAGAGCTGAAAGAAAATATAATTCAGAAACTGCTAGTCTTTGAGAGTGTTAAGAGGAATATTTGTGCCTACGAAAGAAAATCAAACATGGAAGATTAAAAACAATGAAGAATTGGACAACTGATAAAGCACGAAAATATAGTCAACTACATCAAAAGACCAGAGACTAAGCTGGTTCGGCCATATACAAAGAATGCCTGAAGCCAGAGCAGCTAAGAAGATATTTAAATGGAATACCTTAACCACGAGACCAAGAGGAAGACCCAAATACAGATGGGGGGACAACATCATACAGGACCTTGGTCAAATGATGATAAAAAATTGGTTAACCTGTGTTCAGGATAGAGCAAAGTGGAAGGATGTCGTTGAGAAGGCCAAAACCTCCAATTAAAGGAGGTTCAGCGCCTGAAGAAAAAGAAGTAGCAGTTTTTAAAACTTCAGTCCCCTTACTACTGTTTGTGGGGGGCCAGACTTTTCGCACCCGTCCTGACTTGCCCTCTGCCTACGCCGCCTCTCGTACGAGTGCCGGATCCCTCTGTCGCGATTACGTCGTCCGGGGCGTGGGGCTTACCACTCAACCCCATCTAGCGCCGAGGTTAAAGGAAGAGTAGCGCTACACCTCTACTCTACCAATGAGCCTTCCTGGCATGTTCTAGTGCGAACTTTAACCTTTTACCCTTACTTTCTACCTGTTTTTGATTGGTCTAATGAGCTTGTACATTGACGCGATGTACGGCAGAATCTACAGGTGACTGTTGCAGTCTGTTATAGAATATACGTCAGCAGTCATTCAACAGGGCTTTCAAATTCAGCTGTATTAAAAAAAGTTGAAGAAAATTCAGTAAATAATTATTAGAGGCACACTGTCAGTACTGTTTATTCAAAGACACTTTCTCAATTGTACAGAATCAACTCATCGTACTCAACACACACGTTTAGTCAGCAGAATGAGGACTCCTGAGAAAGTTTCATTCTCCTCCCAGCCTCACAAATTGTGCCCCGAATACCCTAATGAATTTTAACGTAATTTTTATGAACTTCTGGTTCATCTACACGGGAGACTCAGAGATAGGCAGAAAGTAACAATAATAATGTAAAGTGCTCCCTCCCCTTCACATATTCCAAATAATATTGTGTAAGCATCGCTCTTCTAACCGTGCTACATGCCTTGTCAATCGCATTTTCCTTGAATTATGTATATATGCTTGCATGCATGTATTATGAATGTATGTATGTATGTAAGCCTATGGATATGCGCGTATATACACACAGAAATATGTAATGCAAAAATACATATGGAACAAAAATGGTACAGTACAGTGTTTATTTCATGCAACAAATAATATTTGGTTCAGAACCCAAGAATCTATAAGCAAGCACTTGCACGCCTACTAATTCCCTTTACCACTGTTACTGTAACGCGTACCTGTGAAGGTTATTTAAGGTGATAGAACCATACATTTTGTACTCCTTCAGGGACGAACTTCCCCATTCGTAGCGCCTTTCTTTGTTTTGCCATTACGAACGGAATGAACCCTTGCATTTATTGCTTTGCAAAGTGTTCAAAAAGGCTCTAGCTCTAGAACTGCGCTCTTCTGGGTAATCATGCAGGGGGTATTGGTATTTTCTTACCGCGTTTCGGGACAACCTATCAGTCCCGGACCCCTGAAAATGAGACCGGAAAGTTACCCCGAAACTTCGGTAAGGAATTAACACTACTCGCTGCGCAATAACCCGGAATAGCGCAGTTTTCATCTATTTCGCGGCGGAAGCCTGAAATCAGGTGACAAACGTAAATTTCAGTGGTAATCGGATAGGTTCACCTGGTTTACCCAGACTAACCGCCAGAAACACGACGCGTTCGGCTGCCTGACGACATTGCTGGAGGATTTCTGCATGGGTCACATTAGGTCCATTCGGCTGATATTGAGCTGCATTCCACCTTGTTCGATTAAACGTGGCAATAAAGACAGTAGTAATAACTGAGGATACTAAGCGACGGGATTGAGATATGTGGCACGGAATTGCGTAGGGCATTCTTGGTGTAATCCCCATTCCACTCTCAGGAGCGGTATGTCGGGAAAACTTGGTGTGGGGGGGGGGGGGGGGGGGGGGTCTACAGTACAGACCAGGCCGTCCAATTAATTATCCTAAGTATGCGTCATTCGGGCACTCACGGACTTGAGAGTATCGGTGTTCAGCGAATGTTAGTGGTAAAGGACAAATCTGACCTTTAGGTGACCGTGAATCGTGATAAATTCTTATAATAAAACCAACTAGATGCACTGATTTCTCAAAATTTATTTTTGGAATAAACCTCTACATGTTTCGGACAGTTCCTCTGTACATCATCAGGAGTTTTTCACTGTACACACAGCAATGGTTTATGTCACACAGGTTTGCTGATAGCTTGGGAGCAGGATCAGGAAGGAACCGGTTTTATTACAAGAACTGGTAAAGGACACTTGAAACTGAAGTTGTGAAACGGCCTCACATTACAGTAGGAACAGAATTAGAGAAGGAATAGGATTGATACAATATAGTCACGTTTTGGGCTGTGTTCCATAGTTTTCTACCACACTAAAGGGCGAAAAAAAAGTAAAGACAATTCTGGACAGTTTTTACTGTGGCTGAATTTTGAATAGACATTAAGTCGAACTATTTTATTTATAAAATTTTAATAATTCAACAGAATATGCGGGTGCAGTTATTGTAGGTGGACCAATATTGATACGTGTGACTAGGGTTGCATTTATTATTTTGTGACACAACGGCCCAACTTGGAACTAGGGCGTCACATCGTTCATGTTGTTAGGTCACACAAACACACATACACACGCACACACACGCACACACACAGTAGGACTCCTCTGGACGAA
>Ga0123354_10021207_pt1 | contig 10236 bp, 15 predicted proteins | sample TergutLab28metaG_2_FD_97872 | JGI IMG/M metagenome (GOLD analysis project Ga0123354, IMG submission 97872) | Labiotermes labralis P4 segment gut microbial communities from Petit-Saut dam, French Guiana - Lab288 P4 | ecosystem: Host-associated > Arthropoda: Insects > Digestive system > Gut ...
CGCGACGCCGTCGCGGAGCTGGCGGGACTGCCGTCGGGGCCGGTGCGCGACGCGCTGGTCGACTTCGCCGACGCACTGGTGGACCGCACCGCATGAACGCCGCCGAGCGCGTCCGGGCACTGCTGCGTCAGCATCCCGTGTGGGACGGCCACAACGACCTGGCGTGGGAGGCCCGCAAGCAGGTGGGCTACGACTTCGACCGGCTGGACATCGCCGCGGGCACCGCGGGCCGCACGCACACGGACATCCCGCGGCTGCGCGCCGGCGGCGTCGGAGCGCAGTTCTGGTCCGTCTACGTGCCCGCCGAGCTCGGCCCGCACGCGCTGGCGGCGACGCTGGAACAGATCGACGCCGTGCGATCGATGGTTGCGCGGTATTCGTCGGATCTGGCGCTGGCACTGACGGCCGACGACGTCGAGGCGGCGTGGGCCGCGGGGAAGATCGCCTCGCTGATGGGGGCCGAGGGCGGTCACTGCATCGACTGCTCGCTCGGGGCGCTGCGGATGCTGTACGCGCTCGGCGTGCGGTACCTGACGCTGACGCACAACCAGGACCTGCCGTGGGCGGACGCGGCGACGGGGAACGAGCCACTGGGCGGGCTGTCGCGCTTCGGCGTCGAAGTGGTGCGCGAGCTGAACCGACTCGGCATGCTGGTCGACCTGTCGCACGTGTCCGCGGGGACCATGCATGCCGCGCTGGACGCGACGGCCGCGCCGGTGATCTTCTCCCACTCGTCCGCCCGCACGGTGTGCGACGTGCCGCGCGACGTGCCCGACGACGTGCTGGCCCGCCTGGCTGCCAACGGCGGCGTGTGCATGGTGACGTTCGTGCCGTACTTCGTTTCGCCGGCGGCCGCCGCGTGGCACCGGGATCCGCACCGGCGGGCCACCGAGCCGATGCCGCCGTCGTCGCTGGCGGACGTCGTGGCGCACGTCGAGCATGTGCGCGCGGTCGCGGGGATCGATCACCTCGGCCTGGGCGGCGACTACGACGGCGCGCTCGGCTTCGCCGCCGGGCTCGACGATGTCTCCGGTTACCCGAACCTGCTGGTCGCGCTGGCCGCTCGCGGCTGGTCCGACGCCGACCTCGGCAAGCTGACCAGCGGAAACGTGCTGCGCGTCATGCGGGCGGCCGAGGTGGTCGCGGCGCATCTGCGCGCGGAGCGCGGCCCGAGCCTGGCGACGATCGCCGAGCTCGACGCTTCGAGTCCTGCCTAGGGGCGTGGGTGTTCACGGGGCGTGGTCACGCCCCGCAGCCAGGTCAGCATCGTGTCCAGGGCCTCGGGGTCGAGGAACGCGTCGGGGGTGTTGTACCCGTTGTCGCCGGACGCGACGATCTCGGCGGGCGTGCGGGTCTCGTGCTGGAACACGTGGTTCGCCTGCGGCGGGAACGCGAAGGCGACGTTCGCCATGCCGGCGGCGGCTCGCTGCAGCGGGTCCCCGTCGGCGTGGCGGTCGATCTGCACGTCCGCGCCGCCGATCAGCACCAGCGTCGGGATGCGGACTGCGGCCAACGCGTCGCACGCGGACTCGACCCACAGCTCGCGCGCGAACGGCAGGTTCACCGGGGTCTCGAAGCTGGCCAGCACCATCCGCACGCTCGGCGGCAGCTCGGGGTCGGGGGCCATCGGCTGACCGGCGGCGTAACGTTCGGTGGCCTGTTCGACCTTGGTCATCAGTTGCTCGCCGCCCGGCACCTGGGCGGCCTGGAGCGCGAGCTGGGCGAGCAGCACGTCACGCACCGGGCGGCCGGGCGGCGCGGCCAGCACCAGGCCGACGAACGGCACGCGTGGCGCGCCGGTCGCGTAGTGGAGCACGTGCAGCGTGCCCTCGCTGTTGCCGAGCCCGACGATCCGGGACGCGTCGACGAAGTCCTGCGCGACGAGCGCGTCGACCGCGGCGACCAGCTCGTCCAGGTGCGACTGCATGCTGAGCTTGCCGGTCAGCCGCGGCACGTTCACCGCGGCATGCGGGCCGGAGGCGCGCTTGTCATACCGGAGGGACGCGATGCCGGCGGCGGCGAACGCCTCGGCGAACAGCCGCCCACTGCCGTTGCCGCCGGGTAGCAGCGGGGAGCACCAGTCGCGGTCCGTCGGTCCGCTCCCGGCGACGAGCACCACGGCCGGGAACGGTCCCTCGCCGTCCGGCCGGACCACCGTGGCCGCCATCTCGATGCCGTCCAGCTCCCATGACACGTCATACGAGGTCGCCATGCTCATATTCTGGCGTGTCCGGCCGACGAATCCGCCACGCATGCTGCGTCCGCCAGGTCCGCCCCGTCCACGAGGTCCGCCCCGTCCACACACTCGGCAGTTCGCACGGGATGTCCAGTCCTTCGGCGAGGGCGATGTAGCACGCGTCGTGGCTGGTGAACTGGTGGCGTAGGTGCCAGATTCGCTCGGTGAGCGGTGCGATGTCGTGGCGGATGATCGTGAAGGTGAAGTGCTCGGTGCGGGCGACCTCGGCGACGTTGGGCGTGAGCTTGCCGCCCAGGGCGAGTCCTCGCAGCGCCGCCAGCACTTCGACATCGAGCAGATGAGGGGCGGCGACCTCGCCGGCCAGGCCGTCAAGTAGCTCGGTGGCGGCGGCACGCCCGACGAGTGCCTCAGTCATTGCCGAGGCGTCGATGACGATCAACGTCGGCCGGCCTGAACTGCCGCGACGATCTCATCCGACGTCGGACCGCTGGTACGGTCACGAGCCTTCAGCCGTGCGACGATCTCGGCGTTGGTTGGTCTACCGGCGATCCTGGCAAGCTCGACGTTGACGTAGGCGGACAGGGACTGGCCGGCCTCGGCGGCGCGCCGGCGCAGCGTGTCGGCAACGTCCTCGGACACGTCGCGAACGTAGAGCGTGACCATGACCTCATGCCAGCACATTGCAAGCGGCACTGCCGACCTCTGGGACCGTGCCTGCCGACGAGAGCCATCCAGCCGACACCACCAGAAACCCACAGACATCCGCAACCCCATGCGTTGCCAATACAGCCAAAATGACTCGCTCGTTCTCAGTGTCATGCGTCGAGTCCCGGACATTTGTCGTACACTGAAGGGTGGAGGTGCGCAGGTATGTCGGTGATCAGTGAGCGGCCACGGACCAGGACCCGTTCTCAGCGGATCGAGGCCCGGGTGACCGAGGACGATGCTCAAGTGATCGGACGAGCAGCGACGCTACTGAACGAGTCGGTGTCTGCATTCGTCGTCGGCGCGGCGGTGGAGAAGGCCGCCACGGTGGTGGCGCGATCAGACCGCACCATCATGCCGGCCGAACAGTTCGACGAGATGATCGCGGCACTGGACGATGCAACCCCGGTCCCGCAGCTCGTCGCCCTGGCATCGCGGGCCCGACGGATCCAGCGCCGGTGAGCCGACCTGCCCACGAGTTCGCCACCGAGCTGTTGACGCCGAGGCACCAAGTCGCCCAGTTCGACAGCGGACAAGCGGAGACTGACACCTGGCTGCGGCGAAGTGCGTTGCGCGCTCAACAGCAGGGCAGCGCCCGCACGCGAGTGCTCGTGCCTCTTGGTGGTCGGCGAGTGTTGGGTTTCTACGCCGTCACGCCGCACGACACGTACCGCGCGGACCTGCCGGGCGCGGCCGCTGGGGGCCTACGGGTGGTGCCCGGGTACCTGCTCGCGCAGCTCGCTGTGGACCGTAGCCTGCAGGGAACCGGCATGGGCGGTGCGCTGTTGCTCGACGCACTAGAGAACATCGTGGCCGCTTCCGTAACGGTGGGCGGCCGTTTGGTCGTCGTCGACGCGGTCGACCAGGCGGCGCTCGGGTTCTATGAGCACCATGGCTTCATCCGCATCGGCACATCACAACGCCTCTACCTGAAGATCTCCCGGATCGACGGATCACTCCGTCCGTCGACTGGCCAATGACCCCACTCGCCGCAACCGGCGACGGTCATGCCTTCGTGAGGACGCGGATACGTTCCAGGGAACGGGCCGTTTGCTTCCCACACGGAGCCGTCCGGGCCGCCCTCGTGGCCGAGGATCACCGTGCGGTGGCCGTAGGAGCCGCCGCCGACGTGACGTACCGATGCTCCATCGGTCATCCCCGCCAGTGGCGACGCCACTGTGGAGCCGAATCGTGTGCCGGTCGATGTCAGGATCGTCTCGGGCCACTGGTTCACGAGGATGTCCTCATCCATCAGCGCCGACACGTGTAGAACTCCAGGCTCATACCAGTGCTGCCCCGACCTCCGGATACCAGGTGAACTCGCCTGCGATCCACGCCGGGAACCAGGCGAGGAAGGTGTCGGGGCTGGCGGGCATCCGCTCCCAGTCGGCACCACCGTCGTCGGACCACAGACAGCCCTCCGTCAGGCGCGCGAGCGCTGCCGCGGCGACCCCGGCCAGCAGCCAGCTTGCCCGCGAACGCCCCATCCGCCCCCGGAAGGACCAGCGCCATCCGATGGTGGCGGCCCGTTCGAACGGAAAGGCCGCCAGGTGAGGGTCGACCATGGCGCGTGGGGCGATGTCCTCGAGTACGAGAGGTCCCCACCAGTCGTCATCGCCGGCTTCAGGCCGGTGGACGTAGAAGTCGATGCCCACCTTGTAGGCGTCCATCGACAGCCACCCCCAGTTGGACTCGTCCATGCTCAGGCGCAATGCGCCCTCGGTGCGACGCACCTGGGGCCCGCCATCAGCGAGCTCTTCGACCAGCTCGATCAGCGGCGGGCCGACGGTCACTTGCTCGTCCGCCCACAGGCGAGTGGCGACGGGGTCGCCCGCGATTGCCACCAAGTCGATCGTGATCTGGCAGACCAGCTCAGCGATCGTCGGGATGCGCTCCGATGACGGGATGACATCAATGCAGATGGACATGCTCAGCAGCGTTCCACCCTCCACCGACAACGCCGGGCAGCAATCCCTGCGGCCCGTGCCCGAGATCACTGGAGAAGGTGTGCCCCCCAACCCCACCCGTCGCGAGTGCAGGTCTTCGTCCCCAGGAACAACGACCGCAGCGAGCGCAGGTGTGCTGAGAACTCCACACGTCGTAAAGCAAGGTATTGAGTGTGGGTCTTCGGGTGGGTCCGCAGTGATGCTCGGCGTTCTTCCTGCGGCCGTCAGCCGACGGTGTGGCGCATGCGTTGTGCGAAGGCGGGGACTCCGGCGGCGGTGAGGGAGTCGAGGATTTCGGTGGGTGTCCTGGGCGGCCGGGCCTTGGCCTTGGCCTGGTTCCAGATGGCCCGGACCATCGCGCGCTCGTCGAGATCGGCCAGGTCAAGCAGGAAGTCGTCGGGAGACACCGCGTGCAAGCCCAGGGCGCGCATCGCCTGGGCTGGGAAGTCGCGGACGTTGGCGGTGGCGACCGCTTCGGCACCACCCCGAAGAGCCGCTGCGACGACATGTCGATCGTTCGGGTCAGCGCCCAGTTGGATGCCCGCCATCAAGGGTTCCCAGTCCTGGACGAGCGCGTCTTCGAAGGCGTCGTTCATCGCATGCAGACGCGCGTCAACCCGGGAGGGATCCAGGTGCGGATGCACTCGAAGGATGGCTCGCCGGGTCTCTGCCAGGATCCGACCGGACCACAGGGGCCGGTAGAGCTCCTGCTCGGCGGCGGCAAGCAGGGTGTCGGCCAACGCTACGGGTACCAGGACGTTGGCGTCCAGCAACGCACTGAATGTCATCAGCCAGCCTCGGCTTTGCGCGCTTCGGCGAGTGCTTGCCGGTAGTCGGTCGCGGTGTCTTCGTACAGACCGTCCTCGATTGCCTGACGGCTCATCTCTTCCAGCGCGGCACGTCGTTCCACTCGTCGACGCTCTCGGAAGGCCAGCACGTCGTCGAGCCGGACCCGCCGATGACGAGTGGTCTTCTCGAACGGGATCTCATGAGCTTCCAGAAGCTTGACGAGCGTCGGACGCGAGATCCCCAGGAACTCAGCCGCCTGGCTCGTCGTCAAACGCGTCGACAACGGCGCAACAGTGATCCCTTGCCCTTGCTTCATCGCATCGACAACATGGACCAGAACGTCGCGCACCTCGTCGGGGATCTCCACGGCAACGCCGTCTGAGCCAACAAGAGTCACCGCAGGCTCGCCCAGCACCCGGGCCAGGTCGTCGACCACGCGAAAGTCCTTCGGTGGCAACGTCACGGGGTTCACGGTCGCAGCAGACATGAAGCCAGTGTCCACACGAAACGAAAAAACCGCAACCATCCGAATGGTGGACCTGGCAGCCGGATGCCTGCGTCACGCGCCTCTGCCAACGAGACGTAACGACGAACCTCGTCCCTGACGGCACCAGACAGCCACCGAGAGCCACGCAGACCCACCCACAACCCCACACGTTGCTAACCCAGGTTTTCTGCCGAGTCTCATTCGTAGAGTTGAGCGTGGGTGCCCAAGGTGAGCAACGTGGCGGTGACGACATCGCCGCTGCGGTGAAGCTGCAGGTGGATACGCATGTCTCCGCCGACGGAGATGGACTGCGTTCCGGTGAGCTGACCCTTGAGCTCATGGAACCGCAGGCGAGGATCGCTCAGGTCGGCGGCAGCCAGCTTCAGGGTCTCCTTGACCTTGGTCTGTCTCCTGGCCGGTGCCTCGGCGAGGCGCTTGGTGAAGCGCCGGGTGAACTCGTAGTGGTCGATCTTCACGCGGTGGGTCCCGACGTCAGGGTGCTGAAGTAGGCGTCGAGGTCTTCGGCCGCCACAGTGTCGAACTCACCGGCTTCGCGTTCGGCCTGCGCGGTCGCGATGTCGTCGCGCAGCCGCTCGGTGGGCACGTAGGAGTCGTCGTCGATGACGATCGGGTACCCGTTGATGAAGCGCCGCAAGTCGTTCTCGACGAGCGTGCCCAGGCTGACGCCCAGGCGCTCGGCACGGCGGCGAGCCGCGTCCTTGATGTCCGCGTTCAACCGGATCGTCAGGGTCGTGGTGTTTACCATCATCCAAGTGTACACAAAACGAGCGCAACCGTCACTCCCGATGCCGGTACCGATCCGTGCTACAGACCGTCCGCTTGGAGCGCCCTCGCCAAACGAGAGCGGCCAGCCGTCGTGTCAGCGCCCAAAGGTACGGTGTGCGCATGTCCGACGAATCTCCGGTGACCCCGTACGGTTCGGCCCGCGATCTGCCCTCGGTCCAGGACATCGCGCAGCAGATCGCAGGTCTCAGAATGCTTGGGATTTTGTTGCCCAAAGACCAGCGGAACCAGCTCAGACAACTGGATGGGGAATATCGACACATCACCGGTCTCGTGGACGCTTTCTATGCGCTTTTAGGGCGACGGAACTGGGTGTTCACAGGCGACCTCAACCTGCCGGCTATCGAACAAGTGATTGACACTGACGACGAAGAAGTCGCCGAGACTCGCCTCCTGAATTACTACAAGGAGGCCAACAGAATCACCTTCCCGCTCCGCAGCCTTCACCGCTTTGAGGCAATGCGTCCGCGAATCAGTTTGCTTGAGAAGGCGTTTGTTGACCATAAAGCTGGTCGTTACTACAGCACCGTCTTGGTGCTGCTGTCGGTAATGGACGGCTTCGTCAACGATCTCGATACAGCGTCGCGTCAAGGACTCCACGCACGACCTCCCGAGGATATGGTTGCGTGGGACAGCGTGGCTGGCCACCATCTTGGCTTGAGTCATGCCCACGAGTCTTTCCTCAGAAACTTCTACAAGACGGACACGACCGAAGTCACTGAGTTGTTCCGCAACGGCATCATGCATGGCACTTTGGTGAGCTTCGACAATGAGATAATTGCAACCAAGGCATGGAATCGCCTCTTCGCTGTGGCGGACTGGGCTGAGGCTCGAGAACGTAGGGCAAAGCCAACCGAGCCGGCGTCTTCACTGCGCGAGTCGGTGCATCAATGGAAAGCTGCCCGGGATCGGACAACCAAGATTGAACAATGGCAACCTCACGAATATGAGCCTGATCTAGCAGCCGAAGAGATTCCTGAAGTTGCACAAGTCTGCGCGAGCTTCCTTGAGGAGTGGCGAAAAGGACAGTGGGGTTTGGTCGGTGCCCATTTCTTGGAACTTGGAAACACGAGGTCATCGGTCGGCGAACTAGCAGTTCTCGCGAAAGACCTATATGGCGCAGTTGACTTGTCCAAATGGGCCATAATGCGTATCCGTCATATCGCGGCGGCCGTTGCTAACGCTGACGTCGAACTAGTAGTAAATGGTGATGTATACCGCACTGACTTGCGCTGGGTTCGAGTCGGCGACACTGGCGAGACGACGACTGAGTGGGAGCCCGGTCGCTGGGCGCTGGCTCCATACGGTCCTTCCCTCTTCCTGAAGCCCGAGGCTCTTGTACAAGGCTCGGGGAGTCTGGATGCAGCCGACGACACCGGCTGACTTCCTCTCAGTGGCATCGGACTAGAGACGCGACTGGTTGCCGTGCCACCACTGGTCCATCCCACCGGCACGACCAGCAGTGGGCGAGTCCTTTCAGCAAAGCGAACGCGCCGCAAAGTCCTCGCGTGATGGCACATTCATGTCCGCCAGGACCCAGCACGCGGCTAACCCAGGTGTTCATGGCAATCGGCAGCGGGCTGGTGCGATGGGAACAGTTCAGCGACGCTCACTCCGAGCGCCTGAGCGAGGTCAGGCAGGCGTTCCACGAGCAGACTGCGCTTCCCACCCTCGATCTGAACGAGAAACGGTCGGTCCAGTTCAGCGGCGAGAGCTACCTGCTCTTGCGTAAGGCCCGCCCGTTTCCTGTGGCTTCTGACGACTCGCCCTAACTCGGTTCGCCTGCGCGCACGCTCGTCAGCGTCGCCTGGCGTCAAGTACGAGCGGGGAGTCGGCACGTGACATGACGTTGCCCAAGTCCAACGACGAAGTCTGTTGGACTTCGGCAACAGTGGGCTATCGCTGCCGCCGGCCGCAGACGTGTCCGGACTGGACGGGCTGCAGGCACCTTGCCAGAGGGCGCCCTAGCCCGCACCGAGGTGGCGCAGGTCCTCTGTGCTAGCGTTGGACTTCGGCAACACTCAGACCGAACTCGCCCGTCGTAGTCGGACGAAGCTCGGCAGTCGCGAAGGGTGGACGAGAGCGTGATACGGCGAGGCCAGTCTTGCTCGGTGCTGCGACCGGTCGCCTACCGACTCGACGCGCAGGGTCGACTCAAAGCGGTCGCGGGTCGGCTCTCCGACATCCGCCGCTGTCGCCCGACGTCGATCTCGTTGCCCCCTGCGGGTTGCCCTCGTTCTTGAGCAAGTGTTCGATCGTCAAAGGAGAGTGTCGGAATGTACTGCGCGGCCTGCGGGGTAAACGTCGCCGACGCAGCGCAGTTCTGCTCTAGCTGCGGGGCGGCGACGGGAAGTCCGGGACGTGTCGTCGCGGCGCCGCACACGGCCCCGGTGGATACGATCTACGATCGGAACGTTGTGATCGTGCATCTGCGCAACCTGCGGTTCCTTGAGATGGCTCGGGAGCGGCTCCGCGGCAACCTCGCAGACGCTGACTGGAAGATCGCCAATAATGGGCAGGCGCGCCAGCCTTCCTTCCCGCGACATGAGTCAGTTGACGAGGATCTCACCGCGACCATTGTTGGGTGGTCGATTACGACAGCAGTGCTTGGCCTTATCCTGTGGGGCGTGAGACATGTCCATGTTCTGGTGCAAATTGCGTGGGTTCTCACTGGTATCGCAGCAATAATTGCTGGCATTGCCATTGCCATGGGGATCTATCGTGCAAGTGAAAACAGCCGTGCGTTCCGTCTTGACCGTGCGCGATACGACAAACAGGTCTCGGACGACTGGGCGAGAGTTCAGCGGGAATTGGCCGAAAGGGCAATGCTGATCGATGCCAGGCCACGAATGCTCCTGGAGTGGCAGGCTGCAGATGCCCTGTTGAAAAAAGCGTATGGCGCGAATATCATCCCGTCTCAGTTCAGAACGCTTTACGCGGTGTACTTTCTGTACGAGTTTCTCTCGACGTCAAGGGAACCGCTTCATGAGGCGCTGCTCCACTACGATCTCGATGAGATCAAGAGGAAGCTCGATGTCGTGATCGAACAACAGGAGCAGATCATCATCAATCAAGAGATTCAGATCTCTCAAAATGACCAGATGAAACGCCAAAGCGATGAGATACTGAAACATGCCATTGCAACGGAAAGAAACACGGAGACAGCCGCCCAGTACACCAGAGTGGCCGCTGCCAACAGTGAGGCATTGGTGTGGGCCGCTGGTGCATAATACCTGGCGATAAGGGGTCTACAACGCTCATTGTGATGCGCGCGATGCGGACGACGTGCGTCGCGACCTGACTTAGGC
>Ga0123354_10021208_pt1 | contig 10236 bp, 8 predicted proteins | sample TergutLab28metaG_2_FD_97872 | JGI IMG/M metagenome (GOLD analysis project Ga0123354, IMG submission 97872) | Labiotermes labralis P4 segment gut microbial communities from Petit-Saut dam, French Guiana - Lab288 P4 | ecosystem: Host-associated > Arthropoda: Insects > Digestive system > Gut ...
AAGAATGGGCACTTAACAGGGCGTCATTGTCGGAGAACCAGGATTAGTTCCGTCGTACGGACATTTCGCTGTTTCTTTTGTCTCGTGCTCTCCCCTGGTATAATCATATTATCTTATACTATATAGAGGCATACTATATACAGGCGGACCACCGTATCCACGGGTAATACGTTTCAATATCTACCGCGGTTACGTGAAACCGCGGATAATACCGAACGCTATATACGTCATATAGCGTGATATTCGTGCAATATACACAAATTCGATAAACGTTAATTGATAAATTACGCACAGTAAGACATTAGACTACCAACATTAAGTAAAGTAATAATAAAGTGTACTGTGCACTGCATTGTACATTTACAGTGTTGTCTCTCTTGTACGTATGAAAGTAAGGGATTCTGACGTTTTAGACTAATCCTCAAGAGACGATAGAGCAATGAAATTTTTTCTTTGTTCTTCATCCCTTCACGAATGGAAGATTCGTTCTTGCCATACAACCTGCCAATCTCCGCGTACGATTTTGTTTTTATTTCCATCACATCCAGAATTTTCACTTTCTCACTAATGGAAAGGACTTCACGGCTTCTCTTAAGCTTAGAAGCACTACCAGCATCACTACTCTTACGCCTTGGGGCCATTATTACGGTAAATAAGGTCTTTCTGAACAAAAACGCGGCAACTAATTTGAACAGCGAGAACGCTAGAAGCAGTATGGTGGCAAGTTTGCGGGGAAGCGTGTGTACGGGGACAAAGGGGGATGAGTCAAGTACTGGGAGCGTTTGGGCTGCTGGATTTCACCATGTTAAGGTCCCGTTCTCGCTTGGCGCGCGTTTTGAAACTTATGAAGTTTATTTCTTTAATTTTCCAATTTTTTTTTGGGGGGGGGGGGGCCACGGTAAACCGCGGATACGGGGGTCCGCCAGTACTGTCTTCTCGTCATCTAAATATTAATTTCCTTGTATTAAAGACTGAACGCTTCTCTTTCAAGGATAAAGTGTCACTAGTGTTTATGGACTATGTACAGTACTGCAGTAAATTCCAGCATAGTCTGTAACGTTGTATATGGTCCAGTAGAGCGTTCCTAGTGTAGAGCATAATCATTGTGATTAAAGTGTATATACCAATTTTATTTTTCGCAGTGGTGTATGTCGCTACTGGACCCGATCTTTGGACATACAGGATTTTATTTTATTTTTTGCTATTTCCATGTTGTTTGCCTAGAGGAGTTGTCTCTAAGGCTGTGCTGGCAGAAAACGTCCTGAGCACTGTTGAACATACTGTTATTGTCCTAGACGACTCATAATTCTTGAAGCGAAGTGTCATAGACCGTTAAGTAGTCTGATCTTGAGCGGAATACAATCTATGCAGATAAGACAGACGGCGGTTGTTTTAATAAATTACACCGTCAGCTCTATAAACCAATAGTAAGGTTGTCTGTAGCCTGGAAACGTATCCTGTCATATGAAAGTACAAGAATTCATCACTACCCGTGGTCTGACGGGTACCAGTTGAAAGTGTTTTTGGTTTGTAATTTGTGAACACACACGCGCATAGAGATCAACGTATCTCGCATGGAATGATGACATGTATACAGCAGTTAACACGCGGGTAACACGCAGGGACTGTGAACGAGAGCTAGGCATAGACAGAAAGATAACGTTAAAATGGATTACAGAGAAACAAGTTGCCAACGAGTTCATGTGGTTGAGGACGGTATGGAGAGGGGAGTACTTGTGAACAAGGCAATGAATTCCCTTGGATTAGGACAGGAGTTCGTGTGAACAAGGTAACAGGTTCAGTAAACGACGGAGAGTGACGTAACTGAACGATTGTCAGCTTCCCAAGAAAGACAGTGTTACTTCCTGATGAGTATATTACTACATGTTCGGCAATAACAGAAGTAGCCCTGGTTACGTAATCAGCAAGTTGCCAGCGAAAGAGAATTGTGTGAGTGTGCTTTCACACAATGTGGCACAGTAACCATTACATATCCGAAGTAACATCATTGCTGCCATGGAAACTACAGGGACGGGAACGTAGCAAGTGGAGTTCGGGTTATAAAGTGTCGGAATGTACGCGTGCACGCTCGTCAAGCTTAATTTAACGCCCGAAACGTGACGTTCCTGTACGGAAACCGCGGTACATAGTTCATGGAAGCAAGTTAATAGTTACGTCAGACTGTTTTTAAAGTAGGCACATAAGGTGTCCCAGCCTTTCTTTACCACGAAAATGGTTGCAGGTGCCACTTGGGAAAAGTGATTATTCTTTTTTATTGAGCGTTGGAGCTCAAGTGACCTGAATGGCGGGTTAGAAGCACCACTGCCATTATTGACACCATATGCATGTAGTCTCTGTGCGATTCACATGGTTGTTTTTCCATAAGGTTACTTAAAGTTGTATTACTAATACAAGAGTAATATCTTGAGCTTATAGTGTTTACGGACTTGGTATGGATAATGGGCAGATTTAGTCTTATCTCTCGTGTATTGAATACCACATGAAGTGAGTTCGGCTACACACGTTTTTAATCTGGTTTTGTTTTTCAAGACACTGAGCTGCAGGCCGGAAGGTCGCGGGTTTGATTCCCATTGGGGTTATTGGGATTTTTCATTGACTTAATCCTTCCGGCCGGACTATGGCTCTGGAGTCGACTCATCCTCTAACAGAAATGAGTACCATCTTCTTAAGCAGCGTGATTGCGACTGCATATTGTCTGGGGTTTCGATAGCGCTAGCTAATGAATCAAAGGAAAATATTTGCGGGGACTTCGATTGTTAACATACTATAAAAGTGCAGCTCAGGCAGAAAGAAATGAAGAAAAGGAAAGGAAAGGAAGCGTTACATTTAATTTCAGTTAAACGTTAAGGTTAAGGAGAAAATAAAGAAAAAGATACATAACTGTAATAAGTATATAATGACCCATGATAAGGGTATTTTAATAGATGATAAAATTCCATTGTAGGGTAGAATATCAGTGATGGAAATGTAAACTGTTTTCTAAATGTGTAGGTAATTAAATTCTTTATGTACTTAAGGAGTGAGCAGTCTATTTGCCTACTACAAAGACAGCACAAGGACAGAGGGAACAACAAACAAACAAACTGCAGACAAGCGTAAATCCAGGACGACGCAGTAACACAAGAACAGTCGGTATAGCCACAAGTTTACGGGTTTGACCGCCCAAAAGTCGTTCGATTCACTGAAAAGGAAACATTTTCTTCTCCAGAATGCCCTTACCGGCTTTAATATATCCTGTTCACTGGGCACTGGGGGGTTCTTTCCGTGGAAGTTAAGTGGCCGGTTGTGAAGTTAGCGTATCGTTTCCATCTAGTGCCTTCATGACGCGCACGTCAACAGCTATATGTCTTTTACTTTATAAAAAGAGCGTACATTATAATGTGATAGTAATGGCTTGTAGTTAAGTACGACGTACGTTCTGAGAACTGGGCGATGGATATAGCTGGTAGAAAAATGACAGCAATAGCAGACATAATTCCAGCAATATGTTTCTAGACATACCCTCCAAGATCAAGTGAGGAATATTAGTACGTGCGTTAACACTTCGGTATTTGTGAGATGAATAAAAGAATTGAAAAATGCAATGTTAATTGGTGTAAATATATTCGACACATAGAGGAATCGACTAGAAACGCCAGGGAATCCGAGGCGTTGGAAGACCAAGACAAATAGGATGTAAATTCACACCTTAAGATGTAACAAGCCAACTTTAAATACGGCGAGAGGGTTGATAATGACAACGATGATGGTAATAATAATAATAATAATAATAATAATACAATAATATATACACGTGTATCGTCGTTAATATATTGACAGTTGAAACCAATAAAAATTTTACTTGACTAAAATCTGGTTTTTTCGTTACCGTCTTGTAATTGCTGCAAACTAGTCTGTTAGCTGAATTTCACTTTGTTATTTGATTGTAAACATATATTAACTAATGTCTTAGTAAAACAACATCTGTAGAACTGAAACAAGGAAGTATTCGTTGTCAGTTCTTTGAACACCTTGTTTTTGTCACTGGTAATTTTGTTTTTTAATAAACAATAATGTTCAAGGTAGAAGGTTATGTAGTTTAATATTCTACCAAGTCGAATTCTTGTCCCATATTGTAGGCCTATGCTGTTTCTATTGTGAAACAGTAAAAAAGCCGAATTTGTTTGAACGATTGATACCGTTAGTTTGTATGTTTCTTCGAGAAAGGCGTGAGTAAGGTAAAAGTAAAGTTGTTGCTGTTCCTGCCATGAAGCACTATGTGGAATGGAGGTATAGCTCCACTCATTCTTAACCTCTGCACTAGATGAAGGTGAGTGGTCGGCTTCACGCCCCGGCCACTTTATCCCCAGGGAGAGTACTGTAAGTACCCAATGAATTGGGTGTTTATTGAGCCACAGCCGTATTGGAGGTTTCGGAGAAAAGACGTTTCTTGCCCCTGTCGGGAATCGAGTCACGATTTCTGAATTCAGCACGAAGTGCAGTCACTATACCGACTGCACTACCCTACCTTTCTCAAAAGGAACTTAATCTCTGGAGTGTTCCCAGTGTTGTGTCCCAAACAAGGTTGATTTACTTCAAATGGAACCTTATAATAAACAAAACACTTCGTGGAACGTGGAAAGGAGCTTAGTATAGTTTCTTGTTACGACTTTCTTAAAGATGTGAAGAAAAGTGTTTGTGGGAGTAAAGTTCGTATGAATGTTGGTTGACGTCACGGAAAGAGGTAGTTGACAGGCCGAGTTACAAAAAGATGGGAAAATTCTATTAAAATTCATCCTAGGAAAGCTGATTGTGCTTTGGGAAGTGATGTTTTTTTTTTTTTTTCTTGTGGTGGTTACATTTGGTGTGGCAGTAGAAGAGTGCGAACCTAATTCTTCTGATGTGCTTTCCTGTAGAGTAATTGAAGTGGATATAAACTTTCGGTGTTTGTCGGTTCGAACATAAACAGTTGAGTTGTTCAGAAGCAGAGTTCCTTACTGTGTTAGACGACGGTGAAAATCTGTAGTTTTTTCAAGGAACAGGTGTATTGCGTTTATACTTCCGCACACAACGCAAACCGTTCAAGTAATACTTTTAACGATATTTGCTGAAGATGTAGACTCCTTAGTTTCTGAGACGCTTTGCGCAGTACTTTACATGTTAGAAGAATTTGCTCTTTAGATAGTTCGTTCAAACTGTAGTAAAATCGAAATTAATGGACCTTGTGAATAAAATGGATGTGGCACATTAATTGGGAAAGACTTTATCAGGATGCCGTTTATACCTAAGTAGTCCAGGAAAGGAACCTTGGCGAGTATATTTATGATTTTACAACAGTAGACCTTACGTATACGTTGGGGCGGGTTGTGTGTATTTGTATTTCTTCGCGTTGTCACAGAACCGAAAATAAAAGCATGCGTTCTTTATACTTTGTACGTTTTACTGCCGTTTTTGCGACTTATTTTTGGGATTGATGTAGAGAGACAACGGCATCTGTGTCGTAACACAATTAGTGTCAGAATTAGGATGATCCTGAATGGATCGAATAATTAATCGTACAAACGGTTAACTCAGTTGACTGTCAGTGAGCCGCTGGTGGCTGCTGAATATCAGTTTCTTCGTCTCTATAACTGGACGCATATGATCTTTCGAATACCAGTGACTCACGCATATTGATGGTGGCGTGTTACGTAAATGAATTTTTTCGTTTTCTTTCCCAGCATCACGTTTGAGGTGCACGGACTTCCATTTTCTATTTATGGTTGTGCAAGATTGTTCTGGAGTTGTGGAACTGCAAATCACACTGACTTTTATTTTTTATTATTACTGTAATCAGAATCCTTGCTTGTTGCTTGGAAGATGTTTAGTAGTGAGAAATTACGATAGCTTGCTGCGTTGCGGGAGGCTATGTAAAACGCACTTCTCACGTCTAGAATTGGTTTTTGTTCAAACATTATGAACTGCCATCATGGCTTGTTTATCAGACGCAGGGGAACATAATTATTAATACAGTTAATAAAATACGGTTGGAATTATATTCGGGCGTTTTTAATTAACTGTAGAAAAACTTGGATTACAGTGATTGAAAAATGAAGCGCGTGAACCACAGGCTGCTGATTATTGCACAGAAATGTATGAAAACTGGCACCAATCCATCTGCCCACCCACTCACCAAGTACGCATTGCTGGAGTTATGATTGTATGTATTCATTGGCCCCTTTGTGCAGGGGACAGCACAGATTACGCTCTGTCAGTCACTGTCGCTTGGGATGTGTAATGTAGTATAATGCAAAGAGTGGAATTTACACGTCGACGCTCTACGGAATTACTGCATTCGGATTGTAATATATCTGTCTTCTGGGTTAGGTCATCACCGTCACAGATCCATCCGAAATGACATTACGCCATGTATAGGTGTAGAAGCTGTTCTTTAGGATACTGAAGGCGGAGGAAGTGACAGATTCCGAAGTTTCTGGAAATTAAATAAGAAAACTGTTGGTATATAGGGTTATGAGTGATACTATGCAGAACACCAACAACAGCACGTCAGTGGTGACAAGCAACGGCAGCTGCGGTGGCATAGCGTCAGCAAATGCACGAGGGGGCGGTGGTATAACCATATCATCTGCTACGACCCCGGGGTCCTACATGTACACCAGTAGCTCAAGTCTACTCCGCTCCTCTACGGGTGAAAAGACTCTTCCCAGAGCTGTGCCTCCACCCACACTACCAAAGTTCACTGGGGGATCATCGACCTACAGACTGGCGAGTCTCGATAGACTGGCCCATCGCCAGAGGCAGTTTGACCAACAGCAGGGAAGCGCAAACCCTCCACCACAACAGGTTAATGGAGATGCCCCAGCCGTAACTAGTCCATCTCAACAGCAGCAGCAGTCGGCGGTAAGTTTTAACGCGCACGTTTCAGAGTTTTTCTGTCACGTTCTTTTGAAGTTGTTCCGATAGTCTAATCCCGACGTCTGTAATAGTGAGCCGTCTGTGTGTGTTTGCTTATGATATGTTGTGAAGGCAATACGATGCCTGGTCTACAATTGTAAGGTTTATTGCAGAAATAAAATGGGTCGCATGATGACATTCGTCTGTACATCACAGCATGTATAAGGTCCAACAAATAATCTTATTCAGTGTATACATATGCACGTAAATGATGTGCTACGAACGGTAGACAAGATGTAGGACAACGGACCGTTCCTAGACGTCAAGTGAACGTAGGTCCCGTAAAATATTATGACCATCGGTTCTGAACGAAATGAAAATGTACTTCGTACACTCGCGTCATAACGGTACAGCCTTAATGAAACGAGTGGCTTCATATGTGTTAAACTGCACTGGATTGAAATATATGGTGACATACTAAACTGAGTTAGTGAAATCTGATATCGGGATGTACAATGAAAGCTTTAATTTTTGTACGATCTCTATAGCAGTAACTGCACACGACGTTCAGGGCGAATTTTTCTTGTTTTATAATAAGAATTATCACGTTTTAAAAAAAAGCATTGTTGCACTTAATTAGACCTAGATAGACCACATTTTATCACGATTTGGAACTTCTGTTTGATTCTGATATGTACGTTTATTTTTTCAAGAGAATATCATTTGTACCTCTATATGCCTGCACTGGGGACATAGGTCTTCACTCATTTCTCTGCCCTTAGCTTTTTGGTTGGTTGTTCCAGTCTGTGGAGGGCTCAGATACTTGAACAGAAAATGGGAATACCGCATGACATTACATCAAGTACTTCAAAGTGTTCCGACTTAGGAGAGTGGTAGTGTACAGCATCCTCACTGAATTCGGCGTGCCGTGAAATTGGTGATACTGATTGATATGTGATGTATGACGTTCTCATCATGATGGATGTGAGGATTGCCTTATTCTGGGAGGTGACAGGGTCTGATAGAAGTGTCTGAACGTTTTAGAGTAGTTCCAGCCGGTGGTACGCGGAGGGTCGTGTGGTGATGCGCGAATTTATTTGGGAATTATCATTTTTATTGTAATTCAGTGTTACAATATGTTGCAATAAAAAATTGTTTATGTAAATGTGTGTTAAATGAAAACAAAAACTTTTATGAAGTGTTTATAAAGTTCAACTACAATAGCACAACGTTTAGGGTATATTATTGTTTTCAGTACCTGGTGGTACGCTTTCGTGATGTTGGTACGCGAGGAAAGGAAGGGTGAAAATTACTGTGTTGGAGAATTTTGTTACTTCTGTCAACAGGATGGACGATGGAGGAGCCAGGATCATCTGAAATGTCGGCACATTTTTACCGGACTGAGTGTTGTCACAATGTCTGGTTTATGGTAATGTTCCTGTTTTGGTTAGATCGCTGTTGGTATAGAGAAAATCGCAGAAGCTCTACGAGGCTCTGTTGATGAGGTTGGTGTACGCCTTGTTGAACGACGGTGACAGTTGCCGAGATTAGAATATTGATGGAAAAAAAAATTACGGGAGAAAGACTAAGTACAAGGAAAAATACCTGTACCAATGCCACTTTGTTCGCCAAAGATTCCACGTGGACTGGTCTGGGATGGAACACGGGCTTCCGTGATGCGAAGCCAGCAGCTAACGGCCTACGTGTCAATGCAGACGAAAACTTGATTGTATGCTGACGTCTCGTTACCAGAATGGATGACAGAATTGTGAGACACTGAGAATCCTTTAGTAATGTGGCAAAATTCACATATTTCGAACATGTGGCAAGAAATCGAAATTGTATTCATTAATGAATGAGTAAACAAACAAATGAATACATACATAAATAAAAATACTTGAGGGAGGAACAGATGAAATTCTGAAGTTCTTGTTACACTTTCTGTTTTTCCGACCAATTTCTATTATATTCTTATAAGAGTACAAAGATTACAAAGACGCGAAATTGGAATTGAGCCCGATTTTTATGTGGATGTGAAACCTAGTCTGTCAACCAAGGGGAAGAACATAACTGAGATTACTGACAGAACAAGTGTGCATGAGGCAATGTTTGGACTAAGGTGCAGAGAGAAAAAGAAAGGGAGAATGTAGGAAATCGCTTTTCTCCAAATATAATTATTGTGATTCGCGCTGGGCTGATAACAGTCAATATTGAGGGTCTTCACAACACATGTAAACACATTCAGGTGTGTATAGTATGGATTTAATGTTACATAGAGCAACTGTGGAGGTTTCTTCCAGCAATATGGGGCATCTTATTTTCACAAGAGTCGTACATACACACCTAAATGAGCGTCTGCTAAACTGCTGGACTGGCCGAGGCGGATTCCCGGATCTAACACCGTGTTATTTCTTTTTATGGGGACACATTACGGATTTAGTGTGTGTGTGGTACCTTTGCCAAGAGACACCGAGGAATTAAAACGACGCATTTTGGGAGCAGTCGCGTGTTTTACAGCGGACTTGTCTGAAAGAGTATGGCAAGAGACGGTCTACAAAACGAACGTTTCCCGTGTAACAAGAGCCACACATCAAGTCACTGTGAAAAGAAACTTTAACACTAAAAATATAAAGTTCGCCCTAGAACAGGCCACGAAGCCCGGAGGGGAGTAGAGATAGAGCTTTACTCTTTCTTTAACCCCGGCGCTAGATAGGTGGGTGGTCATCGCGTGGCCCCGTTCGCTTTACCCCCGGGAATGATCCGGTACCCATTTATGGGAGGCTAGGTGTGCCCCAGGGCAGGTCTGGGCGTGTGCGGAAAATTTCGCCCTCACCGGGTTTCCATTTCCAGACCGTCCAGGCCGTAGCGAATTGCTATACCGACGACGCTGTTCTAGTCCACAAAGTTTCACAGTTCCTCTATCAAAGTATATGTAATACTTTCTATTAGTCATACCAAAATATACGTTTCTGAATGTGTTTACTTCTTTTGTGAAGACTATGTAGTTTCTATTCTACATGGTGGACATCCGGCGAATAATGTACGGGCAAGAGATTTTTCCCGTATCCAAAACGTCTAACCGGCTGTGGGTACCTCGACCCACCTCGTCGGTTGGTATCGTGTGTATCTACTTGGGGTAAACCGGCTGGGGCAGGGCATTAACCAGGTACTTCTATCTAGAGCCGAGGCTAACACTGCATGGAACTCAACCTCCACTTTCCACGTGCCTTTACTCTTCTTGGACTACTGCGAAGGTGGGGGGGGGGGGGGGAAGGGGGTTTTTTAGAACCGTGGAAAATTTTTAACACTTTCTACCCCCCCCCACCCCCCCAAACACACACC
>Ga0123354_10021211_pt1 | contig 10235 bp, 4 predicted proteins | sample TergutLab28metaG_2_FD_97872 | JGI IMG/M metagenome (GOLD analysis project Ga0123354, IMG submission 97872) | Labiotermes labralis P4 segment gut microbial communities from Petit-Saut dam, French Guiana - Lab288 P4 | ecosystem: Host-associated > Arthropoda: Insects > Digestive system > Gut ...
AATATAAACCAAAAGGACGAAGGAACATAGGACGACCGAAGAAGAGATGGAGGGACCAACTTCATCTTGAGGATCAAGGAACAGGAAACACACCTAACCCTTCAGGAACATGATGATGATGATAGTAATATATTATATACGTCCGGGCGTAAACGTAAGTGGACCATAATACAGCAATGGATCGTCTTACCTACACGCGTCATGAAGATGCGAAATTAAACAACACTCTCTTGGGATAAAAGAAAAAGCTTCTGCACTCACATTAATATTCCTTTTTCCTTCAACAAATAACATAAGGTAGCACGCTCTGACAAATGGATAGTGCATTAATCTAATATTACACTAACACTAATACTTTCCATGTACTGCACAACTAATCGATGGTCTTATGTAGGAAGACGCTAAAGCCAAACGGTGGCGTGTAGCGTCTGTACGACAGAAGTTACTGATAAAGATGCGACATAGATGTGGGTTAGGGCCTGGAGGTAGAGCATGTGACTGATCTCATTTATATCCGTTTGCCGTCTGACTTTTAAAGCGGGTCGCAGATACTGCATGTCTAAACTGAGTATATTTCCTCTTTTGGATGTGAGACGCTTCCAAGATGCATACTACTTCAGATTCTACATCCTCACACAATATTCCTGTACCTTTACACTTGGTGTTATATGAATATTTGAGAGGATTTAATACGTTCCATACACGTGCAATAATTTATAACGTAAAATAAACCAACGAAAGTACTTTGGTAAAATGTGTCTTATTAAATGTTGATAACTACCAACTGATAAAATTGAGAAGAATGAGATGGGCGGAGCATGTAGCGCGTATGGGGGAGAGGTTTATAGAGGGTTTCGGTGGGGAAACCTGAAGGAAAGAGACCAGTTGGGAGACCCAGGCGTAGATGGAAGGATAATATTAAGATGGACCTTCAGGAAGTGGGATGTGGGGGTATGGACTGGAGCGAGCTGGCTCAGGATAGGGACAGTTGGCGGGACCTTGTGACTTCGGTAATGAACCTTCGCGTACCATAATATGCGGGGCATTTCTTGACTAGCTGAAAACCTGTTAGTTTCTCAAGAAGGACTATGATCCATGGAGTAAGTAAGTGAGTAAGTAAGTAGGTAATCACCAGTATCTTTCGGTCCTACTCAGACCATTATCAGGGTGTTTCAAAGAATACTAATAAAATATACAATAAAAAGTGAACATGTTAATTTTGTTAGTGTTCCTTGTGACACCATTATGATAGTCGCGAGTGCGACCGAAATTTGTTGCAGATTATCAATATGTAATAAAATGTACTTTACCGAAGTGCGTTCTTTGGTTTATTATGTGTTATTTGAGAGGATGTTTGACATATTTTCATTTAAATTATTATTACCATTATTTACAAAACATTATTATTATTATTTATATAACTAATGACTTTTGCAATTCTATTAAACATTCTAGACATTTATTTGCTGATTACACCAAATTTTATCGTACCGTAAGCTCTGCAATTGACTCTACACTTCTACAATCTGACATTGATTCCATTCGGGTTTGGTGTGCTGCTAACTGCATGACACTTAATATTGGCAAAACTCCAGTCATCACCTTTACAAAGTAAACCATTTCAATTAATTACAATTACAAACTGTGTGATAAGTTTACAACTCGTATCGACTCCATCAAAGACCTAGGAATTTTCTTTTTTATTCTAAACACTTTTTTCGCCATCTTGTAAATTACAAACTTTCTTGGTCACTCAAAATGTTGAGACTTGTACGTACGTAGAATTTTTCCTTTTCTTCTATTGGCAGTTTAATATTTTTACACTTTACCTTAGATCTAAATCACAATTTACCTCGCCTGTTTAGAAAAACATTACGGCAACTGATGCCAATACGCTGGAACGCGTCCAGCAGAAGTTTGCAGCTTTATGCTTCACTCGCTCTTGTCCTCACATTCCTTACAATTATGCTTGTGCACTTGAGGTTCTGAAGTTATATACTTTACAAGATGAAAGGCTTCGCTTTGATGCTCTTGATTATTCGTGTTTTTGCGCGATCTAAATTGTGTCCTTCTTTGATTGAGAATATCAGTCTTAGAGTTCCTTCTTGTAGCATTAGCAACTGCACCAAGATTTCTACAGCATGCATATATTGCGCTTCCGCTAGATGTGCTACAGCTTCATATTAGGTTTGCAGTAACATGGATATATTTAGAAAGCCAATTGGATCTTTGAAACAGATTTTACCCTAGTAGCACGTTCCGTTTGTGTTAGTTTTAATTATCTAGCTAATTTGATTTTTAAATTTTTTAGGCAGAGACATAGATATATTTATTAACAAGATGGACTTTGTTAACCCGTATTTCAGTTCAAGCCACGTTTGTTTTGGTCTATTTGTAGTGATTAAGGTATCTGTAAAAGGCACGCTATCATATTCAGATTTGATATTGTCATTAGTAAATTTGACAATGTGTAATTAATGATTTCGGTATTCTGTTGCTGGTTGGTTTGTTTGTTTGATATGTGTCCTGTTTATTGTCCTTCGTTATTTGTGTTTCTATGTTGTGCTTTTTCAGAAATTGACCATCTGAATGTTGATTCGGCACGTTAATAAAAATGAAATGAAATGAATTGAATTGAATTATTAATACTGACAGTTACCACATATTGTTTCTGTTATGTTCTATATATTGTATGATTTTGTTTTAACTGTGTATTTGTGTATTTCTACATTTTTTGTCGCCTTAGTAATTGGACCCGCGCTGCAAAACATGCATGTCTATCAATTTTATTGAATTGAACTAAACTATCAATATATTCAGGGAAAAATTACATTCTTTAGCATTTTTTACTTTAACAAGTATAAATTTCGTAAAACTCTGTTACCTGATGTCACCCTAATTACCTCTGCGCTACGTGTTGTAGTTTGTGGTTTATTGTTGGAAGAGTTCTCTCCGATTTCCTGTGTTGTCTCTGCAATCTGTCTAACAAATGATGTGTGTCAGCACAGTAACAATGACGAACTGAAAGGAACTGAATTGAACTGAATTACCATAACCGTTAGGATAATTATTCCTAAGTGGCAAGGGTAAGAAAATATGAAGTGGGTTTTAGGCACGTTTGGAAAATTGCGAAAAGCGACTATTAGCTTCGTCATGTCTGTCCGTCTGTTCGTCCTTCCATCTTTCCGCATGGAACAACTTTGCTCCCACTGTACGAATTTTCATGGAATTTGACATTTCAGAGTTTTTCGAAAATCTGTTAAGAAAATTCAAGTTTTAAAACATGACAAGAATAAAGGGTACTATACGTGAAGACAAGTACACATTTTTATCATATCTCGCCCATTTCTTCTTAGAATGGTAAATGTTTCAGACAAAGGTTTAAGGAAAATCAAAACACAAGCTTTGTGTTCAGTAACTTTCATCGAAAATCATGCAGTTTATGTGATAAAGTGGAAAAATATTGTGGAGAGGGGCAGGACACAGATGAAACTATGACGCATGCGCATTGCATGCTGGATACCTAAGGCTACAAATACACACACTCAGGTCGGATAATACTTAATGCTTTTCCACTGCAACAATGCTTTACGAAGGCACTTCAAAGTTACATTGTACGTGCATTGTCTGTCTTGTTAATCTTCCACGTTACATTCTTACAACCTAAAGCTTAACATAAAGACGGTTTTAATACATAGTTGACATTCTCTTAAAACCTGCAACAGAAAACTTCCATTATTATTCGCAAAAATGGGTCGTAAATGAATTTCTACAAGTCTTATATAATTCTTAACCGATATGCAAGAAACCGGACACATAATATCTTCAAGTGACGCTGTTTAGTAACTACTGCTCTACCGCCACCATTACCTCTATTAACACTTATAACAACTTTACCATTACAACCATTAATGTTACCACTCTGTTGCTGCTGCTACTACTACTACTAACGGCAAAATTCAATAAACTTCATGTGTTTTTATCATGTTATAAAATCCGTTATTCAGGCTGTAAACGTTGAGTGTGGGAGCCTGTCAGTACCACAACGTAAATCCACCTACAGACTATGCTCCATGAAGGACACTTTGATCAGTTTCATTGCACCAGATACTGACGTTGAACCTGGGAATTCTGAATGAAGGGAAGACGGGGAAACAAAGTGCCATGTTTTGTTACAGAAACCTGGCTGAATGTTCTCCAGTGTTTCAAGTAATTTGTTCTTCTTACACAGGCAAGAGTGTTGAAAACTTAAAAAGTACATCGGCTAAACAGATGTCTGTATCTAGAGACGACGAGGACAAGACAGTGATTGCCGTCACAGTAGCTCATTAAGCGTACACGTGAGAGAAGATTACTTGCATGATATTGTTTTAAGGACTCGATTTTCAAGCACCAGCGAAATTCCAGAGCGCTAAAATGGAATGGTTGTTGTAGATGAAGGAAAGAGGAGTACGATGTCTAGTATAATAAAGAGAATAAGACACCGCCAGGAGGCACTGCTGGTTCCACGGTGTTGCTTAGCCTATTATAAAACTTGAAGGGAAATCGCCCCCAAGAGAGAAGAAATATGATTATATGTGTGCGTTTACCTTACGCAGATTCAGTAAGGAATTTAAGACTCCCCTAACACCTGAGAGGTTTCGCTTTGCTTCCTCCGAGGTTCTGAACTTTATATTTCGCAGGATGGGGCAAAGGAGTGACAAAATAACTTACACATACATTGAATATCTTGCTTTTGAATAACTTTAATCTTAATTAGATTTGAGTTTACGACATTCGTTTTTGGACCTTGCGATGAGCCCTTGACTGTGACGTATCAAAATATAAAGACCGGTAATGGATAACTCTAAATCTCAATACTACTTCTCTGGAATGCAACAACAATAAGCGATATTAATCTGAACTCATAAAACGTGTATTGTAGGCCACGTGATTCAAATTCACCGTCATAATCGTCACTTTGTCAACTGTTAGGTCCACGTGCTTACCAGCAGTCACAGAGTTATTCTTGCATCTGAATCCGGTAAGAAGGTTCTACTGAACTTCCTATTCTACATAAACCTCAGAAGTACGGGCTATACTCCTGTTTTGGCCAAATGTCAAAACTCAGCAAGACCATAAGAACTCCTTCATCCTCAACCCACGTTCCACAATAGACTTCATTATTCACTCGTCCGATATTCTGCTTACTTTCTCTGGGTGGATGTATGTTGTACCTCGTCTACTCTTATAACACCCTTCACTTTATCCAAACAATGCATGACACCGATCAATAGAATATAGTGAGCAGAGACATGGTGAAAACCTGTAGTTTCTCATTTGGTCAAGAAATTCCTCGCACCTATGCAACCCAAAGTTTATAATTTTGTTCAAAATTCCACCCCTTCGTCTTCCGATTGAAATACTGAGATCATTTTTCTAGTAAGTTTAGAACAGCTATGAGCGCGCACCCAGCGTGAACTCTAATGGTATAGGGACTCCCCTTCCCCCCTACTCTGGGATAAAGCGGCAGGAGCGTAAAAATAAACACTCCCACATACTGCCGAGTTGTAATAATATATGGCGCTACACATTCGCTCCTGCAATATCCTTGCGGTGGGAAGCTTAAATAAGGACAATTTTCTGTGCACTCACCTTCTCACTCAGCGTATCATTTCCAAACATACCTCCTTCCAAAATTGTGTTACTACCCATACGATATAATAAGTTAAAGTTAAACGTAAAGTGATCCCGTTACAGGCCCGGTGTGGCCTAGAGGTTGGGTAGAGGTATAGCTCTATTCTTCCATGACCGCGGCAATAGAAGGGGGTTAGTGGTCAGCAGCACGCCCTAGCCGCACTTTACTCCCGGGAAAGACCCGGTATCCATTTTACAGGAGGCTGGGTGGGCCCCAGGGCCGGTCTGGACGGGCGGAAAATCTCTTCCCCGCCGGAACTCGATCCCGAACCGCCCAGCCCGTAGTCAGTCGCTATACCGACGATATAATAAGTATAAAATATAAAAGTCCTGATTATTTGCATCTCATTTTTACTAACACCAAATGTTATTATCAGCATTCCTTTCTCGGCATCGTCAATATCTTTCTTACTTCGGATCAGACACAATGTAATATACATTGCAAAAAAAACAGATATACTACGTTGTCTGCAAAATTGTAAGTATTTATTAAGGATGTTAAATTTAAAGTTTTTGATGTTGTATTACAGGCTCCATTGCTGCAAATTTATATAGAAATTCGTAGCTAGATTAAATACCTCTAAATATTACATCTGAAATACGATAACACGTTACATGTGGTAATAACGTTACAATGGTTTGCCTGCCGACATTCTTATTAATCTGTTAGTGCAAATTATATTCTTTTCGGCGCAGAGATTTTAAAATATTATGGAATTTAGATGAGAGAAGAACAATTAACTGTAGAGCGCTTCGGCTAGCCACGAAAGAACAAACATCCACCCGGATTATTGGTCAATTTTGCGAGCATGCAATATCTGAGGAAAGAGCACCTTCATAATAAAGAAATTTCTAATAATCATCACAATGAACGATGCTGTAACTGATAAATTATCTTTAAAATTATAGAGCTACAATATTTCACACCAGAAATGCGTGATATAATCCGGTGGAAAGTGCTTTCCTGAGAAAACGGACGTATTAAACTGAAAACGTCATTTCAATAAAATCACGTGTGCATCAGCTTACGATTTGGCATGGAAAGCAAAGTACTTTGCATTCATTAATTTCTGTCCAAAAATAATTTCAACAAAAGAAGCTAAAATTAAGGATTTATAGTGCTGCTTTTACTGGAAGCCTCGAGAAGTACATAAATATGTCAGCTTCCCTTGGCCTCCGGTGGTGGCAGCACATGAATGTAAGAGGCTTACAAGACGGCTGCATAGCAGCGGCAGATACCTGCTCCAGAAAAACTATCCTTATACCCAGGATTCCGTTATGTCCATCATATCGTAACATATCCGAACTGTGTAGAATAGATGTCCGATAGAAATCATGTTTGCTAAAACAAGCAGTAAGGCTCAAGGATCGACTCTTAAACGTGTTGAAACATATCCACCATAGCTCGTTTTTCCCTTTTGCCAGCTATATGTGACATTTTATCGAAACTCTTCATTTGGTAACGTCGCTAGCGCAATTTTCGAACGGCATCGACAAGGTACAGAAAATGGCTGTTTCATAACACCAATCCTTTCTCATCGAGAAGTGCTTTAAAGTTTAAAATATACACAAAATAAATTACCTTTGATTAAATATTTTATTCTTTGTACGTACGACGGGTAATAACTAGTCTAGTTTAATATCAATATCAAATTGACGGTCTAGGCTTGCATTCACGACAACAGGTTACAAAGAGGTCTTAAGATTTGTACGAATGTTCACACTGGCTTAAAGTAAATTCCGGTACTAAACCTCCAGACACAACCAACACTTCAGATATATTCTCCTCAATATCAAGTCTGACAGTCCTATCATTTCAGAAAATACACCGTCTTTGTAGAATAAACGGCTACCTTACGTACATAATGCAAGCAAAATAGATACAGTAAATGCCTTGCTATTCACGCCACGCCCCGACCGCTTTAGCCCCGGGAAAGAGACACGATACCCTTTGTACAGGAAACTGGGATAGCCTTAGGGTCGGTCTGAATGGGTGCGGAAAATCTGAACCCCACGGGGATTCGATTCCGGACCGTCCTGTCCGTAGCGAGTCGCTATACAAACTACACTACCCTGACACATACATTCATTTCATCCTGCTGTAAATTACGTCAGTATGAAGTGCAGCGACAATAATTCCAATCCTGATGTAAACGTCACACCACCATGAAGCTGTCTTATCAAGGAATGTAGCGACACTCATCCAGTCCTGGTGTAAATTACACCATGACCTCTAGCGACATTCATCCAGTCCTGATGTAAATTACACCATGACCTCTAGCGACATTCATCCAGTCCTGATGTAAATTATACCATGACCTCTAGCGACAATCATCCAGTCCTGACGTAAATTACACCATGACCTCTAACAACACTCATCCAGTCTTGATGAAAGTGTTACACCGCCATCACTCTGACTTCTCCAAGTATGTAGTGACAATAACTACTAAAATATGAATGTAATTGTTACACCACAATGGCAAAGCCTCTGTTCTCACATTCGCGATAACAGGGCGTCCGTCTCACTTGTAGGTCTAAATTACTCAAATTAAAATTTAACACACATACAATCGAAATAGCTGAAGAGAGACAAAGCCGATACGTGTCTTCTAACAGGTCACGCAACTTTCCACAATATTGTTTGCTAGTTTCAGTTACTTCAGTGGCATTTTATTATTTCAATAAAGTTCTGGTAAAACGCTACACACTACAAACTAAACAGAAATATTCGTTCTAATTAATGCTCTAGAGAGTGTACTAACTAATCAAGTAATCCTAAGAATATGTTTTAATCTACTGCTGTCTGGCATATGTAGTCTGGCAGACGACTATCAACGTTTTGAACACACTCGCTCAGTCACTGCCGGATACTAGCTGTATGGTAAATATTATATGTATATATATGTATATATTTTTTTATAATGTGACATTCTGTGGAAAGGAGATAAAGTACTGTTTAAGTTTTTATCCAAGATGGCAACTCTCCTTTTTCTGCAATTCAAGGTGTGGGGAAAAACCTCTCGGGGGTCTATATTTCAAAATACATCTTCCGAGGTTTTCCTTAGTCTCGGCGTCCTTTTTGTTTGTATTATAAAATCTGTGCAGGAATGTTTTAATCTCTTATTCCACCCAAACAGTTTTTCCGATGGTCGCTGTGTTCACATATTTTATATTTCACGGTCTCTATTTCGACTTCTTTCCAAATATATACTTGCATCTTATTTTGATCCAGTCTAGTAGATATGCAGTCTTTATCCAAGTATATTCAACGAATTCGTAATTAGACATCAATATTACTGTAAGTGTAATTAAAACTACAAAGCACTGTAAGCGGTGCTTTATAAATATGACGTGTTGTGCCAAAATCATAGAGTATTAAAAGAGTGTCTCAATAAACGGGACTGCAACATGCATATTAGCTATCGGAGCCGGAATCATTATGGTTACAATAAAATACATTTCGTGGTTGTGGCTACACAAGGCATGTTTGTATAACGGGGAACTGTGGGAAAGTAACACAGCGTTACACTTCTGGACGTGTATCACAGTCTTGCTTATAATGAAATCCTAAAACAGCGTTCACATAGTTAATTAATTCACGATCGTGTCACCAGGTGGCACTGATGATGTATCATGGTAAATCTATGCTGTCGCGAAACCTCAGCTGTGCCTCATCCTCCAGAATGCATACGAACACATACTTTTAGGAAATGACGATGGGAAGGAAAGCACTTCTGTTCCTAAACAGATTTCTGACCAAATTACTCGGGTCTCTGCAGACGTTTACTACACATTCAGAAGCGCAGGGTCTTAGCTAGGCCTTGCACCTTTAACATGTACTTGTAGTACAGTTTAGCGGAACTAAGGGGAGTAGTGTTAAACCTTGTACTTCATTTTATTTTATTTTTGACTTCATTTTATTTTATTTTATTCTTATCTCATTGTATTTGCTTGATTCTCGTTTCTACTTACAAACATTGTATGAGAATATGACACGATAAAGAGAATTATAACTCCACATATGAAATTGTACAGATGAAATTATTGAGATAGTAGCCTGATTTATGTAAAACAGTAAGATACTGCTAACAACTAGAGTGAGTTAATAAACCTAAAATTATAGTCATAGATGCTACATATTATTGTACATTGTATATTTTATGCTTTAGTGTAATTACACAGCACACATAGGCATAATATATCTACCATAGATTTAAGCTTAAACAGAGCTTGGTAACAGCATGGACCCCTCATGTAACCCACACCGCCCAACCTGTCCGACAGATACGATGTCTCGTGTCCACTTTAACCCTCCCTACCCCATATAAAGAACCCATGTATGTTTTGTATAGCTGCTTAATAAGTTTATCTCAGTATTTAACCAAATTGATGCACAAAATTTGTTTCACAATAACTTTTATTTCATGCCTCTACATGTTTCGAGCACATGTGCTCGTCATCAGGAGGTCAAAATTGCATTACACAGCCTCTGGTATCATCACAACTATAGGTGTGATGATACCAGAGGCTGTGTAATGCAATTTTGACCTCCTGATGAC
>Ga0123354_10021214_pt1:2500-10234 | contig 10234 bp, 5 predicted proteins | sample TergutLab28metaG_2_FD_97872 | JGI IMG/M metagenome (GOLD analysis project Ga0123354, IMG submission 97872) | Labiotermes labralis P4 segment gut microbial communities from Petit-Saut dam, French Guiana - Lab288 P4 | ecosystem: Host-associated > Arthropoda: Insects > Digestive system >...
GAAAAATGTTTCAGACAAAAGTTGTAGAGAAAATAAAAATATATTTTACATTCAATGAGGTTTTTCCGAAAATCGTGCTGTTTATGAGATAATGTGAAAAAATATGGAGTCAGGCGACCGCAGGCGGCAATATAACATGACGCATGCGTATTTTATTCTGAATAACTGGTACTACAGACACACTCTCAGAATATGTAATAATTCTTGCTTTTCCACGGCAAGAATGGTTAGACATATAAAGAAAAAAAGTAGGATTACAGTATATACACAACTCTTATCATACATATACAAGCAGTTACATGCTTCGGGTATACATATGTAGCCATTATCAAGCTGATAATAGGACATTGAATAATAAAACTATAAAAATAAAATACAATGAAAACTGTGGAGGTGAAATCTCGCCTTTACATTAATGCACAATTATACAAGAAATATATAAATGTACGTGAAAGTATGAAGGTTGCAGAAGAGTTATAGAAAAGTGACTAGTTTATAAAAAGTGTTCAAAGATATTTTTTAAATATTCCGAAAGTGATTTGGTGGCGTAGACTCAGTTGATGGTTCTAGCAGCGCAACTATAAATTTTTCAAAGCAACATTGTTACGAATAATCTGTAAAGATAGAACATTTTTTATTACAGAATTGTACTGGAGCGGGGAGAATTTTATAAAATTGGGGATGATAATATACACAGACTATTGTACTTAAGTTTTTAACAATGAAATGTGGATATATTTCCTGTATAAGTGTATAGATCAGGTCTAAAACTCAGCGTATCATTTGAGATATAATTATGCACGAATTAATGTGACGTATGTTGTGAGTGATGTGTTTGGCAAGGGCCGTCCACTATTGCGCACTGCGTTTGTTATGACTTGCTCTGTACAATCGTACAGAGCGAGTCATGCCACATGCAACCCCCACATTTCAATTCCATACCTAAACGTCTATTCACATAATATTTCATAAATCTTCTCCAGTGTGTGTGTACTTTTATATCGGGTGTTCCTGCTACACATTGATCTATAGCTTCAACAGCTTGATGTCATTTTGCTTTACTCCAAATTTGTTTAAATTACCCATCAAACACAATTTTGTAGAATATCTGTCTAGTATAGGCTACGTGCTTTTATTCTGTAATCCGTAACTGGTACAGAATGGTATTGCCAGATCAACTGCGAACATTAATCCCATTATTCCTAATTCACGTAATAAAGTAGCGCGTTACTCCTCCGTACCAGTATGTATAACCTATAATATCATTTACAAGAATAAGAAATACATAGGATACAATAAACTGACAATTTTTTCCTTTGCCTATTCGGTGACGGACCATCATTGAAGTGACAATTTAAAATGTTACACCTGTTAAAGTGGTGCATTTTATATCTTACACACATTTTCTCTTTATGTCTACTACTCCATGTGCGGTAATGTTGCCTTCTCCTCTTTAGGAAGGTCGCTGAAAATATTCAAGAAATCTCCGTTCTAAAAAAATATGATCAGGGAGACGGAATAAAAATCTAAAATATAAAGGAATGAGAAATAATTGTAGAAGAAATTATTTCAGGTCTTAAGTCTTATTTCGGGGACGCGCTTCGAAAATCCGGAATGGCCAGCTTAAGCTACAGTATCTGCCCATACAGTCTTCATTGTCTTCGTTTTGTAATCTTTCAGTGCCAATTTAGCATCAATTTTCATTTCGTTACATTGGGTAATTCTACCAAGTATCCCACACTTTAAACTTTATAACTTTGGTTTCCATGTCACTCCCTGCTTTTCTGAAAATTCCATGTAACACATGTGTTGCTTCGTCTGTTCTACCGTTAGTAATGATATTTAGTTCAACATACATAAATATTTTCCCTACCATGTCATTCATTCAATCTACGAACCCCTATCTCTGACACTCTTTCCATTTGTGTCTTGTTAACTTGTGACTAGCTTTCCATTTGTCTTGTTAATATCTGTAAACGTGTTTGATTACTAATATATGTATTACATACTATAGAGTTTGTCATTTTTTTTACAATTCTCAAAACAACGGCATATGAGTACTTATTACGTTGACCCCAATCTTAAAGTAACTATACTTTCAGCAGCTAATATGTAGTTTGTAACACTACTACCACCTAATTTATTAACAGAAGTGGACCCTCCTCTTATATCTGTTATAGATTTTCCACTAGATTTTTAAAATTATTAAAAGTAATTTTTAACCTATAATAGGCCAAGTAGACCTGCTTATAAAGGGCTCCATTCCAGTGACGAGATAGTGAAGTTGTCATCTTTTTGATGTTGTGGTAGTTTTTGCTCTCTGACTTCCTTGTTGATTACTGTGCTATCAGCTGCTGTTTGGATCAGTTTTACATTATTAACATTCCTTCCCCACTTGTGGTTCTGCAAGGACGCTCCTTCTTGCGGAACGTATCTCCTTTCTTTGTTAAGGTCTGGCCTGACGACCTCTTGCCTTCATCTCTGTGATAAATGTTGATCTGTTTCTTTCTTCCTGCTTCATTATGGGGTCAGATACAAAATATTTCCATGATATTATGGGCATCATTCACAAGAATTGGAGATGGTTTCATATATGACATAAAAAGCATGTTCAGTAAGTAATGTTCTCCAGCCTATAATTTAGTGATTACCAAATATTTCAGCTTTTGGTAGGAGGAAGCACTTGTAATAGGAATGACATGCAACAGATGGCCACAAGTCAGTCAGTCACAAGTTATGTATGGGATGAGTTGACTGACAGTGGCAATGACATGGACAACTTGGTCCAACAGAGAATTTTGTAATTCAATGCAGTTTTATGGATGACATATTTAACCCCTTCATAATTCACCACCAATTCATGGTAATGGTATGCTGTGAGTGCAGCATATCATAAAATTGTGTAAGAATTTTGGAAACTGTTTAACACACATCCATTATAATAACTGATCTAGTCAGTTAGGGGCAGAAGTGTATGCAGCATGAGTATAGAAATTGATTTTGAAGAACAGGTTCATCATAATTCATTGAAGCTGCACTTGGGAGGCTGCTGACACTACAATAATGAGGAAGTGGAAATGAGTCTTTGTGAAGAGATGTGAATTCCAGAGAACGGTTTTGACCACAGTAGGGTCTTAAAATTTGTGCCAAAATGGGACAAGTTTATCAATGTGCATGAACATTATGTTGAAAAACTGAGATACCTGTTGGATTAAATGAACAACATTTAACTTCATGAGGATGTCTCATACAGTTTTTATGAACTGGGTGATATTACTTGTTGAAAATCTTCTGTACTTTACTAAAGAAGATTAAAAATTGTGGAGTAGTGCCGTGATTAAATGGTTCTGTATAAAAACGAAATATGTTTAAATTTTGGTAGGTGCAAGACAGCTGGCCACGAAGACAATGGAACTGACCAGGTCATGGCAACAGCTGAGTGTGGCTGTGACCATAATGGCATTTCTAGTGTCAAAATATTTGGTCATGGCCGTTCATGAAGATACAGATGAAAACACGTAAGTTGCTAACTTTTGCAATTTGTACTCTTTTGGGTTACACACTTTGAAATACTGAATGCCCTGTGGAATACATGGCTGACTAAAATAACATACAAGAAACTTTATACTTCTAAGACAAACAAAATCTATTTTAATGTGAATAAACTTTCATTTTGTTCATAACAAGTAACATAAAAATATCTTATCAAAGAAAGAATGTCAGTCTTAAGAGTAAAACACAAACTTATATTTGTACATAAAAAAAAAGGTAAAGTGATCCCATTAGAGGCCCGGTGTGGCCCAGAGGGTGGGTAGAGGTATAGCTCTACTCTTCCATGACCGCGGCACTAGAAGGGGGTGAGTGGTCAGCAGCATGCCCCAGCCGCACTTTATCCCAGGGAAAGACCCGGTACCCATTGTACAGGAGGCTGGGTGCGCCCCAGGGCCGGTCTGGATAAGTGCGGAAAATCTCGTCTGCACCGGGATTCGAACCCGGACCGTCCAGCCCATAGTCAGTCGCTATACTATATTTGTAGATATCGAAAGATATATGCATGAATTTTATCTTGTTCATATTCATGAACTGATGTCACTATTTTATGTATAAATGTGACTAATGCATTAGCTTATATGTTAACACCACTTTATTCACACTGTTACACTGCTACATGTTTCAGTTCTGAAGGGACCATCCTTAGGGAATACTGATAAATTTCATGAATAGGGTCAACAAAATACATGTCCAGGCATAAATATTGGATTACAGAGCAGCTTGTGTGCCCTCCAGTGGGTTGAAGTTGGCCAGCCCTGATCTAAGTGATAAATTTCGGCTGGCTTTGACGAAATATCAGATTACATGGTCAAGTAGTGCATCAAATATATGAAAAAGCTCTTATTTTGTGTTAGTAACATATATAGTGTAACTGTTATTTTTTCAGAAAAGTAAGAAATAGTTGGAGGTAAACCTCTTCACAAAAGAAAGGATACATAAAACATTCAGATTTGTGGAGCAAGATCATGTATATGTGTTTTTCAAAAACACGAGAAAAATAATGTGTAATAGCATAGTATGTTTTTTCAATCAAGAAATAATGCATTAAAGGAGGACCAAAACGTTTTTAGGAGAAGAGGTCAACTAGGACAACAATATACATCATTATTGAATGCACACATTGATACTATTAAAAGAGACATAGATTCAATTGCAATGATTTTGATCTAACAAAAGCTCATGATTTTAAACATTTCAGAATCTTACTGACTAATCTACATCCTTATGGCCAAAGAAGTTTAACAAATCATGGTTCATGTCACATATAATGCGCTGTGAAGAGTTTTTGGAATATCCCCGACTGAAAGTAGTTGATATTTTGCAAGAAAAAAAATATATTGCTTCTTGCAGGAAAATTAAACTTGGTGTGCAGCATGCTTCAGTTCTTGGGCCAGATTTAATGTTATTATATGCAAATATCTTCTGTTAAAGAGGAAATAGGCAGAGATATTTTTATTTGCAGATGATAGAAATGTGTTGGTTACTGAAATAAATGAAAATTCCCTGAAATATAAAATTGAAAATATTATGGATAATATGCTACAACACAGTACCTAATCATCTGAAAAAGCTGGACATGTATATATATATATATATATACATATAATTTTTTTTCAAGCAAGTTACAATATTTTGTCTTACGGCAATGGCTCTCAGATAATTTCTGCTGACTGTACAGTATTCCTTGCCATAAGCAATCACCACAAAATGAATATTTTATTTGGCAATTCTAAGGCTACTTACCCAGGAATGAAGCAACATATCCAAAAAACATATCAATATAATCATTTCTAAATTGTAACTAAAATGGGGTTTTCAAATGTCTAGGGTCCTGAATATGCAAGCCATTAAAAAAAATTGAGAATTATTATTTCTGTGTGTTGTGCCTAAGTGCTTAATAAAACTTTATTTTTAACAACATTATTTATAAATTTTCTTTTACTGAAACAACATAACACCCAAAATATCGTAGCACAAGTAGCTGAACTTGCAGGCTACTTAGTGTGTCTCGGAACACCGTTTGGGAGCTAGTGTGACAGTTGGCGTTTTATTCATTGCAACAGTTACATCAAGAAAAGGTGACTGATAAGAGCCTACATGAGACAGAAGGGTTGAAGAATTTTTATTTTTATAGTAAAAAAGTTTTTATGTATTTCAATAAAATGTGTTTACTTTGAGACAAAATATAATTGATTAAATTGATGTATCATATGTCACATGTTTTATGAAATTCTGAATAATAAAATAAACTAGGGCTTGGTCTGTGTGCGTTGAAAGGTATGAAGGATGATTCCAAACGATGGATTTTAGAGGATGTGGCAAGCAGCGACTTTGGTATAGTTGGAAGTACTGTTCCAGCATTTGTTTATATGGACTGAAGAAAATCATAAAATCCTAAAGTCAGAATAGGTTATATCGATGTTTGGTTTGCAATATGTGTACTAGGATGAAGGCTGCTTTGACAAGTTTGTTATATAAAATGCATTTAGTGAGTAATTCTGTACAAAAAATGTTCAGTTTAGAAATAGATTTATCACAGCAGATCTTTTTTTAAAGAAAAAATAACAATGTCTTCAGATTATAATTACACATGCATTTATGTTTTTATTCTTGGTTTGCTTCACAAGTTTTAATTCTATTCACATATGCAAATCGGTATGTTTAACCATAATCAGTTTATAAATATTATGAATAATCTTTCTATTATTCATTAATATTACAGACAAGCTGATGGGGTTGTTGAATTCATGCCCAGATTTCTTCAGCAAGGGGAATGGGGAAAAGCTTTCTCTCAGGCAACCGCTTCTTCCTCAGAAGATAATGTTGACAGCAACCAAAAGTGAGTTATCTAACTTTTTTCAGGGCCAGACCACCAAATTTTACAGATTTTACATATTGAAATAACCTGGAAAAATTTTATAATGTCACCCAACAAAGAGAACCTGCTTAGCAAGGCTCTTAAAAAAGCGAAAAGTATGTACTCTAATAACGAACATGCCAGCGGCTCGTTGCAGCAAGCAGCAAATTCTTCACAACCTCAATCTGTTTTTGCTCGTAAATACAGTGCAGTGTTAAATAGACAGCTGTATCATCTTAGACTGTTTCAAAACAATCATATATGTTAGAAGCAATATTTACGAAATAAACATCATCTGGGTAAACATAGTTGAATATAAATGACACCCATATTAGATTCTGATGAGTTCTGTTCCCGCAGGACCCTAATCAGGAACCCAGAGGCGTACCGAGGAGGGGGGTGTTTGGGGGTTCAAACCCCCCTCCCTCCAAATTCCGAAGGCCCTCCAAAATCGTGCCAAACTCAACCCGATTGTGAAAACTGTTAAAAATTGCTGAATTTAGGATGCCAACACCACAACATATTCGGAAAAAAGGCAGTAAAATTCTATAACTACCTAGGTATGAAATTGTTTTACATTAGCAATGACAAATAAATTGGTTGTAATCATAAATAGTTTTAAAGTACCAAAAATTAAGAAAATGTTACTATATGAAATGAAATTACTTGTACAAAATTACACCTGACTCCAGAACCCCTGACTAGGGGGGTACCGCCCCCAGATCCTTGGGTACGCTACTGCAGGAAACATATACAATTTTACACAATTTTTTGTTTAAAATTACTAAGCTTTAACAATAGGATAATGTGTTATATTCCGTTATGTTCATGAATCAAAGAGACGTTCTCAATAAAATTGATGTGATGATATCAGTATTAAATTTCCGAGTCAAAAATGAATCAAAATGGGTCAGATTCGCATTCGTTACAAAGCCAAAATGCCTTGAATGGACTCGACTGAAGAATATGCTGATCTGGTGTGTGTGGTGGATTGCAATAAAAATGTTACTGCACATCGACGACATTTTCCACACTGACGCACGTCTATTCACACGGACTATCCATTACCTGTAAATGGCACAGTTCCAAATGTATCTTTAAATCCTGAATGGCCATTAAAACTTTTTAAAGTGTAGTTAATCCAATCAAAACAAAAGGCTAATAATTAACAAATTAGCTATATGTATGGGAAGAGTCAAATAGTACTTACTTACTTACTTACTCCATGGTGCAGAGTCCTTCTTGAGAAGCTAACTGGTTTGCAGCTTGTCAAGAAATTCCCCGCATTTCATGGAACCCGAAGGTTCATTACCGTACTCACAAGC
>Ga0123354_10021215_pt1 | contig 10234 bp, 9 predicted proteins | sample TergutLab28metaG_2_FD_97872 | JGI IMG/M metagenome (GOLD analysis project Ga0123354, IMG submission 97872) | Labiotermes labralis P4 segment gut microbial communities from Petit-Saut dam, French Guiana - Lab288 P4 | ecosystem: Host-associated > Arthropoda: Insects > Digestive system > Gut ...
CTATAATCAGTATCCGGATGATACTATGGAAAACATCTATTATCTGGAGAAGGCCCTCAAGGCGGATTTCTGCAATCCCCTTTACGCTGTTGCACTGATCGAAAATGAAACCCAGTGGGAAAAATACCGCTACCTCTTCATGATGCATATCAACCTAAAACTGATCGAACAGTACATAATGCTTGGCAACAAGTGGAACAAGAGGAACGCATATTTTTACAATGCGCCCTGGAAAGATATAAATCTTGAAGCCCTGGATACTGCCGAAAAATGCTTTAACGCTGCACTTTATTACTGGAACGACGCAAAAGACTGGGCAGAGAGATCCCTGGACAAGCGTTTCCGGTTTATAGAACTTGACCGGGTAAAATACTGGGAAGACGAAGCATTCCGCATTGACAACAAATCCCTGGATTACGAAAAAACAATCAAACGGGAACTGGATCTGCTTCAGAATGTACGCGAAAAATTCCAGGCCATGGATTATTCATATTAATTAAAAAGGCGATGCAGGTATTACCTGACATCGCCTTCGCATTATACATTAATCAAATACTAACTAGAACGCCTTTTCCTTGTCGCTTTCGCTGCTCTTTGCAAATCCGCCGCGTTTCGAATAGGTGATCGACAGGGCAATGATTACCAGTAAAAGAAGGGCAACCACGATGACGACGGGGTTGGACCGGTTCAATTCAATGATAACCGGAGCTGCAATCAGGGATACCAGGTTGATAACCTTGATCATCGGGTTAAGTGCGGGGCCGGCTGTATCTTTGAGCGGGTCACCGACTGTGTCTCCGACTACTGCTGCCTTGTGGGCTTCTGAACCTTTTCCGCCGTAAGCGCCGTCTTCAATTGTCTTTTTGGCGTTATCCCATGCGCCGCCGGAGGTGGCCATGAAGATTGCCAGTAACTGTCCGGATATAATAACGCCGGCCAGTGCGCCGCCGAGTGCTTCAACACCCATCAGCAGACCGACAACAAGCGGTGTCAGAACCGAAATCAAAGCCAGGCTGATAAGCTCTTTCTGCGCAGAAGCTGTACAAATTCCGACTGCCTTTCCGTAATCCGGTTTTACTTTGCCTTCCATAAGACCGGGGATGTGGAACTGCCGCCTGACTTCGTTTACGATCAGCGAAGCAGCCCTTGCAACTGAATTGATGATCAGCGAAGAGAACAGCCACGGAACTGCCGCGCCGATCAGGGCGCCGATGAATACCAATGGCATTGAAATACGGATTCCTGTATCCATGATTGTGGAAGCCAGATGCTGAACAGAGCTCTGAACGTTCGACACATCGGTCATGAATGATCCAAACAGTGAAACTGCCGCAATGACCGCCGAACCGATGGCAACGCCCTTGGTGATGGCTTTTGTCGTATTGCCGACTGCGTCCAGATGATCCAGTGTTTTGCGGGCTTCGGGTTCTAGGTCTGGAAGTTCTCCGATACCGCCTGCGTTATCGGAAATCGGGCCGAAGGAGTCCATTGCAACGTTGTTTCCTGTCAGGGTCAGCATGCCGATACCGGTCATGGCAACGCCGTAAAGAACGTAAGTTGTGGACTGTCCCCAGTAGGTCAGTACAGAGGCGAGGATTGTAAGTGCAAGCACTACAACCTGCCATACGGAAACTTCAAATCCTACAGAAATACCGCGCAGAATCAGTGTTGCCGATCCGGTTCTTGCAGCGCCTGCAATATCCTTGACCGGTTTATAGTGCGTATCAGTGTAGATCTTTGTAAGTTCATCCAGTACCAATGCCAGTACAATACCGACTGCTACAGAAATGAAGGCCCTGAATTCGTGCATGTAGAACATGGCGAGGAGCAGGAACGCAACAACACAGATGGCCGCTGAAGTATAATACCCGCGGTTGATTGACGACATTGCGTTGCGGTTCTTGGATTTATCGCTGCCCCTTACTATGTAGGTTCCGATCATCGATGAGAAAACGCCGATCCCGCGGACGAGCAGCGGGAAGACGATCCATTTCAGCTGGTGGGTTGTCGTAAACAGGGCAAGCCCCAGGATAAGACCGGAAACGATGGTGACTTCATAGGACTCAAAGATGTCTGCTGCCATACCGGCGCAGTCGCCTACGTTGTCTCCGACCAGATCCGCGATAACCGCGGCGTTTCTTGCATCGTCTTCCGGAATGCCCGCTTCGACTTTTCCTACAAGATCGGCGCCTACGTCAGCCGCTTTCGTGTAGATACCGCCGCCGACACGCATGAACAGCGCCAGCAGGGTTCCGCCGAAACCGAAGCCCAGCAGCGCGTCCGGCGCCGCAACTCCGAAAATGATGAAAATAATGGTTCCGCCAAAAAGGCCAAGACCGTCGGTCAGCATACCGGTAATGGTACCTGCACGGTAGGCGATCTTAAGCGCTTCTGCGAAGCTTCTTCTGGCAGCCGAAGCTACCCTGACGTTGGCCTGAACCGCCATGCGCATGCCGAACTGCCCTACCATCAGGGAGAACAGTGATCCGGCGATAAACGCAATTGCACGGCCAAAACCTATGATCAGACGGAGCTGGGTATCGGTTGTACCCTGAAACCGCAGCTTCGCCTCATCTGTCGGCGCTACAAGGTATACCGAGAAGAAAAGTACGATTGTAAAAACAACAATCAGCGGAAGAATGATTTTTAATTGCCTCTTCAGGTAGGTGTTTGCGCCATCCCTGATCCCGCCCCAAACCTCCTGCATTTTGGCGGTGCCCTGGTCGTGTTTCAGAATCTGTCTACGCAGCAGCATCGCATAAGCCAGGCCTATTAATGCAATCAGCAATACTACCCATATTGCGATCGTCTCAAAAGGAGTGGCGCCCTGTAAACTAGTCATTTTTCTTTCGTCTCCTTGGATAAATAATTTTGATTAAAATTGAAAGGGAACAAGGTATTTACCAGAATTGATATCTAAGAAGAACATAGATAAATGTGGCAATAGGTTGTTGGCGATTCAAACTCTATCGGCCTAATGTTATAACAAAAGCCTTGTTTTGTTCAACAGATCAGAACGGGAAGGCAATACAGGGCTGCAGCCAATCTGTAAATGGCATTACAGCTGCTTGACAATAGTTAATTTTTATGATTCAGACGATTTGCATTTAATGCCTCTATAGACAAAAAAAACCATTGGGTTCATTATGGCAATTACTACCAGGTTATTTATAATTGAAAGCAAAAATCAAATTAACCAGATTCCTTAAGCCCTATATTGCTTTTGTAATTTTGGCTCCGCTGATGATGGTGATCGAAGTATTTATGGATCTGCAGCAGCCTGCGCTTATGGCGGTTGTTGTAAATGACGGCATACTGAATGCCAACATGACCGTCATAGCCCATACCTGCATTAAAATGGTGTGTGCGGCCGTTATCGGCCTGATCGGCGGGGCCGGCTGCACTGTATTTGCAATGCTTGCCACAATGAACTACGGGGCAGACCTCAGAAGCAGCCTTTTCAAAAATGTCGCGGGTTTTTCATTCAATGAAATAGACAGGTTCTCCACAGGTTCGCTGGTAACAAGGCTGACCAACGACGTGACCCAGCTGCAGAACATGGTCGGCATGGCGCTGCGCATGTTTGTAAGATCGCCGCTTTTGTGCATCGGCGGGATCTTCATGGCGATTTCCATCAGCGTGGAATACGGCATAGTCCTGACCGTCGTCATACCTATACTTACCGTATTAATTGTTTTTATTTTCAGAAAAACCACTCCCATTTTCCTTGTTATGCAGAAAAAGCTGGATAAGCTTAACGCCATACTGCAGGAAAACCTGTCGGGTGTACGCGTAATCAAGGCGTTTGTGCGCAGCGATTACGAAAAAAAACGATTTAACGCAGCCAACGAAGATCTGACAAAAACCGCAATGTACGCAATGAAGGTAATGACCATCGTGCAGCCCATCATGATGATCATCATGAATTCCGTGGTCATTGCCGTGATTTACATCGGCGGTTTGCAGGTCCAGGCAGCACAGATGCGGGTGGGCGACGTAATGGCCGCCATTTCATATATGACCCAGATACTGAATACGTTTACGATGATGAGCATGGCCTTTGTAATGATACCAAGGGCGCAGGCATCCGGAAACAGGGTGCGCGAAGTTCTGGAAACGGTTCCGTCGATTGCCGACGGCGCCAGAACGGAAGGCGTAAAAGAAGGAAGCATTGTATTTGAAAATGTATCCTTTGCTTACAGCGGAAGTTCAGGCGATCCGGTACTGAAAAATATTTCACTTCAGATCAAACCCGGAGAACACATAGGGCTGCTTGGCGCCACCGGATCCGGCAAGAGCACCCTCGTAAACCTCATACCGCGTTTTTACGATGTAAGCTCGGGAAGGATCCTTGTCGGCGGAGTTGATATCAGGGAGTACAACCTTGCCGCCTTACGCAGCGGGATAGGTTTTGTGCTGCAAGACTCGGTGCTGTTCAGCGGAACCATACTGGAAAATCTCAAGTGGGGAAAACCCGATGCTGAAGATGACGAGGTCATAAAAACGGCTGTAACTGCACAGGCCGATGAATATATCTCCGCAATGACTGACAAATACCAATCCGTTATCGGGCAGAGGGGACTTACGTTATCCGGAGGGCAGAAACAGCGCGCATGTATTGCACGTGCCCTGATTAGGGATCCCTTAATTCTGATCATGGACGACAGTACTTCCGCGCTTGACCTTGGTACGGAAAAAAGGCTTAACGCTGCAATCAACTCCGGTTACTCAGGCTGCACGCGGATCACTATCGCCCAACGCATAGCTTCGGTACTGAATACAGACAGGATATATATAATAGAAAACGGCACGATAGCGGCCGGCGGAACCCATGATGAGCTTCTTGAAAACAGCCCCATCTACCGCGACATCTACGAATCGCAGATGGGACAGGGGGCGCTGGCATGAGCAAAATGAGCGCCGATACCGGCAGGCAGGAGACAGAGCAGCCGATCATCAGACCCTTTGGCAGAGGCCACGGACCTGCAATGATGGGGCCGCTGGAAAAGCCAAAGAACATGTGGAAAACCCTCAGGCGCATCATCATGTACCTGGGGAAGCAGAGGTACAGCCTGTTCGCCCTTATTTCAATGGTCATACTTGTTGCGGCGTTGTCCCTGGCAATGCCCGTACTGCAGAAGAATGCGATTAATTCAATAAATGTAAGCAGCGGTATTCATATAGACTTCCCCAAACTCAGACAGAATCTCACCTATATGGTAATACTTTTTATCCTGATGTCGGGGTTCAGCCAGATACAGGGGCTTCTGTCCGTAACGGTCTCGCAGAAAACCGTAAAGGTCATGAGGACCGACATGATGGCCAAGCTGCAGGATCTGCAGGTAAAGTTCTTCGATACCCATACGCACGGCGAACTAATGAGCCGCCTGACAAATGATGTAGACAACATATCGACCGGAATTTCGCAGAGCATCGTTTCAATCTTCAACAGCATTGTTACGATAACAGGTTCTCTTGTAATGATGCTTTATTACAGCCGGCTGATGACACTGATAAGCCTGGCCGTAGTGCCGGCAGGAATTTATGTCACGAAAGTTATAACGACGAAAACCCGCGATTACTTCAGGGAACAGCAGAACGGACTTGGAAGACTCAACGGACATATAGAGGAAATGGTAACCGGGCAAAAAACCGTAATCGCCTTCAACAGGCAAAAATACGCCATCGAAACATTTGACACGATAAACAGGAAGCTGAAACATGACAGCCTGCTGGCCCAGATCTTTTCCGGTGTAATAGGCCCGCTGATGAACGTATTGAACAACCTGTCCTATGCCTGCGTCGCAATAGCAGGCGGATTATTAATGATGAATCAGACGGCAATATCCGGCAGCCTCTGGCTTACGGTACTGTGCGGCAGCGTTTCAATAGGTACAATACAGTTATTCATAAATCTCTCAAGGCAATTCTCACGCCCGATTAATGAACTCGCCAACCAATTCAACCTGATACAGTCTGCGATAGCAGGCGCCGAACGTGTATTTGAGGTAATGGATCAACTCCCCGAAAACGACAGCGGCGCATTGTCGGTACCGCTGTCAGAGATCTCCGGCGATGTGGAATTCAGAAATGTGAATTTCGGATACGAAGAAAACAAGCCAGTATTGAAGGACTTTACGATCGACGTAAAAACCGGACAGCAAATCGCACTCGTCGGCCACACGGGCGCCGGCAAAACGACAGTAGTAAACCTGCTGACACGTTTTTACGAAATCAACAGCGGCGTTATCTACCTTGACGGAAAAAATATCTGCGACATAAGGAAAGACGATCTTCGCCGTTCCATCGGCATAGTCCTGCAGGACACCGTACTCTTTACAGGCACCATCCGGGACAATATCCAGTTCGGCAAACTCGACGCAACCGATGAAGAAATAAAGCAAGCCGCAATAACCGCTAACGCAGACAGCTTTATAACACGGCTGCGCGACGGCTACGATACTGAACTCTCAGAATCCGGCGGCAACCTGAGCCAGGGACAGCGTCAGCTTATTTCAATATCAAGGGCTGTACTTGCAAACCCAAAGATCCTGATTCTCGATGAGGCAACATCCAGCGTCGATACCAGGACAGAAATGAACATACAGCAGGCAATGCTGAAATTAATGAAGAACCGGACCTGCTTTATAATAGCTCACAGGCTTTCAACCATACGCAACGCAGACAATATCCTGGTAATGAATGACGGACGCATAGCCGAAAGCGGCAGCCACGAAGAACTGATGGAAAAACACGGCGCGTACTACACCCTTTACCAGAATCAGCTTGAAAGAACCGCAATTTAGAAAACAGGGATTATTGTTTTTTTAAAACACCGATTATGGTGTCAATAACTGTATCCCTTTTGTTCAGTACAAACTTGTACCTGACTCCGCTTTTAAGCACAACAACCATTTGATTATCTATCAGACCCAATCCCTTGTCTCTTTCCAGATGATCAATATTGCTGATGGGAATTTCTGTTATTCCGCGCTGAAGGTTAAACATGTGTGAAGTAAATACCAGGCGTTTTGAAGTAACTTTTAGCCTGCCGCCGACACCTTCTATTCCTCTGAATAAATTTGCCCCAATATCCATCAGTATCTGTTCCTCGTCATTTGGCGGTTGATTATTGGACTTGTTTTCTGATGATGCCAGGCTGACACCGCAGCTCGGACAAAAATTGCTGTTATCTGGTATTTGTCTGCCGCATTGTACACAAAACATTTATGTTCTCCCGATCAAGAATTTATGGACTGTCAAAAAGTAAAGGTTTTATTATGCAGTAATCAATTTGTAAAATGCATATATTACGCCAATAACACCAAGTACAATGCCTAAATATCCCATCCATTTATAATTTTCTGTTTTATCATTGAATTTCGCCAGGCCCATGCCGCTAAAAACACAGGCAAGAATTCCCACAATACCAAAAAAATTTAAGAATAATGAAACGACTCCCAATATAAAGCCAATTAAAATCATCATATTAAATTTTTTAGTGACATCGACATTACTGAATTGATTATTGGGAACTGATCCTGCTGATGCTGTATTCATAGCCGCACCGCAGCTGGGGCAAAAATTAGTACCTTCATCAACATTTTTACCGCATTTTGAACAGAAAGCCATTAAATCCCCCTTTTTTAAAGATAATTTTATTTCTAAATGTGAAAAATGTCAATATTCCTTATTTTAGTTCATCCAGAAAAGCCTTATCCTGAAATTCCATCAGTTTTATCGTTTCGTTTACAATATCGTCTGATATTATCTCTATAGGGATTAACTCAAAACCGCAGCGGAAATATTTTCTTCCGTCCTCATATTCAACATTGTAACCCAGTTTTTTATCCTTACACCTACCGCATCCATAACATCCAACATATTTAAAATTGAAAATTTCAATTTCCTTTTTAATGCTTTTATCAAAAACTCTGGAGTAATCATTATTTGCATAAAATTTTAATTTGAAACATGTTCCTTTTGCACTTTTTCCTTTTCCATTAACATCCCCTCCATAAAATTTCAATATAGTCTTTTTTACTTTATTTTTACTGAAGGCTATTGATAAAGTTTTCTGCTTATCCCTTTTGGGTTTATATCCTAAATTAATCGCTGCTTCAGCCAATCGTTTATACTGAATTAATTCTTTTGACTGTACCTTGTTATAGAATTCATCCAAACCATTATTGTCTTCCATACATTATTTCCTTTTTATTTACCATTTCTGATTAGTTTTAGTATTTCCTCTTCTGTATCCAAATCGTAATCACCTTTTATTCCTGTCCGATGATATAAAATTCCATTATTAAAATTTCGCAAAATATTTTCCGAAAATTTATCTATGCCATCTTCTTTTATACATTTTACAAATGTCTTTAGCCGTAAATGCTCATCATCAAATATTCCTTTATTACAGCAAAAGTCCGGGCATTCCCAACATCCGGCAAAACCATTTTTGGTGCAGCAACTGAATTGAAAGCAGCCTTCCGGAGATAATTTTTTTCCGCAATTATTTATGGATCGGCAATCACATGTACCATCAGGATAACAAAAAATGCAAATAAGACCACAATAGGATATTGAATTTTTAATTTTTTCAATCGTCATATTTATGCTCCGATAATTTTATTTTAATTTATGCAATTCCAAATTTATTTAAGCCATGAATTATTATGTGCCAGGTGCAAAAATTAGTTACAAACATGTCTCAGGAGACATGTTTGTATCTCAGAAGACATGAAATTTGCTTCAAACCAACGTCCGAAAAGTTTGCCTTGCGGACTCAAGCCATTATCTAAGTGAATAATAATAGGTATACCACTCCCAATTGCCGCTTGAATTGTACCTCATGTAGATGAGGTAACCGTCAACTCCCGCCTCGCGTATGTAAATGCAATCATAAACGGCGCCGACAGAAATATTGGGATATCCTGTAATGTTGCGGGCCAATAAATCCATTGTTTCCTGTTCGACTGCCTGATCTTCCGAATCACTGTTTTGATCTGAAATGTAAAAACATCTGGCCAATTTTCTTCCCAAAAAGTTTTCCAAATCAATCTGTACCTGATTGGTATTGTTGTAACTCGGTGATGTTCTGAACGACGCAGCGCTGGCTATACCTTCGTATTTTGCAAAGAAATAAGGGGTAAGTTCTACAAAATCATCTGCATATGCTGTAAATACACCAAATAATGATAATACAATAACTATACCAATTTTTTTCATCTGATACCTCCAATTTTTTCTATTATTTGTGCCATTTCCAAAAACTGAAGTTTTGGAAAAGCCTCATTTTTTAGTATTCCTTTTGTATTCATAGTTCTATATTTATATGCTTTTGTCAAATATTTTTTTTAAGAACTCCTCTTCATCAATGATCGCTATTCCCAGATCTGCTGCTTTTTTGTTTTTGCCGGATCCAGACTGTATATCGTTTGTTACCAGATAGCTCAGATCCTTTGTTACCGAAGATTTTACACTTCCGCCAAGGAGCTTAACTTTTTCTTCTGCCTCGCTGCGTTTCATTGTTTTAAGTTCGCCTGTAAAACAGAATGATTTGTTCCGTAGCGGCGCATTCTGTTCATCGGCGGGAGCCGTAATTGAAATGATCCCGGATGCCAGTACTTCATCCATTTCTGCTTTGCATTCCAGTAGGCTGCTGACTATTGTATTGGCAGTTATTTCACCAAAACCATAAACATTTGCCAGTTCTTCCGCAGATGCGTTTCTGAGTTTTTCAAGGGTGTCATATCCGGCGACAGCGGCTTTTTCTACTATCAACTCCCCTACTCCTTCAAAATCAAAACCGGCAATAAAAACAGAAAGGCTTAAGTTTCTTTTTGTGCGGATATGGCGGATCACCTTGGCGGCGGAGAGTTCACCCATCCGTTCAAACGTGGCAACTTCATCTGCTGTAAGGGTGTACAGATCGGGAATGCGGCGCACCCTGCCGGATTCAAACAGTTGTGCAAGCAGTTTTTCTCCGAGTTCGCGTATGTCAAGAACGTATACCCATTTTTCCAGTCTGTGGAGCAGCCTTTTTGAGCAGGCGCTGTTTGGACAATAAAGCCTTGTCCCCGCATCTTCAAGTTCGGTATTGCATGCACTGCAGATTTTGGGGTATTCAATTTCGGTTTTTTCCGCTGGCTCTTCAATTGCGCCGGCCGGCGCCAGGCCTTCGATCTTGGGAATTATTTCCCCGCGCTTGACTACCGTTACTGCCGAACCGATC
>Ga0123354_10021216_pt1 | contig 10234 bp, 4 predicted proteins | sample TergutLab28metaG_2_FD_97872 | JGI IMG/M metagenome (GOLD analysis project Ga0123354, IMG submission 97872) | Labiotermes labralis P4 segment gut microbial communities from Petit-Saut dam, French Guiana - Lab288 P4 | ecosystem: Host-associated > Arthropoda: Insects > Digestive system > Gut ...
CAAAGCAATAACCGTTACCATTGGGGAATATGCCTGCGGGACGGTCAGATGATCGGTTCCGTGGGAGTTATCATGACGGCGGAATATGATTTTAAAGCCGAAATAGGTTATTGCATTGGCCGTAACTGGTGGGGGCAAGGCTATACATCCGATGCTGTCGGGGCTGTTCTTGATTATATGTTTCAAAACACCGATATCGAACGGATAGAGGCTTATCATTCCGGCCAAAACCCCGCTTCGGGCCGGGTGATGGCCAAGGCGGGTATGACGCATGAAGGGTTTGCGCGGCACAAGTACAAAAACCGTGACGGTTTTCAAGACTGCCATCTGTATGGCATTATACGGGAAGAATGGGAGGGGCGTAAACCATGCACATTACCGTGAGAAAGGCGACCGAAGCGGATATCGCCATGCTGCAAAACAAACCCACCTGGGGCTGCGGTGTTTCCGAGTTTGATTGGTATTATGACTGTAACGAAGTCTGCTGGCTCACCCAAGGCGAGGTGATCGTGACCTATTCGGGCGGCAGCGTGTCCTTTGGCGCGGGCGACTATGTGGCGTTTCCGGAAGGGTTGGCTTGCGTATGGAAAGTGACGAAACCGGTTCAGAAGCATTATTTGTTTTGCTGATAATCTAACGCTTCGCAGGTTGCATCCCAGCCGGCCTCTGCCACATCGCGGCATTTGTTAGGACTCTTCTGCCGCCATCATGGGTTTCAACCGCTCATACAGCTCACGGTAATCCGCATATCTTTTATCATAAACAGCCTGATGCTTGGCATCCGGCGTATTTTCCCGCTTCATCGGCACAGTATGTCCCACCACATCCTCAAAGTTCTTAAAAAGGCCGACACCCACGCCGGCCAGCATGGCCGCGCCCCATGCCGTGGCGGTATCGCTTGCGCGTACCTGAACGCGGTGTCCGGTAACGTCACTCTTTATCTGTGTCCATACCGGGCTGTTGGCGCTGCCGCCCATGGCGGAAAGCACATCGGGATTCGCGCCCGCCCGTTCTGCCGTTTCCAAGTTATGCCGCAAGGCAAAGGCTACCCCTTCCATCACCGCACGGATAAGATGCGGCGTCGTTTTTTGGTAATCCAATCCAAAAAAAACGCCCTTGGCTTCCGGATTCCATATGGGGCTTCGTTCACCGGCCATATACGGCAGAAAAATCAAGCCATCGCTTCCGGGGGGAACCGTATCGGCACAAGCGCTCATCTCCTCGAAGCTGAGATGCGGGCAGACTGTCTTCCTGAGCCATTTGAAGGCGCCGCCTCCTCCCGTGGTGCCGCCTTGTAAAAGCCAGCGTTCGGGCACCACATGAAAACCAAGAATCAAACGGGGATCCGATATATATCTGTCGATACACAGGCTCATACCGCCCGCCTGGCCCCCCTGTTCCTGGGTTTGACCATGGCTGATGACTCCGGCGCCCAATGTGCCGCAAGCCGCGTCTAAACCGCCCGCCACAACGGGCGTGCCCTCGCATAAGCCGGTTGCTAAAGTGGCAGCCCGCTGAACCTTCCCCACCACGGCGTGGCTCGGTACGATATCCGGCAAGAGACCGGACCGCAGGCCGAGGCGCGCGGCCATTTGGTAATCCCACTGTCCTCGGCGGGTATCAAAGCAGCATAATCCGTAGCCCTGTGATAAATCCTGGGTCATGACACCGGTTAACCGATAAACAATGAAGCTGTTGGATTGTAAAATAGCCGCGGCGTTATCGTATGCCTCCCGGCAGTGATTCTTATACCATAAAATTTTGGGCAATGTATAACCGGGTTGAAGGGGATTACCGCATAATTCAAATAACTCCTGTTCGGGAACCAAGCGCTTCACGGCGTCACATTCGGCTATAGAGCGGGTATCCGTCCATATGGGTGTTGGTAACAAAACACGCCCCTGCGCATCCAATGCTACCGCGGACCAGCTTTGACCGCCCACACCGATACCCGCAATCGTTTCAGGACGAATGCTGTTTTTTGAAAGTATGGCTGAGACGGTATGGCAGATCGCCTGCCACCACATATCCGGCTGCTGCTGCGCCCAGCCGGGCCGCGGACAGTCAACGGCGTATTCCTCGTTCGCTTGTGCCACGACAACACCATCGGGCGTAAAAAGGGTTGCCCTGCACGCAGACGTCCCGATATCAATTCCCAACAAATACAGACTCATTCTACGGCCCTTCCTACATGGCAAAGGTTTTATAAAGTATATATCTTTCTATTCTTCTATTTCACCGTAAAAGTCTTTTTGGCCGCCTTATTACTCCCGTCCGCCGCCGCAGCTGTGATGGTTACTTTTCCGGCTTTAAGAAATTTTACGTTTCCGTTTTTATCTACCGTCGCGATTGCCGAATTACTCGTAGACCATGTAACCCCCGTATTGTCTGCGTTCACCGGAACTACAATCGCCATCATCTTGACGGACATCCCGACCGGCTGCGTTGCCCCCACCTTGACGAACTTGACACTCGTTACTTTCTGCGGCAGCACCGTCACCTTGCATGCCGCGGTTTTGCCATTCACACTCGTTGCCGTAATTGTACAAGTGCCCGGCATATTTCCCGCCTTGACCAGCCCTGTCGCGCTGACCGCGGCGATGGCTTGGTTGCTCGTCGTCCACTTCACCGTCTTGAAGTCTGTGGTCGAAGGGATAAATGTGACCTTGAGCTGTAGTGTTTTACCCTTGGCTAAACCGGCGCTTGTTTTATTTAGTTTAATACCCGTCTCGTAGATGGGTGTGACATTGATTACGGCTTTTGCGATCTTCTCGCCGTCCTTGGTTTTTGCGGTAATCGTGGCGGCACCGCCGGCCACGCCCGTCACAACACCTTTGCTTGATACAGTCGCCACTTTCTTGTTGCTCGATGTCCATGTTACCGCCTTGGTCGTCGCGTCTGACGGGGTTATGATAGGTATCAAGGTCACTTTCGCTTTACGGGCGATGGTTACGGCGGTCTTATTAAGCTTGATGCCCTCTACCTTTGCCTTAACGGTAATTGTTTTGCTCACTGTTGTCGCCTTCTTCGCGCCCGCGAGTGTGTAGGTGGTCTTAATCGTCGTCTTACCCGCGCCAACAAAGACAATAGAGTTCCCCTCAATGACAGCGACCTTGGTGTTGCTGGACGTCATTTTTGGGTTTGATCCTTTCGGGACAGCTTGCACCTGAATGGAAGTGAGTTTAAACGCAATGGAAGGAATATTTTTGGGCTGGTAGGAACCAACAAGCGGATACTTAACCGTTATGGTGCATGATGCCGTCTCTGTACTACCCCCTATCAGCGGTATCACGGCTGTTATGGTGGCGCTGCCTGCTTTGATTCCCGTTACAATACCCGCTGTATTGACTGCAGCAACAGCAGTGTTGCTGCTCTTCCATGTGACGGCTTTAGCGGTATCTCTCGCCGCAGCCGGTGTCATGGTGGGAGTTAATGTGAAGGTTTTACCCACATGAACATCTTGCGCGGTTTTGTTTAGCACGGCGGCCGGTACATAAACCGTGCATACCGCTTTGAACCCGCCGTCCGTCGCGGTGGCGGTAATCACTGCGCTTCCCGCTTTAACGCCTTGCACCACCCCGGCATTGGTAACCGTGGCTACCGCGGGGTTGCTGCTGACCCATGTAATAGACTTATTTGCCGCATTGGAAGGAGATATGATAGCCTTTAAAGTGAGCGTCTTCTCTTTTTTCACAAAGATGGTTGCATTATTTAGCGTTACCCCTTTTACCGGAGGCCCCACCGTTACGATACAGGAGGCCTTAAAGCCGCTTTCCTGGGTTGTGACCGTGATCGTGGTACTTCCCGCCTTTATACCTGTTACCACTCCCCCTCCTGTGACAGTAGCGACGGTGGTGTCGCTGCTTGTCCAGGCAACATTCTTGTTACCCGCGTTGGCGGGGGAGATGGCAGCCGTTAAGGTAATGCTCTTCCCCGTGTGAATGGGGGCCGATGTCTTATTCACTGTTACCCCCGCTACCTTCGGTAATACCGTAACTTTACAGGTGGCTATAACGTTATGCTCGGTTGCCGCGGTGATGGTTGCAATTCCTTGCCCCTTAGCGGTAACAACACCGACCGCGCTGACCGTCGCGACCGTCGTATCGGAGCTCTTCCAAGTCATTTTCGGCGCAACCGCGTTGACCGGCAAATAGGAGGCGGAAAGGCTGCATGTGTTGCCGATAATTACCGTCGCGCTTGTAGGTAACAGGCGCATTGTGTCTACAACGGGTGAATCGCCCGTAGGGAATAAACCGGCTCCAAACCGATCGGAATCTATGTTGTTATATCCATGATGGGGAATTTCATGATCCTTCTTTAGAAAGTAAGTATAGCGGGGGACATAGTCATCCCAATTATCCCATGTAACATCCACATGGTACCATTGACCATCTATCATCACGGCGTTCCAGCCATGATTCATCCCATCAGATTGTATGGTAATACACTGGAGTCCGGCTTCTATGCAAAGCATCCGGTAAGCTTCAGAAAAGCTGTTGCAAACTCCTTTGCCATTGAGGAGTACGCCATCGGCATGGTAGTAAGTATAAGAGTAATCGTATATGGCGTTTTTTATCAGCCAATCATGCAGTACACGCGCTTTTTCAGTTTGTGACATACCGGGTAAGATTTCATCGGCAACAATCTGCTTCACTTTCCCGGGCACTGTCAACGCTGAAGGAGACGCCGAATCAGTGACATCATACATTGTCGTCTGCAGAATAACATAGTACTGACTCGCCGTGTCATAGATAAAGGCATTCACCCAATAAAGGCTGGGTGCGGCGGCGCTTTTCACACCGTAGGTCAAGTTGTTATTTCTTGATAAAGAACTTTTATACTCGTAGACACCCGATGAAGAGCCACCCTCAGCGACTGATGTAACCTTCACCACGCCAAACTGGTAGTTATACACGCCATCGCCGCCCACTGTTACGGCCGTCCATGTGGACGCGGCCCCTACCGTCAGATAAGGCGTGTTTAACATAAGATACGCTATCTTTAACTCATTGATCGCGGCGAGAGGGAGCACGAGGGTGAGCTCCGAATTTTTATCTTTACCAAGATACCCCTGCGCGACAATGCCGCCGCCATGCCAGGTATCCAAGCCGGGAATTTGGCTTAAATCCGGGGACGCAACCGGTAAACCCTGTTGCGCGATGGATGCGGAAACCGCGATAGGCGCGCTTTGAGCCGTGCATTGTGCGCCGGCAGCATCCGTCACGGTAACGGATACATGGTATTGCCCGGCTTCTTGGAATGTCCACTTAAAAGCATTCGATTCCCGGGGTGAAAACTCCTGATATACCTCGCTTTCCGAGATGAGGCTGAATAAAAAAGTATACGGCGCCACCCCGCCTTCAACCGAAGCGGCCCATTCTGTTTCATATCCTGTTCGCAACGTCCGGTTCGGATTGAATATTGATACAGCCAACGGATCCGGGTCAATGGTTTTGTTTTGATTTGCGGTTGCGTACAAGGTCTCATTTCCTTGAGATGATTCATCCATCCCTTGTACCTCAGCGCACCACGCTGTCTCGTGTATGTTTTCCGGTCCAAGCGCAGGCTCAGGCGCCGGTTCCGGTGTGGACTCCGGCTCGGCAGGCGCTTCATCTGCTTGCAAAAAAGTAAAATTCAACGGCAATAAGGGTACCGCGGAATCATTTTTATAGAACAAGGTGCCTGTGGATTGGCAGCACAAGGATAGATAGTTGCTTATTTCATCCTCCGACATGGGGCGCAGGTTTTTTACGGAAACATACGCGGTTTGTACAATGCTATCTGCAGAGAATGCCACAAGCAGGCAATCGTTTGATCTTCCGGTATGTCTGCGAGATATCGCATAGCCGGTACCCTTAGAAAGTGTGGCAAACGCCTGGTCACCGGGGTTATTATGTAAGGATGCGCCTTCGGTGATGGAGACCCAACCTTTCGTGAAGGAGGGGCTATATGACGCGTTTCGTGTGGTATCGATGACCGGCCATTCCGCCTCCGGTTCGGGTGTGCTTTCCGCTGTGGGCTCCATGGTTGGTTCCGAAGTCGGCGTGGGTATCGGTTCTTTGACAGGTTCCGGTGTAGTTTCTTCGACAAGTTCCGAAGGCGGCACGGGAGTGGGTGTCGGCTCACCGGTAGGCTCAAGTGTGGGCAACGGTTCTTTGACAGGTGCAGGCGTCGGCGCAGGTGTGGGTGCAGGCTCTATTGTAGGCGTAGGTTCAGGTATACCTTCGTTAAATGCGGAAGCAACGGTATCCCCGTCAAGATTATCTGATGCCAATGACAACATGAAGGGCATAACAGTTGTTAGAAGAGCTAAGCATAACGCTAAGGCTTTGGTTTTCATGATAAGACCTCCACGCGAACATCGGTTTATACTAAAAAAGTAGTCCGTGGCATGCCAACAAAACAAAGCATGGCCTCTGGGCAACCTCTTGCTTTTATTATACCGTTTTTACCCTTTACAACAATAGGCTTTACGATGCTATTGAAAATAATAAAACTAAAGGTATTAAAACTGAAAATTAAAAGTAAGGCAAAAGCCAAGGTAAAAGCAAAAATGGAAAGCAAAAACGGACAGATGCATTCCGTCCCGGCGAATGGTATACTAGTACAACATAACCGCTATTCGGGAGGTATTTTATGCGATCGTCTTGCTCCTGCGCGTGGCTGCCTTTTTTTAACAATACCCTTTCTCCCGAGCGAGAAGACTGCCTCGGCTTTGCGCGGGATGAGCTGGCATTAGGTTTACGCGGGCTTGGGCTTTCCGTGCCCGTATCCCTTAACCAAACCGGAGACGGCGAGGGTTTTTCGATTCAAGCGGACGGCGAAGGTTGGTCCGTGTCCGGCGGTGAACAAGGCTTGTTGTACGGCGTCTACCGCCTGTTAATACGGCTGAGCGGCGGGTTGGATCCGGCTCTCCCGCTGACACAGCCCCGGTTTGAGTTAAGAATGATAAACCATTGGGACAACCCGTCCGGGCTTGTCGAACGAGGATACGCGGGTCACTCCCTCTTTTTTAGCAACGGTGTTTTTTCTTATCTGCCGGAACGCGTACGGCTTTACGCGAGGCTCTTGTGCTCGATTGGCATCAACACGGTGTGCTTGAATAACGTGAATGTTCACACGCCCGCCGATCGTTTTATTATGCCCGAGTACCTGCCGGAACTGGCAAAAATAGCGTCTCTCTTCCGCCCGTTCGGCATTCGGCTGCTGGTAGCGGTGGACTATTCGCTGCCCGCCCGATTCGAGCCGGGAACAGCCGATCCGCTGGACCCCGCCGTGCAGGCTTGGTGGAAGAAGACCATCGACCGGGTATACCAAACAATTCCGGATCTGCGCGGGTTTCTTATCAAGGCGGACAGCGAGAGCCGTCCGGGGCCGTATTTGTACGGACGTGACCACGCGCAGGGAGCCAAACTCTTGTCCGTTCCCTTGGCAAAGCACGGGGGCATACTGGTATGGCGATGCTTCGTTTATAATTGCAAGCAGGACTGGCGCGATACGGCTACCGACCGTCCCAAAGCCGCTTACAGCAACTACACGCATTTGGACGGACGGTTCGATGCCAATGTCATTTTACAAATCAAGTACGGACCGTTTGATTTTCAACCCCGCGAGCCCCTCTCACCCCTGCTGCTTGCCATGCCGCGTACAGGCAAGGCCTTAGAGGTACAGCTCGCTCAGGAGTATACAGGCCAGCAGATTGACCTTTATTACATGCCTCCGCAATGGGAGGAGATGCTGGCGGATATGAAGGGCGCAAATGTACGGCATATCTGCGCGGTATCTAATATAGGCGATGATTTTAACTGGACAGGGCATGATTTGGCACAGGCCAACTTGTACGCCTACGGGCGCATGGCTTGGGAGGGTACCGCCTGTGCGGCCCGTTTCGGCGGTGAATGGATAAAGCTCACCTATGACCTGGCCATGACGGAACATGATACGCTGCTTGACATGCTGATGGATTCCAGAGAAATTTATGTACAGTACACGGCGCCGCTGGGCGTATGCTGGATGGTAACGACACAATCGCATTACGGCCCGCAGCCCGAGGGATACGAATATACCGCCTGGGGCACCTATCTGCGTACGACATCCGACCTTTTGGGCACGAACCGTACGGAGACGGGCACGGGCTTTATTTTACAGTACCCGCCTGCCATACAAGAGAAATACGCGGATCCCGCCGAATGCGACGAACGGCTGCTGCTGTTTTTTCACCGTTTACCTTATACATTCAGGATGCGGGACGGCAGAACATTAATTCAACGCATTTACGACGACCATTTCCTGGGCGCCGCGCGCGCTGGCGCGCTGACGGACAGATGGATGTCCTTGAAAGGGCATATACCGGAGGCGGTTTACGCCCATGCGCTGGAACGGTTTGAAAGGCAGGCCGCAAACGCACGGGAATGGCGGGACATTGTAAACACCTATTATTTCCGCTATTCCCGCATTCAAGACGAACGCGGACGCGTGATATATGAATAACACGACACCGAATATACCAGGTGGTTAATCATAAAATGGAGGGTGTGGCCATGCTGTTTAATGAGGGTTGGACTTTTACAAAAACTCCGTTATGCTCCGATGCAAAAATACCGGATACCCACGCCTTTGTACCCGTTCCCATCCCCCATGACTGGTTGATTGCGGATGCCAACAACCTGTATGAATCGGGGGAGGGATGGTACAGGAAGGTGTTTCCGCGGCCTTTGGGTGAACGCGCCGTACTGCTGTTTGACGGCGTTTACATGGACAGTACGGTCTATATCAACCGCCAAATCGTGCATGAATGGAAGTACGGCTATTCCGCCTTCGAAGTGGACATGACCCCTTATATAAAAGAAGGCGATAATGAGATTTTAGTACGCTGCCTTTACCGGTCTCCCAACTCACGCTGGTATTCCGGAGCCGGAATATATAGGTCTGTACGGATACGGGAAACGGGGGCCGACTATCTGTGCGAAAACGGCGTCTATGTGTCGCCGCACCCCAATGAGGACGGTACATGGCGTGTATGCGTGGACACGGAGGTTGTTTCCTCCCGGCCCTATGCGCTTGAACACAGCGTGACCGAAGCAGACGGAACGCCCATCGCCTCCGGCTTGGAACCGGTCATCGCCGCGCCCGTTTTATGGTCGCCCGGTAACCCCTTTCTGTACACGTTACAAACGCGCCTTATTATCGGCGGGAAAACGGCTGATACTTGGTATCAGCGATTCGGGCTTAAAAGCGTACGATTGGATCCGGAACGGGGTTTTATCCTTAACGGGCAATCCATCAAGCTGTATGGTGTCTGCGAGCATCATGACCTGGGCGCTTTGGGAGCAGCGTTTCATACCACCGCGATGAAAAGAAAGCTGACGCTGCTTCAAAGCATGGGTGTCAACGCGCTGAGAACCTCCCACAATATGCCAGCGCGGGAAGTAATGGATTTGTGCGATGAGATGGGACTACTGGTTATCTCCGAGGCGTTTGATATGTGGGAACTATCCAAAACGGATTACGATTACGCGCGCTTCTTTACGCAGTGGATGCCGCGCGATGTACGCAGCTGGATACGGCGTGACCGCAACCATGCCTGCCTTATCATGTGGTCTATCGGAAATGAGATATATGATACCTATTCCTCCGCAAGAGGGTTGGAAATAACCCGATCCCTGATGGAGCAGGTACGCGTACATGACCCGCGTCATCATGCCGCCATCACCATCGGTTCTAACTACATGCCGTGGGATAACGCGAACGCCTGCGCGGATTTATTGGATGCCGCGGGGTATAACTATGCCGAATACCTGTATGACGCGCATCACGCAGCCTATCCTCAGCGCGTCATCTACGGATCGGAGACAGCCTCAACCGTGCAGAGCCGCGGAATCTATCATTTTCCGTATGAACAATCCGTGCTTGCCGATGATGACGAGCAATGCTCATCGCTGGGCAACGCCGCCACCAGTTGGGGCGCGCCGAATACGGAATACAACATCATCATGGACCGGAACGCTTCCTATTCAATGGGGCAATTTATCTGGACCGGCTTTGATTACATCGGTGAGCCCACGCCTTATCACACGAAGAATTCCTATTTCGGGCAGATAGATACCGCCGGATTTCCCAAGGATTCTTTCTACCTGTATCAATCGGCTTGGACGGATTACCGAACAAAGCCGATGGTGCATATCACCCCCTATTGGGACTTTTCCCCGAATCAAATGATAGACATACGCGTATG
>Ga0123354_10021217_pt1 | contig 10234 bp, 6 predicted proteins | sample TergutLab28metaG_2_FD_97872 | JGI IMG/M metagenome (GOLD analysis project Ga0123354, IMG submission 97872) | Labiotermes labralis P4 segment gut microbial communities from Petit-Saut dam, French Guiana - Lab288 P4 | ecosystem: Host-associated > Arthropoda: Insects > Digestive system > Gut ...
AAGCGCATATGGTAATCCAAGAACACTGCTGAATACGTAGCCAGCACGCGGTCCAGTATCGAATTTCAGTACCTGGGCGCCCCATCTTAAGGACCTTTCTCCACGTACTAAGCAGTACTGTACAGAACAATACATCACACTTTTGCACCGACTAAAAATATTGTATATGTTCACACTCCACACCCAAACATGTTACAGGACTTAGCCTAAACATCGGTCTGTGTTCTCAACGAGATAAATGAAATTCATTACGGAGGGAGTTCGAACCCACCGGCGCACAGAGTGCACACAACACGCCACTGCAACATAAAATGTGTACGAGAAACCAACATCTTTCACCTCGTGTACATCTATAATTTGTTTCACTCTTACAGTTACAGTATTCTTTAAATCAAGGCCGACAATGTGAAATTCGGTAACAACGCGCCTTATTATTAACATATTTGCCTGGTCATGGTCAATATAGTGACCAGGCTACGGGCTGAACACCCGGAGGGAAGAGCCTGCAACCCCGGCAGAGGCAAAAGACTTTTCTCTTCCCCAAAGCTTCTAGACTGATTCTGGGGCCCACCCAGCCTACAAATCAACGGGTACCAGGGGCACTTTCCCCGAGAGTAAAGCGACCATGGCATTAAACCTCCCATTAATCTCCATGTAGTGCCGAGGTTAAGAATGAGTGGAGTCACACCTCCACCGCCCAACTGCACATGTACCGTTAACTTACTTAATGGAGGAGAGTCCTTCTTGAGAAGCTAACCGGTTTGCAGCTAGTCAAGAAATTCCCCGCATTTTATGGAAACCGATGATTCATTACCTCATTCACAAGTGCCCGCCAAATGTCCCTATTCTGTGCCACAATGATCCAATCCATGCCCTCGCATCCCATTTCCTGAGAAGATCCGGCTTAATTTAATAATTGTCCAACAAGATGCGACTTATTCAGTTTATTACATTTCTGTAGGCAGCTCTACATGTTTCGGGTGTTGACAGCCATCATCAGGAGCTGGTACAGCTGTAATTACAGCTTCTGGTATTGATTAACTTCAATGAATGAAATACACTGCTATTAATACTAATATATTGCAATACCAGAAGCTGTAATTACAGCTGTACGAGCCTCTGATGATGGGTGTCAACACCCGAAACATGTAGAGCTGCCTACATAAATGTAATAAACTGAATAAGTCATATCTTGTTGGACAATTATTAAATTCTATTCATGATGCACGGACCCATGTGTATAAAATCCATCTTAATATTACCCTCCCTTCTACACATAGGTCTTCCCAAATGGTCTCTTTCCCTCAGGTCTCCCCACCAAAACTCCACATGTACCTTACGTGTATGCGATCAGCCACCTGTCTTGTCACAAGCCGTTCTCTGCGTAACTGATCATGACTACGATCATTGGGACTAGACAATACGGATGTCAATTATCAGCAATTCAAATCAATGAAGCCACTGTTGCATGTACATGTACAGAACAACCCTTCTGTCTAGATCAAACCCCATAACCACAAGGAAACCAGCAGCAGAAGAAATTCCACTCACCCCAACCATTCAACCCTCTTGTATATTTTTTCACACCCCTTCACCTACTATCCTACAGCATCCCCCCCGAAACTGGTAGAACACCATCTGCCGTCTGATGCTACCACCGGATGCCCCCAAAAGAGTTCCAACACTTGCCACTGTTGCAGATAAGACGATAGACCTAAATAATCGGTATTAGAGAGACCAGAAATCTACCGTAATTCATTTGCTACAGATAATTTTAGAGCAATTACCTTCGATGACTTCAGGAGAAGGAGACCATCAGTAACGCTGCCAACATCTCATATCACAAAATGTAAAATCGTTCAGAAAGTAAGACGAAATGAACAAAATAAGCATCAAAAGCCTAATTCTCAAAATACCTTCCGCGGAACGTTACACAGAAGTCGGTGGCATTCATACTTAGCATTTCAGAGGTCCCGGGTTCAAATACGCCTAACGATCAGGTGACCGGTTACAGTCTATGCCAGAAACGTTTCAAGCAAATGTTCGATCCTTCAGAGCACATATCAGCAATAACACGTATTTAAATAACGGCGTGTTTCTAACTCACAACACACATTGAGTCTTCAGTGCAAACACCAATCGGTAGTACTGCTTATGGAAACAATGACTGCCTGTTTTGGGAATCATACAAACACATCAACCTATGCTGTGTGTGCAACGCGGAGTCGTTCTGTATTAAAGTAGCTGGTACATATTATAACCACTATAACTTTAAACAGTAAACTAAGCTACTATGTCTTCCTTCCAAATTCTTTCCACTCACTCGTTCACAAATCAAACTACTATTCGATGATACGCGGTTTAAAAAATGCGTCGTTAAATCGAGCATAATGAAAAAATAATAAACACTTTTGCAGAAAAACTGTTAACACTGTAAAATCAAATAAAGTTAATTTCGTTGTTACACCGTGCATGTTGTCGAGTTAATTATTATGCCAACTACTGCATATATATAAATTTTATACATTTAATATGTGCAGTAGTTGGTATAATAATTGAGTAAAGTTAATTTCAGTAGCGACAATATACAAGAAACGACTGGACAGGGAAGATTATTGTCATTCTGGCCCAGCATGCAAGTACATAAAGCTATCCACCCACCCTGGCGTTTGTCTCTCCACCTCCGAACACGGCAGCACACACTCCAGTGCCTACAGAATCACGAACTACCGCGCTGACCAATATTTTCATCAACGTCTATGATTTCTTTGATGAAATTCTGAAACGATCTGCTACGTGCATAAAGCAGTGAACTGAGGTCCACAGAACGTTACAGTCAACTACAAACCGCTAAGGGTATATGGAACACTGACGAATGCTGGTTTGTTTTGGTGCCCAGAAAGACGAAGACGAAACCGGCTCACGGTCAACAAACAAAACGCACATGCCGTCCACTGCGAGATGAAAAGACGCCAAATCTTTTTCAATCAAAGCGCAAGACTATTCTGCGATTGCACGAAATAGTGGAGGAAGTTTCCCTCTAAGATTTTAAACTTCGCATTCACTCTTGTACTAATTCCATACTGGACTGTACCGAACCAATACCCACATCTCAGACGATGGTCTTCTGGGGCCACACATCGTGCGGCATAACCTTATCATCCTTCGCAATGCAAGGACCGAAGAGACCGTGCAGAACCGAAAACTAAACTGGCTCGATTCATAAAAGGAAGGCCAAAGAGAGAGGAAAAGGAAGATAAGGACGACGAAAAGAAAAATGAAAAGAAACACGACACTAAGAAAAGTATAAAAAAAATTAAGCAGACAACAACAAAGGGCACACCGTAGGAAGATCATGACGAAAAACATGTTACATGATGGACATGGAACACTGCTTGATGTACATCACAATAACCCATTTTACAACTTCGTGGCACATTATGTTTGGTCATTATACGACTTAAGGTAGTTACAACACATACAAAACAATGAAAGTCATTAAAATTCATCACACACTTCTATTCTGCAAAGACGATACACTTTAAAAATCCAAATTTCATTATCGTTTCAATATGATAGGCTTTGGAACATTAGACAGAAGTGCTCTGTGGCATAAGAAAATTAATCCCTTTTTTACAGCCTACTAGCAAACCTTTTGTTACCGAACTACTTGGAAAACAAAGACACAAAATTCTGACAATCAAATGAAATACGTACATGACAGTACACATCACATCACATTACATACAAAGTAAAACAGAAAGTTAATCCTATTTAACACGCTGCATATCAGTACATATATACAGGCATCAGAAGGTGACGGAACATTCAACTTCCCTCTGCCATATGGTGCAAGAACGAAAAGAGCACCAATTGAAAATAAAAATCAAAGGAAGATAAAAACGAAGGGCAGTAACAGAGCTGTTAGGTGTGAAGTGACCAACTACTGTCAGACGCGGTGCGACTAAACAGCGCAGCTGCCAACGTTGATAGGCACAAGAGTGAAAAAAGTTGTGTGCCACCCTGTAGAAGGTGCGGAGGGTCTGCAGCTCCAACAGGTCTCCTGTTGCTACCGCTGCAGCCTGTAGGGATCCCAGCCACCTACGCTAGCCTCGTGACACTATTGCTGCTGCTTCTTCTACTGCACCAGTGCCTTCTAACTTGGTGTCACGAACTGCAGAACGTGGCAATTAACAGTTTAATTTTGAGTATTACCTGTTTGCTAATTTCTGCGCGCAATACTAATCCACCCCTTCCCCTCCCTGGCCCTTCAAGCCTATACATAACAACCCCATCTGAATTTTACAGTATTCCGGTACGTTTCTTCAGACTCCGAAAAAGTATCAGTTCAAAGAAAAGGAGACACTTTAACACCGATCGCACAGTAACAAGCTGCATCGACTTACTGTGCATATCCCGTCCGATATATATACACCTACATGATTTTCTGTCGGTTCTACATACCAGACCCGGTGTACTAGACAGTTGCCTTATACGACTTGTGGTGCTACCTGATGATGGACTAGTGAGGCCCGAAACATACACACGTAGGAGCTGGTGGTCAGTGTAACAGTACTGTAACACTAACACAACTATGTGCATTTGGTGGCTTGAATTGTAATAACAGTCTAATTATGCCATAAACGTGCATCGGACTCTCCACACTCCCCGTACGATGGGGTAGGACAACACTCACGAGGCCCGTATACCATTTGGGTATCAACCGTAAGTCACACGCTACAAGAAATGTAGGATGTTAACTCAGGATTATTTAAGATGTATCAATTGTGACTGCTTTTCAAAAAAAAGTTCCACCTTTTCGTTTTAGACACAGATGAATAACCCAAAATCGTGCAAAATAATTCAGAAATTTTCGAATGCAACGTTTGGCCGATATAGAACTGGCGATATATATGGCTGCCTTAATCATGTCGATTAGGAATATCGTTACAAGCGCACAGGGTGACTTCACTCACAAACCAAGCGTCTTCTATAATGGGATGTGAGGGCGATATTATAGCGATTAGTTTTGAGTTCGATTCTACAAGCGGACTTTGTATTTCCCACCGTCCATATGAAATTTGGGGACCGCGGTAGCACAGTGGTCAACGTACTGTGTTACAAATCGGAAGGTCCCTGGTTCGATTCCAGATGGTGTCACTGGAATTTTTCATTCACATAATACTCTAACAGAAATGAGTACCAGTAGTATTTCCTGGAAGGTAAATGTGGTCGGTGCGTAAGGGCTGACAACCTTACCACCACCCTGGGCCAGAGTCACACAATCTGGGAACCTTTACTTCCTGAGCCCTCTGGGCACCTCGGGCCTCTAATGTGACTAATTTACCTTTTTACCGTACTAAATGAACCGCACACAGAAATGAAGGCACTCCTACCCAGTTTACGATTCAGTTCGTACCAGGACTCCTTCCCTGGGGGTACGGCAGCCGGAGCGTGAGGCCGACAATTCAACTCCATGTAGTGACCAAGATTCAGAATAAGTGGAGCTATACCTCCAATCCCCCTGTGTGCCTTCACGGCGGGTATAAATACTTTGCCAATTTGCTGCTGTCTTCTGAATATGACACAGTGCGGTCTGGTAGAAAACTGCCGACGTTTCATTGAAACGTGCTTACATTTTTACCAGATCAGACTATGCAACATTAACCTTTTCCAGACGAAGCACAGACTGTTTAAAAATGTAAAGACCCAGTCCGTACCGCGCAGTAAACACTTTTCATCTCGGTTATAAAAACCAATCAGTTTATGCTGTTAAGTGGCACAGGTCGCTGTTTGTTCTCAGATAAATACAAACCACATAAATACAGTGTGGGCAGAACGTACAGTTGTTGAATGTTAAACTGGTGGTGCATCACGTAACCAGGAGGCTTTAAAAGGTTAATAGTCCACGCCATGAGAACATCGAATCTCGCATAACAGCGACAATTTCTGCACGGGAGCTAGTAAGGCAATCTACCCTTCAAATCTGACGCCATCACGGGACTATAACCAAATATTTTAATGGTCTACTTCTCGGAACAATACCCATCAAAATAATTTCCGAAATTCCTACTACACTGAGCACATGAGTTTAAAGCATCGCATCATCTCAGAACTAGAACACAAAAATATCTTATACAAACCTTTACCTTTAAGTCACAACTCCACAGAAAATTTCAAGTGCCTTGCATCTATGGTTCGCTACTTATCGCCACAAAAGCCAAAGCTAGATTCCCACATTCTAAATAAATGTCCTCTTGAAAAGTCACATTTCCGAACCCAACTACAGCATGAAATATCACGGCCCACACATACTGTGCGGCGCTAGCGTCATCCCCACCTCAGAAGTCTGCAATATCGTCATGTTAGTTTTATTCAGAACACGGAAGCAGTTTTGTCTCACGTTTGATGTTCCTGTCCATACCAAATCCCACATAAACCCATCGTGTGTTTCGAAATTTACTAGCGTGTCGAACACAAGCACACAGCTGTTCGCAAAATCCGCCAACGAATGCTAAAAAAGAAATGTCCTAATAATCATGAATTCTACCTTTCTAATGTGGGCCGGGTAGCTCAGTCGGTATAGCTCCTGACTACGGGTTGGAGGGTCCGGGTTCGAATCCCGGTGGGGATGAGATTTTCCGCCCGTCCAGACCGGCCCTGGGGCCCACATGCCTCCTGTAAAATGGGTACCGGGTCTTTCCCGGGGGTAAAGTGCGTCTGGGGGCGTGCTGCTGACCACTCACCCCCTTCTAGTGCCGCGGTCATGGAAGAGTAGAGCTATACCTCTACCCACCCTCTGGGCAACACCGGGCCTGTAACGGGAACTCTTTACCTTTTTACCTACCTAATGGAAATGTGCGGTAGAGAAAACAGGGGGACACTGCAGTAATTAAGGAGTCTTGCTTCACAGGGAACTGCTTTGTGGTATCTGCGCAAGTGACCAGGACTTCTTCAAGTTGCAATCATGTGTCACCAAAACACACTGCATGACAATGTTAGGAATACAGCGCCAGAGCCACTCGAGTGTGAAATACACCACGGAAATGCAAATGCAATTATCTCACAAACGAACTCCGCGTATCCAAAGCTGGAATGGTGTCCTCCAGGTGAACATGAGTTTCCAGTTCTTTCATAATATGTCCCTGATGGTTCTCAATCGGTCATTAGCCCTGATGTTTACTCATGACATACAGAACACTGCAAGGGAGACGGAACTTTACCTCAGTATCTTCAGTATTGATTACAGCAGAATACATTTCCAACAAGAGGTGTAACTCTCAACGTTTGAACTCCAGGATAATTCCAAATCACACACCACCGAATTCCTGTAGAGGCAAGAAATATTCTCTTCTACAGCACTGTCCAGACCCGCAGTGGGGCCCCACCCATCCTCTTAGCCAATCGGTACCCGTGTTCTTTCCCGGTAGATAAAGCTACCGGGGCGTGAGGGTGACAACTCACCTCCATCTATGGCATAGGATAAGGCTGTGCGGAGCTACACCTCTGCTACCTCTTACGACTTCACGGAGCGTACAGGAAAAACTTGTATCTATTTTCTTTTTTGGTTACATTACCACTTCGAACCACTTAATAACACAAAATTTCGACACAAAAGTTCACCAAAATTAGTCGAACTCTTTCAGACAAAGCATGCGGAAGGCAATCCCTTTATCGGACCTATATCCTCGCAAAGACGGGGCATGGTCCGCACTCTTCCTAATTAGTGAATTGTGTTGTTATATGTATTGTTTGTCTGTAAATGTGTACTGCACTACTGCCACCGGGTATCAATCCAATTGTAGTTAAATATATCATACCATATTAATCGTGTTACGCACTATGTGCGTGGCGCCCGCGATGTAAGAGCGAGCTCAACACAAAAAATCATCTTCTAGCCTCTTAACAGCAAGACACAACACGGCGCGACGTTTCGACAATGCCTTGAAGATGTCACAGCCACTACTACCATTGACTTAAAAAAATACTAGAGTCTAATCTCACGTTAGGTGTTCTTAACACGGGACATGCCGTTGGGTTTCATAAATGAACAAAAATTTCCCAACGAACACAACCATTTATTACAATAACAAGATTAATGTATTCATATATTCATACATTCCGTACTCTGTCTCACGACAGGTCCATAGCCTCCTCCAAAGCCAGCCCTCCACCCACCACAGCGATGCAGTGCGTTCTCTTTAAATTTTCAGTATCCTGTCTTCTCCTTAAGATTAACAAGTGGCTGCTTACGTTTCCCTCCTCGCCTTCTCGTCACGTCTGCCCTTCCCTCTATCTTCCCTTCAAAGACGTCTATCAGAAGACAGTTCCTATGCAAGATGTGACCAATCCAGTTAGCCTTCCTTCTATGTACTGTATGTACGATATTCCTCTCCTCCTTGAGTCTATGTGATTTTTCTTTACTTCTCACACGATCGGTCCAACTGGTCTTCTCCACCCTTCTCCAGCACCACATTTCAAAACTTACCAGATTAATACATATTAATTTACTTATGTACAGTAAGCTGTGCCGGAATAGCGACCCGCTATGGGCTGGACAGTCCGGCGATCGAATCGAATTCTCCGCAACCGTCCAGACCGGTCCTGGGGCCCACCCAGTCCCCTTTACGATGCCTACTGGATCTTTTCCGAGGCTACAGCAACCGGGGAGTGGCGATGACAACCCATCCCATCTAGCGCCGGGGTTAAGGAAAGAGTAGAGCTATACATCTACTTCCCTCTGGGCCTGTTCTAGGGTGAACTTCACCGTAATGGACTGCTTTATTCTTGGTACTTAAACCTTCACCTGACGTTCGAACAGCATAGGTGGCTCCGGAAGGAAAGATCTTCAGTCATGTGCAAGAAAATTACAGCTAAATTAATCATTTTCCAACAAGATGTGACTTATTCAGTTTATTATAATTCTGTAGGCAGCTCTACATGTTTCGGGTGTTGACACCCATCATCAGGAGCTCGTACAGTTGTAATTACAGCTTCTGATATTGATTAACCGGATCTACTATCACCCGCTCTCGTTGTTGAGTTGGAACTGATTCACGTGAATCAGTTCCAACTCAACAACGAAAGCGGATGGTAGCAGATCCGGTTAATCAATACCAGAAGCTGTAATTACAGTTGTACGAGCTCCTGATGATGGCTGTCAACACCCGAAACATGTAGAGCTGCTTACAGAAATGTAATAATTTTAATAAGTCGTATCTTGTTGGAAAATTATGAAATTCGACTCACGATGCACGGACCCATGTATATAAAAAAAAATTACAGCTGTTTGGTCCATCATGGGTCGAGGGATGGCGACGAATTAACTGGTCCAGATGTCCACTGGTCTCTGCTTAAGCACCACAGAACTGCAGCTTTGCAGGCTATTCTTAACTTCCACCCACCGGATACATTATCCCCCCCCCCACACACACACACTGGGGCACAGCCACGAAAACGCCACTTGACGAACCGTGGAGCGTATTTTGCAGCGACTGTGGTAAAGAGGGCATTCTTGTCCGCAGCCTGGCCGTCTTCTGAACCAAAATTATACATGTGGGGGGGGGGGGGGGAGCAACCTTTCTGGTGTTCGCAGCACTTGGGCTACAAACGGGTTGGCGACATAAAAGTAAAGCCAAAAAATAGTGTAGATTGCAATGACAGGCAGTGATATGGCTGACCGGGGCTCAATTCCAGGCACTCATGAGCAGCACTTCTCGCTTCGCTATCGGATCCAGAACGTCGTATCTCCTACCCAGCAGGGCCCGGGTGTCAACCAATCATCCAGAATCAAAGTGAAGGTCTTCCTATAAGCCTGCATGTCAAGAACAAAACGGTGACCCTTCCAAGAACTTTCTGACGAAACTAGCTGATCACATAAAACAAATGGTTTGTTTAGCAAATCCTGGGCCTAGTTCTGGAAGTTATGACGAGGCGGACGCATCTGGCAGCACGAATGGCTCACTGAGAGAAAACCCGGTATTAAAGGGTAGACTCCGGTTGAAATGTGATGGAACACGGTGACGCACTGGAGGGGAAGTGAAGGGGAAACTGGCGAATGGAGTGGGTACCCAGTACCCTTCACACTACCTCGCAACATGGTGTATCCAGCATTACTTACTTATTTACTCCATGGTGCAGAGTCCTTCTTCAGAAGCTAACTGGTTTGCAGCTAGTCAAGAAATTTCCCGCATTTCACGGAACCCGAAGGTTCATTACCGCACTCACAAGCGTC
>Ga0123354_10021218_pt1 | contig 10234 bp, 3 predicted proteins | sample TergutLab28metaG_2_FD_97872 | JGI IMG/M metagenome (GOLD analysis project Ga0123354, IMG submission 97872) | Labiotermes labralis P4 segment gut microbial communities from Petit-Saut dam, French Guiana - Lab288 P4 | ecosystem: Host-associated > Arthropoda: Insects > Digestive system > Gut ...
GTGGGACGTCTGCCGCATTACCAATGGAAGTCACATTGAACCATAACTATCCGAGGTAAAACTCGGTGTGTTTTGCTACATTTTGACAGTTCAAAATGTTGTGTATGTCCTCTGTATAAATTTATATACGCTTTCAAAGTTGTAAAGCTCTTTTTGAAGCACCCTGTATTTTAACGAAGACAAACACAACAGACCAGTGACCTTTGTGAGACATTAAATAATTATATGACAAGAGTATTTTGCAGGAATCTAACACGAATTTTGACTGTACATAGACTGCTTAATGTTTATTTACACGCAACAACTACAGTATCCGGTCATTTAGGTCAACGATGCAATAAGTGGAAACAGAATAATGAACGTGAAAATATTTTAATTGAAACGGAATGCTCTAGAGAAAAAAAGAAGCATGTCACATTCATTCTGATATGCTGGCTTGGCAGATGATTTATGAATCATTCCAATGATGCACAGTGAAGCGTGCGTGCCCTAGAAATGCCGTCGTCCTAAGACCAAGATGGACCAACAGCGCCTGAACACAAATCTACAAGGCCCCATGGTGTTGTAATTTTCAATTCTGCTCCGCTTTCAGGAAGTCCCGGTTTTGAATCTCGGATGTGTTACCAAATATATTCTTTGTAGATTTTCGTGGTTTCTTTCAGGCTGTCCAAACAAATTTCGGGGATAATACTCTAACTAAGCGGCAACATATTCCTTTGGTGCGTCATTTCTTATGGACACTATATAACCAATGCACTTAAAAGCCATTAGATAAGCCAATAGAATAAATCCGTACATAATATAGAGGTACAAATACTAGGCTTATCGTGGTTATTGTCCAATGTCTGATTTCGTTATATCTTCACGATATTTTAAGATTCTGACTTCACTCTCATCCTCCGAATACAGTTGTCATTATATTGATATATTTTTATTTTTTATTTTTACATCAATAGAAATAGTTGTGGTGAAACCTGAAACTCTGATATTTGGCTAGTACGTTCACCATGAGGCAAATAAAACAGTTCTAGGTGTAAGGACAACGGAATTACTGAAAACAGGACTAGAGCCAACGACAACCTAAACTTCGTGCACTGGCGTATCAAATTCACTTCAGACTGCAGGCAGAGTTCAGCGTATTATTGGTACAATTATTGAAACACTATGAAAACTATTAGAAAACCAAACCATAACTTGATGTTCATAGCTCTGTGTATGCCGAAGTTACCACTCCTAAGACAAAGTCATGATTTCTTCAGTAGACGAAGTTTGCAGATTGATGGTGGCTAATGTAACGATTTCACAGAATGAAGGGGCCGAATCCGGCCAATGAACCGTCAGTTCTTGAAAACTCTCTTCCTTCAGTGAAAATTTTGCTTGAAGAAGTAGGTGACGTGTTAGTAAAATTGTCCAGGAAGGAATGAGTTTTATTCTAGAATATGAAGTCCTTATCTGTATCAACTTATTAAACCAAACTTACATGCACAGGAACACACACACACACACACACACACACAAAACAGTTGAGCAATATCTCCTCCTGCACGTTTCGGCACTCCATGGGTGTCATCATTAGGGAATCTTCCCAATGGTTAAAGCAGTGCTTTCGAAATGATCCCTTGTAGGCATAACACTCACACACTTGCACACATATTCAAATTTCAATCAAAAACAGAAGAAACAACCCATAAAATGTTAAAATATTAGAACAATAGCGAAGATCTTTCTGCGAGCTCCATGTGGGCATCGAGTGGGTGTACTACGGTCTTCACTAGATTATTAGTAATCGCCCAGGGTTCTCCACGAAACCTAAATATGGGCACAGTCCTGGTAGTGATTGTGTGTTTGCACTCTGTCATATGATTGGTTTTGGGTGAATACATGGCAATACTGTGTGATATGAATTCTTCTCAATATAGTAGGAGAAGTGCAGGTTATAAATGATAAAAACTGTTTGAAGCGTACGGCAAATCTGTGCAGAATAATACGTGAGACGTCATATTTGTAAGAGAGCTGTTGAACTTCTTCCTTTGGCGCTGAAGGGAATCGACGACAGCCTTACCTGATCATGGTTTTATTCTTTGTTTGTTCTTGTAATTTAATGTTCCTCGTTCTTTCATTTATGTTTATTGAGGCTTTAGCGATGTTACGGAGAAGACGGCTTCTTCATGTAATGTAAATTAATAAGTTGGATATTTTAAAAATCAGAAGGCCTATTTTACGGGCAATCTGGAACAAGTAACTCGACAATAATAATATGTCTCAAGGGTCGCATTTTGATATTCCGAATAAGGAGGATAACACCTTCCGCTCAAGAAGCTAGTGCTGTTAAAACAAGCACAGCGTGTTAGGTTGACTAGCAACTATCGGCTTTCTAAGAGGTTGTGGATCATCCACCACATAATTCAGTGCCCTGTAATATTTCTGACAGCAGAATATCATATAACGTAGATATTCGAAATTCGTAATAAAGTTCAGTTATTACAATATGTACGTTTCCTTGAAAATAACTTTATTATTTCTTACAACATTATCTTAGGAAGGTAAGCAACCTGACCTCTCACATAGAGTTATCTCTGCCTGTTCAGAGATGAGTGACTCCAAACTTCTTCCCTGTAACTCAAAGTGCTTCTGAATAGTATATCTTGTAGTAGTAGTAGTAGTAGTAGTAGTAGCAGAAGCAGCAGCAATAGCAAAGGTGCAATAGTCCCTGTACAAATGTACAAAATTTAGCATTACACCACTAAGGCATGTGGCGGAATGGAGGAAAAAGGGTGCTAATTTTCGAGGAAAGAAAAGGTCTTGCTTCTCTCAGGCGTCGAATTACGTCTCCAAGGTTTACACCCAACAGCATAATCGCTATTCCAACCGAGGTGTGACAATAAATTGTAATTCGTTGCCAATTACAACAACTGGACTATATTTTTTGCTACTTCAAAATAAATTTACTTATTCATTGTCTGTTTCAGAGAGATGCAATATAATATTACCTTCCCACTTATGCCAAGGTCCCCAGGTGGTGCTCTTCATTAAGGCCTTCCTTCAAAATTCAACATGAAGCTATTATTTTTTCCACGCTACATGTACTGCCCATCAAATTCCTCCTCATTTAATCAGTCATATATGGACACTTGTGTTAAAATATTGAAGATTATTATTAAGCGATTATCTTCTAACGATATCCTTACAAATCCTTAATTTTTACTGTTTTGCGTTACTTTATCAATAAGTACTAAAACGTTTTACACTAATGGTGTATCATACATACAACATGAAAGGCTAGTATCACACATTCCTTAACAACACTATACTCGACTGGACTATACGCTCAGCTTATGTGTATGTGGCGACAAGTCGGTGAGTTTCTGAAGTATTTTTTTTCTCCACATACGTACCGTGCATCTTGATATTATCAAAGTTTTTCTGCACCAACTGATGCGCAAGTGAATTGTCTTAAAAACCATTTTAAAATTTACCTAAAATTAACATTAAAACAGCTCCGACATGTGTCGGTGAAGTCACACCATCATCAGGGAGCGCATTACTCGTGCTTGCAAAAGTTACATCGGTTTTTGTGGTGATGTAGCCACATCACCACACATCCATATATTTTAATTAGCTATTTTATCAACTGTAACTTAGCAAGCACCAGTAATGCTCTCCCTGATGATACTGTGACTGCACAGAAACATGTCGGATTTGTTTTCATGTTAATTTTAATGTAAGTTTTAAAATTGTTTTTAAGACAACTCACTTCTGCATCAGTTGGTGAATAAAAAAACTGTGATTTTGAGGTACTGTTTCTTTTGCAAGCCGCTATCGAATGTAAAGGGAAAGAACTACAGAAGGAGAAATATTTTATAATTTCTAAATTTCCTGACGCAAGCGGTACTACAGACATCCTATAAGGTTATGGCCCGTGAAACAAAATATTGTAGCCAGAAAAATAACATTTCACGTTCTCTACATACGTATTAGAACTTCGTGTCTTATTGTAACACTACAAAGACTGAGAAACTCCCATCTGTCGAAACTCATGCGACAGACATCGAGGGTTACTTCTCACCGTCATCAACACGTCCTTTATGGGGGAGTACAAAACCCCACTTTTTTTGTCAGCAAGAATTTCATCCCTCAAAAACGAAATCCCTTCATACCTGCAAGAGAAGCACAACTGTTCGTCAGTGATTTTGTCTGTAGTCCGAGTTGACAAAAAATATATAACAACAAAAAATATTGGGGTTTAAGAACGCTGACAAGATGAGTAGGTTACCGTAATTGACATCGTGCATTATTACAGCCATCCTGGCTCAAACCTACAGGACATTTAACGTAATTGCTCTGCCTCATACTAGCCCTCTCCAGTTGATTAAAGCAACAATGCAAATGCTTCTAGCTAAAGAAAGGTGCATGCTTGTGCGTAACACGTTTACATACATGAAGCCTAACAGAAACCTATAAGAATATTGCATGTCAGCGATTACATTATCGTGGAACTGCACTACTACTACTACTACTATATGATATTCCACCAACAACTGCTGCTCCGTTAGTAAAAACAAATAGAAGGTTTCAACACTGCTGCATTCGACATCGAGAACGTGTTTTGTTTTCTCTCCAGAGCAACAAACAAAAGTGTTTTATAAGGTCGCAGCACCTCTCTCCTTGCAAAAACGCACTATTCAAGTCTTCTTGATTTTCTTATACCTTATTTATAGCCTACAGTATTGTATTGGACACGGAATTCCGAAAGGATGAAAGCACAGTCGTATACTGACTAGACTTACGCTAATTACTATCCTTGTATTTGGAAGAAAACTGGATAAAACTGTCAGTACACAGAGGCCGAAAGCAAAAAATTACTTTCAGACTTAATAGTGGATGACCATAACTGCACATTTCTTCAGTAAAAATAAGGTAAACTTGCCCCTGCATACGCCATGAAGTTACGTATGGGGAGTCGAGGTAAAGTTCCATTCTTTCTTAACGTCAGCCTAGACGAAGGCCAGTGGTGAGCGACAGTTCTATCGCTTTACTCCCGAAGAAAGAGCCCCTGTATCTATTAATAGGATATTGGGTGGGCCCCCGAGCCCTTTGGGTGTTTCAGAGAAGAGAAGCAGCTCTCACCTCTGTCGGATTTCGAACAATTATTTCTTGGTCCTTCAGCCTGTACCCAAGTCGTGATACAGACCACGTTATAAAGTGTGAAACAGTTCAAATAGCACTGACGTTTATTATGGCTCGGCTAATGTTGCATACTCTAATGGAGGACTGTACAAAGTCCTAATAGGTATATGAAAAGCCCTAACTGTCACACTTCCATTACTACGGTTATACATGTGTAAGATACGCAAGTCTGAGGTCACATTGCTTCATATGATGCAGTGCCATTTGTTTAAGACTTAAGATTGTTTTTTAATTTTTTAAACAAATATCTTGAAATGCTCTACTGTTATAATTAATTGGATCACACAAAATACAATTTTCTTTTTGCATTATCTTACAAACAAAAACAATTTCTATGTGATATTTTTCATGCCAGTCCAGCAGACGACAGTGCACACAGATTTTTCTCTGAACTCACTGTTAAATGTGCAGTTTTTTTGTATTTTGGACTTGTGAACACAATCGGAGAACTTTCGTGGTGATGGTGATCTTCCATGTAATAAAATCACTCAGTATCATTATTACGTATACTCCCACTTGACCGATAAGCACCGGTCCGACGCTGTGCTGAGATTCTATTAGACTTTCTAAAGGTTATTATCACTGCGAACATTTGTCTAGCATCCGTCATCTAATGTTAAAACTTTCCGACACGCGGCATAGGAAGTAAGGCTAGCAGAGCTTCGAGCGTAGCGTTGGTTCTGGCACTTATCGGTCAAGCGAGATTAAAAAAGCCAATACTAAATAACACGCCCAATTGACAAGTCGTTGCACCAGTATTGGTATTCATAACAGGTCATATTTCTCAACTAAGACAGTCGTCATCTATGTCATAATCAATACTGAAGAGAAGCAGAGACGCCAATTGTCTCAGTCTTCCTAACATTAGTGAGAAAAGAGGGCTTGTTGAATGTTTCTTAGGTGGCTCATAAATGTGTGTTTGAGGGACGACGGCCATTGTTCTGTAGGAGGATACCGGATGAAAGTGTTGTAGACACTGGCTATTGGAATGTAACATACTGCGACGCTCCATGACAGATTTCATTCAACGTCGACCCCATACAGCCTGACAATCAGGCCCATCCATACAGTAACAAAAAACCACATTGTTAGAGTCTTCTATAAAATGCCAACTCAACAGTGAACAGAAATATACAAAAACACTAAGCCTCTATAAACATTTAGGTCTATAAAAAAAAAAAAGACATTGCCTAGCGGTATGTTCTTGTCTCTCAGAGGTCGACCTTGCAGGTTGGTCTCCATTTTACCCGGTAATGGCTTGAATACACCATTTCCTGGGTGCAGTAGTGCTCCCTACCATTCGCCACAAAAAAAAAACGCAACACAGTAAAGCACAGGCGAAGAGGAGGGGCTCACTAATCTGACTGAGGAAGCTGTAGTTGTGCTTAGCAAATATTTTGTAACATGATTTATCGAAAGTACAAGCAAACATGAACGGCAGAGAAGGAAATATATCTGCAGGGGAATCTAAACATAATAAATGGTGGCATGTAGCAGAATCGTAAATGGCTACTTTTTACTAGCGTGAAATAATCGCAGCATCAAAATACAACTAGAAGTAATCAAATGTCTACACTCAGTGACAATGCAAGACGCTTGATTTTTCGAAAAATGTTGCGACCTGTTTCAAAGCAACCGTACGAATTTTATAGGTGTTAGGTTTAGGAGACTTGCCGAAAGGTAAGCTAGAATTAAGCAGAGTGGTTCAGTGTAAAAGTCTCTTCCGTTACGACGGTAGTATACGTTTTGACTTCCGGTTAGAAAACTTGCAAATTGTATGGCGGATTTCCTCAGTTCCGTAAAAAAGTGTAGGAATATTACATATACTAGGAACTACTGAACAGTCGATGGCTATGTTAAATTGACCATCACTAGAAGACTGATAAAAGAAAAAGACTGATGATTTACTGATGGCGGTCACCGATCGAAATTTAGTTATTTATTTTACTCTAAGACCCCCGAAATCTGTACAAAGTACGAGATTACTGACAAGATCACCCCAACAGAAGAGTACTAATTTTAGTCGCGTGGGTTGCATGTTATGTTATAGAGTAAAATATTAAATGTAAGCCGATTTTAATCAAAATCAATTGTCTTATGAAATAAACAATTCTTATGAAACCTTAATATCTGTAACAAATATGACACCGTTGAAAATGAGCTCCACTAGTATCAGACTGTTTGGAAGAATGAATTGACCTAATTCCTTAAACAATTGTGGCATTTGCAGCTAATACGTCACGATCGGAAGAGCAGCACTCCGTTCAGTAGAGCAAACGCATGTTTTTGGTTCAGGAAAGAATATGAAACGTATATTGGTTTTAGGAACATCCTAAACATTCTTCTTATCATTTAATGTGACATTATGAGGAAACCTTTTCCTTGAATTCATTAGCCTAAACTTTTTTTCTGCCAGAATATCCTACCGTCCGTTGTGACAAGTTTTCTAGTGACTTTCTTCCGTCCATCCAGCTGAAGTTTAGGAGACCTTACAGCTGGTCACAATAAGTTCTCTCCTTCCAAATCAACATAAGCAATCGTCTCATGCGACGTTTATAAAAATCATATGGCATCTTTAATTACCGGATACAGCGCCAAACTTTACCCGAAAATGGAAATCATATTAAAAGCCACGAACAAGTAGCAGGCTTGTATTTGAGATCTGCTGATGTGTAAGCTGTATCAAAATTCTCGTTAAGCAGGAAGCATATTCCATGTTTGGAGTTCGTGGGCAGAACAGCGGGAGGCTCATAAATCTTGGAAGAGTGCCTCCCCTCCCACAATTCATTCTGTAAATGTCTGATCGTCCCCTTCCCCCAAAGAATGATTCACCCTCTGTGTTCTGTTTCTGTCTAATACAGTATATGTTCTACAACAATGAGGTATTATTACCGAATGTAGCTTTATGACCTCGGACCTTATTGTTAATAATTAAAGAGGAAAAGAAGGGTGGGGCAGGCGGCACGTATAGGGAAGAAAAGAGTTTATACAGGCTTCTGGTGGGGAAAACTGAAAGAAAGAAGCCACTTGCAAGATGTGCTTGTAGATGGGAGGATAATATTAAAATGTATTTTACAGAAAAACCATGACATTTTGTGGACTAGACATATCTGGCTAAGGATAGAGATATGTGGCGCGCTCTTGTGGAAGTGACAACAAAACTACATGTGCCACAAAAAAGGGGGAATTTCTTAACTATCCGATGGACTGTTAGCCTTCCATGAAGGACTCTGCTTCGTGTAGTTAGTTAGTTAGTTAGTTAGTAAATACAACCATGAGAAGCTTCTTGACTGAGAACCGAGCCCGGAATATTCCAAATAAGAATAAAGTGAAATTTAATATGAATTCGCCGTAATAAGCAAGAACAAAACAATGGGTTTGTTTCAGTAAGTGGAATCCACATCACTTATTCTCAGTTGTGCCCCTGTCGTTTATGTCGCTGTCGTCCAAAGGGAGACGACAAACGTAACACCATTTTGTAATCCTGTATTAACTCAAAGGGAAGGTTTTGTGACTGGACGAGAAGTGTTGTGCAAAGTGTAACACATGAAGTACCGACTGTGTTCAGTAACGGTAAACATGTGAGAAAGATGGACACAGCAGGTTGCGGAGGCGTGTCGGGAAAAGGTGATAGAGCGGACGACATGAACACGAATATGGTTCAGAATTAAGGTTCTGCAATTTGCTCGACGGTGGCAGACGTGGGGGAGGGGGGGAATTATTCATTTTAAAAATACTTTGATAAGTGACATATCGAAAGTTTTAAGCGACTGCATAAGTCAGTAATTCTATAGCAAATTAGCGGTAATGTTCTGGAGTAATATGCATTTGGGAGATGTCTGGGTTCAATGCTTGCAATGCAGACGTGCATCCAACCGTCCGGGATGTTACTTTTCTCCTTCTGTTTTTAATCCTTTTCACTCCCCTTCATCTCCTATTCTTCCTGCTCCTCCTTATTCTTTCCACTTTTTCGTATTAACGTGGGTCGCCCAGCACAAAGCCTATCCCTCTAGCTCTCCGCCAAAAATTTATGCCACGTTCTTTCTTGTTTCCAAGTTACGGCTCTCCTAGCACGCTGTTCTGAATTTGATCTTTGTTTTCCTATTGGTATTTTCTTTTACTTTCATTTTCAGAACCTTCAATTGGATTCTACTTTCTATAATTTTTAAAAGGACCCTTATCATTCTTTCGATGAAAACAGACTTACATTTCTTAAAAGAGGGCTCGTGAAAACTTTAGCGCGGAGAAAGATTTCCTTGGCACGTGACAATCTCTACTGTCCGAATTTTTTATTTTTATTTTTTGTCCGACCAGCTTCACTATAATGTGAAGAATATGTGCGTATTGCACATTTCGGACTGCATAGAGATTGTATATGAAATATCGTTGCTACCAAATAAAGCTGCGAGTGAAACATTTTTACATAAATCGGGAACGATGCGAAGCTCTGACTGGTCTTTATACGTTTCCTCTCTGAAATAATTTTCATACATTTTTATTGGGAATAGGTTTACGAATCAGAATGTGTGTATTAAATTTTTGGATGATACCAGTTGATACTTCAGTTGAATGGCCAAAAAACCGAAATCTGGGGCTGGACCAAAGGGTTTTTTTATATCGCTCGTTATTTTTAATTATTTACGTCACCTAAACACCTAGAATAACGCTGTCTCAAAATATACATCAATCTTAAAAGACTTCTTTCCAGCTGCTTAGCGTCCCTTTGAATTGCAGTATGATAATTATCACATTGCAAATCAAAGGGACGCTAAACCCACCGACATTTTATCACAGCGACAAAACAGAGGCTCAGCTGCTCAGATCACTGTACGAGGTCTGTTAGAAAAGTATCCGACCTTTGGCCGGGAAAAAGAAACTGGCTTACTTGGAGCGTTGGACACCTAATCACCCTCAAAGTAGTTCTCTTGGGACTCCACACACTTCTCCCAGCGGTGCCGCCATTGTTGGAAGCATGCGGAAAAAGCCTCTTTCGGAATGGAGTTTAGCTCGGCTGTCGTTGCTGCCATAATGTCCTCTCTTGTCTGAA
>Ga0123354_10021219_pt1 | contig 10234 bp, 7 predicted proteins | sample TergutLab28metaG_2_FD_97872 | JGI IMG/M metagenome (GOLD analysis project Ga0123354, IMG submission 97872) | Labiotermes labralis P4 segment gut microbial communities from Petit-Saut dam, French Guiana - Lab288 P4 | ecosystem: Host-associated > Arthropoda: Insects > Digestive system > Gut ...
AAATTTTTGTTTGGAAAGCCATAAGGAGGTAGACCACTTGGACACTGAAGTGGGTTAATCAGGATCCTAGAGAAAGCATGATTTGAGGCTTTCACAGTGATATTGATGAGTATTCAATTCTTCAGCGACATGATGCAGTAAATTCCTGATGATCTGGAGCTTGCTGCCTGCATCTTCAGCAGAGTTCTGCTCATGATGATGGTAGCAAGGTCCTCCAGAAGATGGCAATTACCTATGGACATGAAATTACATGCCACAATATTTCTAATATGACCAAGTGACTAACAGTGAAAGGCCTAGACACATCCTGTGGCTGTGAATGAAGGAATCTGATTTACCGGTGTTTCATTTCTTTTTAGGCTGGAGTAATTGTCACCAAAAGTCCAGCACAAATGGGTACAGAACTTTTGAAAGAGATGAGGCGACGAGGAATAAACTAAATATGCAACAGCCGTGTTAAGTTACTGTATTAAAAATTAGATGTTTGCATGTAAACACTGATTTTATTTATAAAGTCACTGTATTGTAATGGATTGTCAGTGCTTTGTGAGAGTGTAAATACATAATTTTCCAATTCATTTGGCAGAAGTTATGAATGTCACTTGACTTTTCACACCACAGAAAATGTTAAAAGGTACACAGTTAATATGTTATTAAAAGTATTTTCTTTCATTATCCTCTACTTTCATAAATGTTGAAATATGTTCACTGTAAGTTAAACACTGTTAAAGATGTATGCATGAAAATGTGTTAAATTGAATTAACCATATTAAACAGAATTTTGTTCTGAAGTATGAAGTGTGTGAAATTGGTTTCTCCTATGCCATATATATATATATATATATGTGTGTGTGTCAAAGTCTTGGTATACAGGCACAGCCCCAGTGCTGAGTCCTTGAGAAGCTAACCAGTTCTCAGCTAGTCAAGAAATTCCCCACATTTTATAGGACATGAAGGTTCATTACTGCATTCATAAGTACCCGCCACCTGTCCCTATCCTGAGCCAGTCTGATCCTAACTTCTCATGTACCAAACCTCGTGTCCCTTTTCCATCGCTTAGGTCGTACCAAAGTATCAGTCCAGGTCTGAGGCACGTGTATGTTTCATGATTGCCAGTTTTTACAGTGAGGAGTTGTCAGCACCTCACCCAACCCCCAAGCTGGACCAGCCCTTGCCAGCTGTCCACCACTGCTCATTCAATATATTCCCTCCCTCCATACTGGAGGCCGTTCTTCCATCCGCTACCTAAGGACGCGCTATGCCGTGGTGACTGGGACCCACAAATCATGGTGATGCATTCATAACTGGATCAGTTTATTTACTATGAAGGGCAGGTACAGGAATGTTGCCCTGTTCAAAGTGAAATCTGTAACTGAGAGAGTGGTTAACATTTTTTACTATAATCCCAATGAACTGAAGAAGCTAATGTACAAGAAGACTACCTTGCAGACCGGTCTTTCATGCTGATGAAGGAGGAATGTTCTGGCACCAAATGCCTGCAGCAATATCAGAGTGCCTAAAAAAAAAATGGAACAAAGTAGGCACACTAGGTCTCCATTAACACCCAGTACCCAATTTTTAAATTTCTTTTAGGTTTATACTATTATCAAGTTCTGTTCACTTTCTATTGTACATTTAATTAAAGTAATTTGTTTGTTTCATTCATTTATGCACAATGCTTACCAATTCAGATATATAAACACGGAGATTGAGCACTACAAAACACAACACCTGTAGCCAAAACATGGAAAGTGTATTTATTCTCATATGACAAATCATGAATTTTTCAAAAATCACACATTACAGTTTCAAACACAAAATGAAGTAACCATTCAAAAAACAAGCTTCTACATTAAGTGAAACATTTCAAAATGTTTCAATGATCAGAAATACCTCATCAAATTTACAATGAAAACAGAAATGTATGCAGCAGTTACTCTATCTCACTACACTTCCTGTACATAGTCTGAAGAACTGTACTGTTCAGCAACACAAACTTTAAGTTTCAAAGGCTGAGAAAACAGTCTTATTTAGATCAAAATCTGTCAACTCCTTTTACTTCAATATGCAAACCAAATTTATTTTGAGGTAACTATATAAATTACCACTCTCAATAGTATACACCCAGTTAATGCCATCTCAGATGACTACCACCACACATATCACACATCATGCAGACTGTTCTCTCAGCCTTGAATAGTAGCCTTCAAACCCTGAACAAACCATGTACTGGATGTTTCCTCAAACTTTTATATAACTCACAGGTTCCACCTATTCTGGAAAATAAGGTATTATTATTATTATTATTACTGTACCATTCTATACCTGTACTTCCTGAACAATCCATATGCTGCAGAATACGAAAAATTCAAAGTGTTTATATATCTGTTCCACCTACATGGTGACAGCAGTAACACACTCATTAAACTCAATATTCTCTCTCCATAAAATAATACCACACAGACACCATGGTCCCATGGACAAAAAACCCTCACAGCTCAAAAAGAAAATATAACTTAAGACAATATGCACCAGAGACAACAAGGACAAAAGTCAGGTGGTGTCCAAATTAATGTTTTTTAAATGATATACTTAAAATACAAGTAGAAGTTAAAACAGGAACCAAACCACACAAAAAGGACTTCCACGCACAGAAACAGTATGAGAGAAGGTCAACATTTTCAATGATATCAAATGCAAGCACAGGACAAAAATGAGTACATCCTGAGTAATATTTCTAACTACACTCACTTTCAGTTATTGTACATACACATATGCATATAACTCAACTATTGTTCTTCCTGCCTCTCCTATAACAAATAAAGATAGAGTCGTAAATAATTCAGAACCATCCAAACATTAAACTGAAAAATGGCTATTTTCTTCATAATGTAGTCATGTGGTTCATATGGGCAGAAATGTTGTGCCAAAAGACATAAGCAGGTTTAAAGGATCAATGCTTATTCAGAACAATAAGGGACAGTTACAATCTGACAAGGGCTACTATTATTGGTGTTTTAGTTAACTATACTCTGCTAAGTGCCCAAAATACCATGAAAACAGTATTAGTTTCATGTAACTGCTGTGCGTATTTTGAAGAAAACAAGCATCCCAGATAAACAGGTACTGACCTCTGGGCACAATTATTAAACATAACAGATCACTATACACCCCAGAGGGGATGAAGCTAATAGCCAATAATTTAGCCTTAACAAAACCCATGTCCTTGATCTACTGTCATCTGCTTGCCAGAAGTGTAAGCCAAGTTAACTTTAGCGTCGATGGGATGTCATGTCACGTTTTGGTTTTTGACTCATCCGTGTCTTAATATATGCCGCATAAATAATCTTTTAACATAAACACAGAACTTAATTTTGCTAACAAAACTGATCTTCACTGCTAAGCAAGCTTGTCATCTTGAGGAATGCATTTCAAGGAGCAGGATTAACCACACGACATATGTATGGAGGAGAGCAGACCTAAACCCCTCATTAAAAAGAAGTAATGATCTTCAAATCCTGTATTACAGTTCCACTAATAAAAGAATCAAGGATTCAGGTACACAAAATGAAGAAAAAGAATCCCTAAACCTTTCCTTTGCATCACTTCCAGTTTGTAAATATATTGACAAAATATGTGAAACATAAACAGAGTACAAAGAAGCACCAAGATTTCCAACTCTGACATGTGCAATTGATAAATTATGAACACACACACACACATCCAAACTACAAAATTAACTCAATCTTAAATGAAACTGTCTACATATTTTTATTCTTGGATAACCGTTACCAGTTTTGAACAACACAAATGCTAAGACAACACTGGAATACAGTACTATTTTTAGAAAACTGGTTACTTATGCAACAAACATACAAACTTAAGACTTTTTTTTTTATGTGCTCTCTGCTGGTCAATTTCCTTGCAAAAACATGAAAATTTAAAAAATGAAAGAGAATATATTCCCTACAAACTGATTTAAGTCACTGGTTTCTCTGTGGCTATCATGTGTTGAACACCACTACCCTAATCCATGAGAATAATACACAACAGAATGTACAGCACATAAAATAATCACCTCCAGGGCATAAGTAATAGCAGAAACATAAAATAAATTGTTTGCAATGATATTTTCATTTATAATCCCATAAAGAGGCAACCCAAGTGAAAGTAAGCTGTCATTCGCAGATGCAGAGAGAAGACAAACCTGTCAGTCTTATTTCAGCAGTTACAAGAACACTTGAGAGTGACTCTTCTCTCTTAGAAGAAAGGAAGAAAAGGAAAATCTAAAACCAAAGTAACAGAAACAACACTTTCTGTAACTGTTCTCAAAACACACTAACTGAATGCTCTCATCCACCCACTACTTATCAGCAACATACCTCAATATGTACATACATAAGCACTTTTATAATTATCATGAAGTAAATGCAAAAATGGACAGGATATTAAAATCATAGATACAGAAGACAGACAGACATCTTAATTCAAACCATGTAAACTGTTAAGCCTTGAACTCACTACTGCCACATTTATTCAATTTACATAATTTTTTACCTGCATGTCACACTACTATTCAAAACAATAATGGCCATCAGGAATACTCATGGAAAACATTTATTGTCTGTCCAATTACCAGCGTCATCCAGCAAGTTGAACAGACTGGTGCCTGAGCAGCCACAAAAAGGTGGAACACACAACTGGTAGGCCTGACTGCTGAGGTTATGTTTGAGGAAAGTTCTCAGAATTGTCCTCACACAAAGTCGTGACTTTTTATGCGTCCACCATCACCCTCAGACACAAAACGCTTACGGCCCCTACAAAAATAAATGAAAATGATAAGCATAATATTTTGTATGATTTTATATGATCACCACACACTTCAACAATCACAACCCTCAAGTTTTGATAAGTGGAGAAACCTGCTTTGAGGATTATATTTAAATGGACCTTAAACTAAAGAGGGCCTCTCTTATAGCCCTGACCACAGTAGCAGTCACAGAATGTACTGGTGGATGCAAGCTTTTTACATGCTGTGAGGGGAGTGATAACATACACCATACATTATTAATTTAACCTTTAGACGCCTAATGTCAACTATAGTGGTCATACTGCACCGCTAACCTCTAAAGTTGCATTTTATATATTTATTCAACAAATATAGGTACTGAATATTTTAAACATGGTATATAATCTCCATTTTTTCTTTTCAAAATGCAGTTTGTTTCATAATTCTAACGTACTTGGTTCCTGTATTATTCACATTTTATATATAGGGTGTGCTAAAATTTAAAAAATAATTCCGGCACCAAAAGGTTAATGTGAAAAGGACTGAACTGCTTCACAACTGGATAGCCAGCAAGTGTGTCCCCCACTTACCTAACCTGAGCATTAATGTAATTACTTTGGCCATTGCTGCTGATGCTGCTGGTGGTGGTGGTGGTGGTGCTGCTGCTGCTACTACTACTACTAATACACCACCACCACCAGGCATTATATATTATTAGGGTGATAAAATCACAGAAAAATATGTGGCAAAACATGCAGCATATATAGGACAGTTTAGTTGGAAATGCTGTCAGTAGCCTCTGGAAATGCGGAAAATTCTACTGTATGCAAAGTATCAGTACCTTTCCAGGCCACGAAAGTTGTGGCATGATAGGTGCATTTATTATGCTTTATACAAACTTAAAATACAGTATTACACATGCTTGATGTGGGTCAAAAAAGAAAGAGTACGGAAGATTTTTCTGCTTACATTTGGATGTGATACAGAAAATTATGAAAGGGGCATTCACCCACCTACCACTCCCACAAGTCCATTCTCTCTAGTATACAAACCTTGATGGCATCTTCTTGATGACCTCATCCGTAACAAATCCTCCCTTCTGGCAGCGCTCCACAAATCGCTCAAGCACTGTGTAAGCTAGAGGAACATCCAAACAGATGTCAGGCATGTCTTCGTACACTCGGAGAAATCCCTACAACATGAAACATAAGCAATAAGGATATGATACAACAAAGGAAGGGGGGAGGGGGGTACATGGTGGCTCAGTCGGTTGAGGCATTGTGCTACAAGTCAGAAGGTCGCAGGTTTGATTCCCGATGGTGTCATTACAATTTTTCATTGACATAATCCTTCCGGATTGGACACACAACATTCTGTAGGACTCCACTCCACAAGTGATCAACCTGACACAGCGACCTCTACCTGACAATACACAACACTCACAAGAGACAAACGTCAATGTCCCCAGCGGGATTGGAACCTACAATTCCAGCAAACGAGACCCACGCCTTAAACTATGCGGCGAATGGGATCGGCAGGGATCGTATTCATCTTGACTAATCCGCACTATGGCCCTAGGGTGACTCAGCCTCTATCATAAGTGAGTACCAGGACTATTTCCTGGGGGGTAAAGGCAGACGGTGTGGAGGGCTGACAACCTTACCACCTTCATGTGCTGGATGTCTAGAAACCTGGGAGCCTCAACCTCCTGGAATCCTCAGGGCCTGTTCAGGCCTGTAACGGGATTGTTTTTACGACAAAGGAAGACAACTTAACTATACACTCGTTTGAAATTTCTCAAGCCCTCGGCCATCGCAGTAGGACAGGATTCCCCTTCATGTTAAAGCCAAATGAAAAATTCTTGTTGCAGACCAATTAATTTTAAAGTGATGACATTTTTGTTTTGTAGAATTCATCCCATTGTGGTATATCATATTAAAACTGACAGGCATGCAGCCATCAACCACAACCAATTTTATTAGTTTCATTAATATATTCATACAAAGACGAATCTAATAAAATCTGTTGTGAATGATGGCAGCACATACGTCAATTTCAAAAATGTTTTCCTGCTTAGTGAGCTCAATTTGTTCGCCTTTTTCACAAATGCCTTATAAGAGTTCCATTGCCTTCTACAATTTGGCACTTACCCTCTCCATCATGTCGGGGGTTATTATGATGGCAGCATACAAAGACTTGAGCAATTTACACATCAGTTCCTCAGTGTGGCCATTGATAGCTTCAATTGTCATCACAACAGCCTAGAAGCAAAAATGATCTGTGTTAATTTAACACAAACATCAGACACTACAAGCCAGCACAGATGACAAAAAACAAACACAATTTTCAAGATGTTGAGACATAGAAATAAATTAAACACAAGTATCTAATGATGTTTGATACACAAGAGAACTGCTGATACCCCAAAACAGAATCAACATCAATACACAACATTTTTACCATTTATTCATTAATTGCTGTATTTCCATTACATGGGTTGTAGCATGCAATGAGAAGCTGAGACAAGTATAAAGGAAAAATGACATAATGATCATTGTTTCTTGAAACCTTATTTCTGGGCCAAAACAGGACATATAATTCAGTGCTTCAAGCTCACAACAGTTATTGTCACGAATTTCTAAAAAATTAAAGGCGAGACTAAACACAGCATACACGTAATCCTCCAGCAGTAAAAAATGCTTGGCACAGATGATCCAGTATGTTGTTAAAACCATACAATTCACTACCTATGAAGCATTTACATAAATATTATTTATTTGCATACCAACACAGAATTGGGGTGAGGAAAGACACATACGATAGCCTAAGACACATCAGCAAAACATACCTCATACACCAGTTCATGGTGAAAGTGTGGCACTTCCAAATCCAAAAGACATCTTGTGGCTTCCTGAAGATCTCCTGAAGACAAGTACTCCTGCAGGAGCAATGTCATCTGACGAGTGAGGTACTTTACAGGTCGGAGCCCACCACCCACTCCCCACACATTGTCCAGTCGTACCAATCCATGCTTCATTGAGAGAAGTGTATCAGCACGGGACAGGGCTTGTCTGCACCACATAAACACAAAACTTTCATATTATGCTGCACAAATTCTTGAACCATTATCTTCTGAACTACTTCTGTATCTTACAATGGGCAAATATGAAGAAAAATGAGACATAAGATATTTCACAGCAATTCAGTTTGTGCCAATTCTATACAAAAATTAACTCACTAAAGTAAAGGCCCATAAGAGACCACAGTTTTCTCTAAAATACGAATCCTCCATAACCACTACACCACAATGACCGGTTGCTGTGCCCCCCCCCCCCAAAAGAAAGAAAGAAAGAAAGGGAAAGAAAGAAAGAAAGAAACCACTCTGTCATTCCACAATTAAGTATACCAAAAATCACCTGGCATGATCACAGGTGATTTTTTCCTTGCAGATCTGGACAAATTTTGGTGGGAGACAGTCATCCGCTACTGCACGAGCTATGAAGTTGCCAAGCACAGTGGCTGCATCGGGTGTGTCCAGAACCAAATCTGGAAGGTTCTTCAACAGAACCTCAAAAGCTGTTAACAAACACAAGACCAGAACCTCAAAGCTTTCATCATTCATGATTCTGATTCATGATCACCTGAAGCAAAATTATGCCAAACAAATGTGTTGGTATCTGCAGTAATGGAGATAAGATTTTAAACCTTTAACTCACGGCTTACTGCCACACTGTGTGGGAGGGAGGGAGAGAGGATCTTCTTAACACCGCCTTGAGGACCGTGGAAGTCATAGGATGTCCCACAGGCTTTCTAACGATAAAGTTGTTGTGCTTGGTACAGCAATACAAAACAACCTGCATTCACCATACTCAGACACACTGTCAGAATATGATGATCATGAATTATAATTTAGAGTGTGGCAAACAGCATGGAAAATGGGGAGATGCAATGCCACACTCGGTGCATGATGAGTTACAATGCAAAGTGTGGTAACAAACACAGAAAATGAACAGCTGATAACAGTATCAGCATTTCTAAATGCAAACCTATGGCCAACATGAAACAATATACTGATTGCAAATCAGCACTCACAAAACATCTACATACACAAATGGAATATTTTTCATTTCCGCATCTGCTATGACTACAATGGTGGGCTTTTCTAATAGATGTGTTGAACCTTTAGTTGGTACATATTTCAATATGTTGTCTGTCAATGCAGGGTCAAAGCTGGTAGCTGTTAGCAAATAACCCAAAATGTGTTTTTTGTGTTGTACCTTGGTGTTGTCTTCTAGGACTCAACCATGATAACTACTCCGACACAAGGTATTTTATCTTTCCACTGGAACCAATTAAGCTCTCTTTTGTTTACTGCAATTCATGTGTATCTAAGCATTATGCAGTGCCTTACACAATGAAAACAGACATTCATTATCATCACTTATCTTGCTCTTCAACACTCAGTTCCCCCACTTATCAACTTTGTCCTAAATATTCACAATAATTAATGCTGCACAAAGTTGTGCAATATCATTATCCCTCTATATGTTAACAAGGACAACGGATAGGACCAAACCACACATTCTGCCTACATCACTATCTCATGCGAAGAACAAATGCATAATTACACTACACACAACAAAAACATTAGTGACAATGAAATGAGACGGGAAGGTGAATGCTGTCTTAACACTGGAAATAATTCTTCAGTTCAGACAGTATATGTTTCCTTATCTGTCACGTGTCCCACCCCTTGGATAAACATGCTCTACACATCTAACACAAGTCAAATGCAAGTTGCATGCTCACAATCCATTAGTTTACATCACCACAAAACATGTAGCTAACTACAATATTATGCCTGGTCACCAAGCTGTTTTGTCATTTTACTTCATACAAACACAAAACATTGCTTTTTTTTTTTTTAAAGGTCTACTAGAATGTGAAATTTCAGGCCCCTACAGTAACCTTTTAAATACCTGAACTGCCAAAAGTGAATGCATGTACGAAAACATCCCTACAAATTCATTTTATGTATTTAGACAAAAGAAACATTTATTGCCTGTTTTCGTTGTTACACCGTGCATGTTGTCGAGTTACTCAATTATTATTCCAACCACTGCACATATATAAAATTTATAAAATTTACACATTAAAACATTAAAATGCTCCGACATGTTTTGGTCCTAGGACCATCATCAGGGAGCCATATCGTCCTTGCTAAAGTCACAATATATAAAAAGTCACATTAATTTCACTGTACCGGTTGGCTATTGTGGCAGCATGCCGTGTTGTGTATTGTTATGTTGCGAACATAACAATACACAACACGGCATGCTGCCACAATACCCAACCGGTACAGCGAAATTAATGTGACTTTTTATAGTGTGACTTTAGCAAGGACGATATGGCTCCCTGATGATGGTCCTAGGACCGAAACATGTC
>Ga0123354_10021220_pt1 | contig 10234 bp, 6 predicted proteins | sample TergutLab28metaG_2_FD_97872 | JGI IMG/M metagenome (GOLD analysis project Ga0123354, IMG submission 97872) | Labiotermes labralis P4 segment gut microbial communities from Petit-Saut dam, French Guiana - Lab288 P4 | ecosystem: Host-associated > Arthropoda: Insects > Digestive system > Gut ...
AAAGACGTAAATTAGTAACGCTCGCTAAAAAATATAGTTATTGTATCGTTCCTGATCCAAGTAATTCATCTGATTAGCTTGTTGTTAATACTTTTTTTAATGATATTTTTGTTCATTAGAAATGATATACGTTTTTCATGTCAATAATTCAAATAACCATCACCAACTTCCGCCGGCGCCGCCGCCGCCAAAGCTTCCGCCGCCAAAGCCGCCGAAGCCTCCACCGCCGCCGCCTCCGAAACCGCCGCCGCTGCTGCGACCGCCGCCTAAACTACCTAAAAGGCTGCCTAAAATCGCGCCCGGAATGAAAGAAGCTCCGCCACTTGAAGAGGAATCATCAAAATGATGATAATTATTTTTGCGGAACGACGAAAGAATTAAAAGCAAAATTATTATGGGTATAATCCATGCAATGATACCGCCATCATCGCTATTCCCTTTTTTCCCTAATGAATCGGCTTTATACGTTCCGGAACAAAGCCCGATAATTGTATCGACAGCTTTATCTACTCCCGAATATATATCGCCTTGTTGAAATTCGGGAATCATGATTTGATCAATGATACGATGAGCGGTTATATCCGGAATTTTCTCTTCCATCCCGTAACCGGTGGCAATCCAAACATTCCCATTACTATCGGCGGTTTTCGGTTTGATAAGAATCATTACCCCGTTGTTGTTGTTCGCTTGACCTACCCCCCATTTTTGTCCCAAGCGTTGCGCAAAATCGCTAATATCATATCCTTTCAAATCGCTGATTGTTACAACGGCTATTTGTGTAGAAGTGGAGTCGTTGTACGCTACTAATTTTTGTTCCAACGCCGCGCTCTGTTCGGATGTAAGAATATTAGCCAAATCGTTTACCAAACGGGGAGGGTTCGGTCTATCCGGCAAGTCATCGCCAAAAGCATATCCGAAAACAGCAAGGAACAGAAAAAGTGTAATATACCGCATAGTTTTCATTACAAATTATTTACCAAAAGAAATTTCGTCCGGAAGTTCATTGACATCGCCATCTTGACGGGGAAAATGTTTTTTTAGCTTTTCACCCGCCGCCGTTATGCCAACAATCAATCCTTCTTTATATTGATTTTTAGAAAAATATTCCAACATTTTTTTTGTCAGCTCATCCCAAAAAACCTGTTTCACTTGCTGATGAATTTCTTCATCGCCGACAATAGCCAACTTCCGGCTTTTCACCGCCGCATAAAACAACACTCCGTTCCGTTTTGCCGTTTTATACATTTCCAACTTGTGAAACAGTTTTGCGGCATGTTGCAACACATTGCCGCTGCAATAGGTCTCGATACGCACACGAATCTCACCCGAAGTGTTCGACTCCGCTTGGACTATTGCATCCACAATCTCCTGTTGTTCTTCCGGAGTAAAAAAATGTTTTGCCATTGTTGAAAAATGATTTACCTATTAAAATTGCACTTCCGGAGCTTTGTCGCTGCCTTCCGCCGCTTTAAAATAACCTTTAGGTTGGAATCCGCTGAGTCTTGCAATTATATTCGCCGGAAAACGCAAGATAGCCGTGTTGAATGCCTGCGCTTTTTCATTAAAAGTACGGCGTTCCACTGCAATACGATTCTCGGTGCCTTCCAATTGCGATTGAAGATCCAGAAAATTTTGATTTGCTTTCAGATCCGGATATTGTTCTACGCTAACCATCAACCTGCTAAGTGAACCGGAAAGTCCGTCTTGCGCCTTTTGAAAAGCGGCGACATTTTCGTCGGTCAACTTGGACGGATCAATGGTTGTTTGCGTTGCCTTCGCACGCGCATCAATCACTTCCGTTAACGTTTTTTCCTCATGAGTCGCATATCCTTTTACCGTATTCACCAAATTCGGAATCAAGTCAGCGCGGCGTTGATACACATTTTCGACATTCGCCCATTGAGCTGTAACATCTTGTTGCAAAGAAACAAAACCGTTGTATTTGGAAACGCCCCAAAAACCCATTATAACCAAAAAGATTATAACAACTACTACTAATCCTAAACATCCTTTTTTCATATATATTTACATTTTTTATAATTATCGTTATTACGGTTGCAAATTTAGATGGAAATTTTTATTTTTCCTAATTTTATGAGTTTTTTATTTTCAAATTTACTCCTCGCCCCCAATCGCTTCGATTCATAGAGAACCGGTCACCCCTCGCTTGACGCAGGATCTCCTAACGTGGGTTTGCGAGTCAAGCCCGCAATGACAATCTCACTTCTCCCCTCTCCTTGTGGAGAGCGGTCGGGAGGTGAGGAAAGGATGATGTTAACAAATTTTTATAAAAAAAGTTTTAAAAATATTTTAATATTACAAAAATATTATTATCTTTGCATACGAAATAACTATCTTCTTTTAGTATGAAAAATATTAAGTGATTTAATACTATGGTGATATGTTATACGCTTACAGTTAAATTATTGTTAAGTTACCCTTAAAAAAATTAAACAGGTATGAACAAAAACAAATGGAGAGTAAATGGATCTTTGTTGCGAAAAACATTATTCGTCTTTGCAGCAATTATGTGTGCAACAACAATCTTTGCACAAGGAGAAACAAAAATATCGGGAAAAGTAACCGATGAAAAGGGCAGTTCATTGCCCGGTGTGACTATTTTGGTGAAAGGTACATCGAACGGTGTCGCCTCAGATGTCGATGGGAACTACGCGATTGACGTCCCCGATAAAAATTCTGTGTTGGTTTTTTCTTTCCTCGGATACGCATCCAAAGAAATTTCGGTGGGGAATCAAACGACCATTAATGTTAAGATGATGGAAAACGTCCAGCAAATGGATGAAGTTGTTGTGATTGGCTACGGCGCGGTAAAAAGAAGCGACGTGACCGGATCGGTCGTTTCGGTCAATTCGGAAGAGATGATGAAGCGCGACCCTATAACTGTAGGGGAAGGATTGCAAGGGGCGGCGGCAGGTGTGAACGTATATCGCAACTCCGGCGACCCTTCAGGAGATGTAACCATTCGTATTCGCGGTATCGCTACCGTCAATAACTCGGCAGACCCGTTGTTTGTGGTCGATGGCATTCAAGTCGGAACCGATATTAGTTTTTTAAACCCCAGCGACATCGATGGTATTGAAATATTGAAAGACGCTTCGGCAACGGCTATTTATGGTTCGCAAGGAGCTAACGGCGTGATTCTAATCACAACTAAGAAAGGTATTAAAGGGCAGTCTCGATTGAACTTCAGCGCAAACTTCAATGTAGTGACCAATTCAAAGGAGTTGAAAGTTCTCAATGCTGCACAGTTTGCAGATGCTGCACGTATCGCTTCGTCAAGCGATGGATACGGATTAACAAATCAGGCTTGGCAACTCTACGACACACAGTTGAATAGTATCGACTGGCAGAAAGAGATGACGCGCACGGCTTTGCAACAAAACTATAACCTGAGCGCGATGGGAGGAAGTGAAAACACCCAAGCCGTTATGTCCATCGGATACAGGGATAACAACGGGATTATGATCGCTTCCAACTTCAAACGGTTAACCGCCCGTGCGAAAATCGATCACAAAATAAAAAACTTTATCCGCACCGGAATCAATCTTTCCTATACTTACGCCGAATATTACGGAACCGGCAATACAGGCATCCGCAATATGATGACCATAGCAACTACTATCCCGACGATGGATGTTGTTGAAAACGGTCAGTTAGTGAACGTACCCGTTCGTTATCCCGACGGAACTTATGGACATTTTCTACGGGAAGGAAACGGAGATACCAATAAAGATTTGGATAATCCGGTAGCAGCAGCGGAAACAGCACAAAATTACAGTGGAAACAGCCGTGTTTTTGCAAATGCTTATTTGGAAATCGACCTTTTGAAAAATCTGACTTTTAGAACTGTGGATGGATTTAATTTCAGAGCAAGCTATAACAATAATTACACGCCTATCAATGACCGGGTTTTCAGCTCAATGGGACAACCCGATCAATTCTATCTCTATGATGATTTTTCCAAGACGCTTTCTTCGGAAAACTACTTGACCTACCTTTTAAATATTGATAAAGTAAACCGGCTTAATCTGATGGCAGGTTGGTCTGTTTCGAAATACAATGGACAAAATCAGAATGTCAGCGCAAAGAACTTTGCCGCACCAAATGTTCGCCAAATCGGGATGTCGCAAGATTTATCAACGCTCAACGGCGGCGGCGGAATGAATCGCGAACTTCGCGGACAGTCTTTCTTCGGTCGCGCCATCTATTCATTATTAGACCGGTATGTAGTTACAGGCACGGTTCGTCGCGACGGTTCGTCCAATTTCGGTCCGGGCAATCGTTACGGAACATTTCCTTCAGCCTCCGCTCTGTGGCGCGTGTCGGAAGAAAGTTTCATGAAAAATCAGAACATTTTCAGCAGAATGAATCTACGTCTGGGCTGGGGACAGGTAGGCAACGCAGGTAATTCAACCAACTTGTCGGTTGACCAACTCACTTCTGCGAGAATTGCATACTACTTTTTCGACGCAAGCGGAAATCCGGTCACTGCGCCCGGATTAGCTCAAACACAAGAAATTGATACTAATTTGAAATGGGAAACCAATGAAATGAAAAACGTAAATCTGGAAATGGGTTTCTTGAAAAATACCATTACTTTGAGCGTTGAATATTTTATACGCGATGCTAAAAATTTATTGTTATACCGCACCCTTCGTCCATCGCTTGGATACAGTAACATTTATACCAATGCGGGACAAATTAGAAATCAAGGATTTGAAATTTCTGCGGCTTATCAAAAACAGTTTGGCGATTGGGGATTGAATCTCAAATTAAATGGTTCCACATTACAAAATAAAGTGATTGACGTGGGCGATCCTATTTTAAGTACAGCAGGCGCAGGAACCGGCGAAGGCTGGGACAATTGGTCTCGTACGATGAACGGGTCTCCTATTGCTACTTTTTATGGTTACAGAATAGCCGGCGTATTCCAGAATCAGGCGGAGATTGACGCAGCAAATGCAGCGGCAGCCCAAAAAGGCTCTTCGGATGGCACGTACCAAGGTACAGCCGTTAAACCGGGCGATTTCAAATTCAAAGATATTGATGGTAACGGTTATGTTACGTCCGACGACCAGGAAGCGCTTGGCAATGGTTTTCCAAAGTTAAACTATGGACTAAATGCCGGTATTTCCTACAAAAATTGGGATGCCAATGTTTTTATGTATGGCATAACAGGACAAACCATTCTATCCTATTCTTTAAAAAATCTAACGGATATGGCTTCCGTCGGTTACCGCAATATATTGCAGTCGGCTTACTTAGATGCATGGTCGCAGAATAATCCTACGAACAGTCATGCTCGTCTATCTGAAAAGGATTTAAATCAAAATGGACGCGTATCGGACGCTTGGTTGCAAAATGGTAATTTCTTGAGGATTCAAAACGTACAAATCGGATATACATTCCCCAAAAATCAGGTGAAACGGCTTAAAATGGAAAACGCCCGCATATTTGTTAGTGTTGAAAATCTCGCATTGCTTACAAAATATCAAGGCGGCGATCCTGAAATCGGAGGAAACCTCCAGACCGACGGTACGAATGGCGTATTGCAAACCGGTTTAGATTCCGGTCGTTATCCATTGCCGAGAACATTCAGCATGGGAATTTCAATCGGTTTCTAATTCAATGATGAATAATTCGATTACAAATTTATTAAAATATTTAAAATGAAAAGAATACATTTATATATAATAGCAACTCTATCGCTTATTGCAGGATTCACGTCGTGCAGCGAAAAATTCTTAGAAATTCCTCAGACTGATATTGTAGATCCGAGCGTCTTAATGACCAGTCAAACTTATGTTGAAGAGGGATTGAATGGCATTTATGACTTATTTTATGCCGAAAAATATTCCGGATCTTCCGATTTGCAATCCAATTGGAACCTGAAACCGCAAATGGCATTCAGTAATTATCCTTCGCTGGATATTCAACCGACCGGATGGGACATTTCGTTTACACGCCAGGAATGGCAACCTGATTTTTATATGTTTGGTCCTGCATGGCAACGGGGATACAATGCCATTGACCGGGCAAACCGTTTTCTCGCTCAATTGGAAACCGTAGATACGACTATTTTGGATAACGGGGAAACCACCAAGAAAATAGTTGAGTCGGAAGCCCGTGCGATGCGCGCTTATTTCTATACTTTCTTATGTCAAAATTGGGGCGGCGTGCCTTTGTTGATGACCGGAGAAACTTATGCTAATACTCCCAATAAAGCGAGAAGCACGACCAAAGAAACTTGGGATTTGGTTATTAGCGACCTTGAATACGCCCGGGATAATTTAAGCTGGGACCCGTGGCAAGGACAAACCGGTCGTATTACGTTAGGTATGGTAAAAGCCTATTTAGCGCAAGCTTATATGTACGAACAACGATTTGCAGACGCAAAACAAGAATTAAAGGATATCATTGATTGTGGAAAATATTCACTGAACCCGTGTTATGCCTACATCCATTTAGCCGGAGAAGTGTGGCAGCCTGAAAGCGTATGGGAGATAGCTTACCCGCAATGGCCCTACATGGGCTGGGGAGCTGAAGCTACTACAGATGCGGTCTGGTGGCCTGCACAGATGACCGCAAGCGGCGAATGGGGCGGATGGGGTCCTGCTAACACCTCGTTTGAATTTGTTTGGTCGTTTGAACCGGGCGATAAACGTCTGCAATATTCGGTAGTTCAATATGGAGACTATCATCCTTGTTATCCTGCACAAATCGGCTCTCAGGAGGGGTATGCAAATCCCTTTTACACCGGATTGCCCAATAACTATTGTATAAAATTCTGGAAAGAACAACCGGTTAACCCTTATTGCGCCATACCAATCACTTATATGCGTTTGGCAGGCGTTATGCTGAATTATGCCGAATGCTGTTTCCAAACAAACGATATGGCGGAAGGATGGAAATACGTCCAGCTCATCCGTAACCGCGCTTGGGGAAGTTTGGAACCGCAGGCTACGTGGCAATCCTATCATCCGGTTACATTGAATACCGACCCGAATTTAGTCGCTCCTGATGCGGAAACTTATTATAACTCGTATAAAAGAACCCCCGGTCGAATCGGAGGAATGGTGAACGTATTCAAAGGTTGGATGCAAAATTCAGCGGGACAGGATTCTACATTCCAAATGTATGGCAGTGAACGTAAAGTAGGTATTTATGAAAGACAATATGTGGAAGAATCATACAATTATACCCCTTATACGATACCTGCATGGGAAGTAGCGCTGATTACGGAACGCCGGCATGAATTTTTCGCCGAATATTCGTTCTGGCAAGACCTTTGCCGCATGGGAGTTGTTGGAGATTTCCTTAACGCGGAATATCCAAAAAATTCAATTCCGCAAGATGAAAACAATATACATACCCAGCGCGACTTTGATTTTGATTCCAATCGAATGTTATTTCCAATTCCAATTTCTGAAATGCAATCCAACAGGGCTTTAACTCCACAAGACCAGAATCCGGGTTATCACTAATTGGTTTTCACTAATTAATGTTGGCAAATGTTATAAATTTGTGTACATTTGCCAGCATTAAAACTATATCTTATGAAAAATCTGATTTATTCTTTTATCCTCTGGAGCGTATGCGGAGTAACTGCCTACACTCAAGATTTTAAGCTGGACACAAGTTCCGGTTATTTTAAAAATCAAGGCGTTGATGTGATGGCGTTTGACGATATTTATCCCGAAGGGCATCAAAGCGGCGTGAGTATTATCATGCATGGAAACCGCATCGCCACCAACGGAGATGTCCGGTTTGAGCCGACACCCGGACAATGGCAGCCGGTGCCGAAGCAGCGTGAGCGGAAAGTGGACGGCGCGACGAATACGATTACGACCCGCCTCAGTTTTCCCGACTCTTCCCGTCATCAAACCGGATTCAATCCGATGATTTATCCCGATTTTGTTTTCAACTATACGGTAACGGTCAAGAGCGAAGGTGCTTCAATCGTTGTTACGGTCGATTTAGACCGTCCCATTCCGGTTGAATTTGCAGGAAAACTCGGTTTCAATCTGGAGTTGTTCCCCGGCGCTTTGTTCGGCAAATCGTGGATTATGGATAACGAACAGGGCATATTTCCCCGTCAGCCGAACGCTCCCCTATTGGTGCAACCGGAAAATTACAAGCATACCGGCAATTTCAATCCCGATGGAAAAACAGACCTCAACCGCTTGTCGGGATACGACGCCGGATACAATCCCATTCGTGCGGACGACATTATTGCAGCGCCTTACGCAGAGGGAAAACGTTTTGTCGTATGCCCCGACGACTCTGCCGACCGCTTCGTCATTGAAACAAAAGGAACCGATTTGAAACTGTACGACGGGCGCATGAATCACAACAACGGCTGGTTCGTAGTCCGTAGCGACATCGCCCCCGGAACAACCAAAGGTGCTGTCCAATGGGTGATTACTCCCCATGTAATAAACGGTTGGAAATACAAACCGGTGATACAGACTTCTCAAATCGGCTATCATCCCAATCAGCCGAAAGTGGCTATCATTGAATTGGACAAGAATGATGTTAATCGCGAAACGCCCTATCTCTGCAAGATTACGGAAAACGGCGAACAAAAAGTTTTCTCCGCTGCCGGAAAAGAATGGGGACAATTCCTGCGCTATAATTATTTGAAGTTTGATTTTTCAACAATTAAGGAAGAAGGATTATACAAAGTGCATTACGGAACATCCGTTTCTTCCATTTTCAGAATCGCTCGCGATGTGTATGACCGCGGCGTTTGGCAACCGGTATTGGAATATTTTCTTCCGGTGCAAATGTGCCATGTCCGTGTGAACGAAAAATACCGTGTATGGCACGACGATTGCCACGAAGACGACGCTCGCATGGCTCCCTTAAACTACAATCACATCGACGGATATGAACAGGGAGCATCCACATTGACCAAATACAACTCGGGCGACCACGTGCCGGGGCTGAACATCGGCGGCTGGCACGACGCCGGCGACTTCGACCTTCGGGTGGAATCGCAAGCGGGAGAGTCGTATATACTTACGTTAGCTTATGAAGCTTTCCATGTGGACTACGACGCTACCTCCATCGACCATGCCAAACGAGTGGTGGAAATTCATCAGCCGGACGGCAAAAACGACCTGCTTCAACAGATTGAAAACGGATTGCTCACCGTCGTTAGCGGGTATCGCTCGTTAGGAAGGCTTTATCGTGGAATTATAGAAAACGATTTAAGGCAATATGTGCATCTGGGCGATGCCGGTTCGATCACCGACGGCATAGCTGGAAACGCCGATGACCGCTGGGTTTTTACTGAAAATAATCCGCCCCGCGAACTGGAGACAGCTGCACAATTGGCTGCTGCATCGCGCGCTATGAAAGGGTTCAACGACACGCTAAGCACGCAAGCGTTGGATATTGCCAAGACGCTGTTTAAGACGACGGAGGTAAATGAACGGGCTAAATTGGCTAAAGTTCAGGCAGCCGTTGAGTTATATCTTACCACAGGAGAAGATGTGTACAAAGACTATCTTCTTTCGGAAACTCAATACATTGCCACAAACATCAACCGCACAGGATGGTTCGTCGGCAGGGCTGAGAAAAAAATGAAGGATGCAACGTTCACCAAAGCGATTAAAGATGCGCTGCCCCAATACAAAGAACGATTAGACAAGCAGGCAGCCGAAACGCCTTACGGCATACCCTACCGTCCCTATATCTGGGGAGCCGGCTGGGACATTCAGCGCATGGGTTTTGAATACTATTTCCTTCACGATTCTTATCCCGAAATATTCGGGCGGGACATGGCGCTTAATGCGCTCAACTTTGTACTCGGATGTCATCCCGGTTCCAATACAGCTTCCTTTGCTTCCGGAGTTGGCGCGAAATCAGCTATTCCGGGTTATGGTTTGAACCGGGCAGATTGGTCGTATATCCCCGGCGGAGTAGTATCGGGTACGGCGTTGATACGTCCCGATTTTCCGGAGCTGCTAGAATTTCCTTTCCTTTGGCAACAAGTGGAATACGTGATGGGAGGCGGCTCGTCGCATTATATGTTTTTGGTGTTGGCGGCGCAACAGATGTTGGAAGGGAAATAGGTAAATTTGTTGGGGAAATTTAGTAATTTTGCTTCCTGATTAAACGAAAATAAAATCATGAATCAGAATATTTTCAAAGAGATACAAATGTTGAAACGTCAATTGTTGCCAAACGACCGCTTGATATTGTTCGG